>JAEEGL015023393.1_pt1 | contig 15871 bp, 9 predicted proteins | sample 9134231 | NCBI WGS metagenome assembly JAEEGL01 (sample SAMN16246548, study PRJNA631951) | gut metagenome | biome: gut microbiome; feature: rumen; material: fiber-attached | host: Bos | place: Iran: Karaj | collected 2018-10
AAGGTTACCGTAGGCAGTAGCGATAACTCAGAGGGTTATCCCATTTACTGGGGCATGACGAGCCGCTACTTTGTGTATGGCAACACGATTGACGATGCTCCCGCAGGATGGGAGACATTCGGTTATGACAGCGGAACCATCACTCGCGACGGTAAACGATACTCAAAAGACCCGACGCACTATAACGGCGAGAATGAGACTTACCTCACAGTAAGCGGCACAGACTACATCTGCGTGCAGCTTGACGAACCTGCTCCGACGGGAGAAGTGACCACCCACGATGCCGACATTGCCTATCAGCAGGTGTTGGCATACGCCGGAGCCTCGCTCAACCGTGATGAGGTGGACGAGAGATACATGACGGAGACGGAGAACGGCACCTGTACCTACAGCGGTAGTGTGACCAAAAAGCCGGGACGCATTGACAAGGTCTCGGACGTGAATGGATATACCGAGGCGAACTTCGGCACGGGAAACCGTTCGGCCAGCTTCGATACTGACAAGGACGGTATGTCGGATGACTGGGAGAGTGTCAACGGACTTGACCCCACGAAAAACGACGCCAACCAGTACACCGTTGACCCCTATAAGTTCTACACCAATATCGAGGTCTACTGTAACCAGCTGGTGCAGAAGATCATGCTGAAGGAGAACAGCGATGCTCAGGAGGGACAGGCCGTGCTCGACTACTTCCCCGCCTACTATGCCGAGAATGAGATGCTAGTGAAAGCTGTCAACGAAGAATCGGCAAAACCAAAGGACCCTGAGCCCGTGGAGGGCGTCATAGCCACAGGAACCATCACCTGGCCGCTTGCCGCCTTAACTGCTACTGATGGGCTGCCCAGCGAAGAGATACTTCGCTACATCAGCTCCACGGGATATAGTGTGGGCAGTAACCTCACGGCTACGAAAGTGTACAATAATTCTAGTAAGACGACTATTGAATATAAGGCTGCGGCAAAGGAAAATGCTCCGGCAGGAACCAATGCGCTGACCTTTTCTTTCAAACTTGAGGATGGCTATTTATTCCAGCCCACTAGTGTAGCTTTCTATGCTGCTCGGCGTGGTACTGACTCTGGTACCTTGAGCATCACCTGGGAAGGGGCGGAGAGCGTGGCCGTGAAGTCAGCAATAGCTCCCGCACGAGACGTTAATACTGCATACGAAGAATCTATAACAGGCGTACAGCCTTACGATGGCGAGAGTCAGCTGGTGTTGAACATCTATGGACTTAATGCAGGGAAGTCAATGGCCGTGGGCAACGTTGTCGTAACAGGGAATATCGTGTCAGCTGGTGGCTCGGAAGAGAAAAAAGGAGATGTGAATGACGACGGCACAGTAGACGTGGCCGACATTTCTTCCATCATCACCTATATGGCCGGAGGCGACCAGAGTGGTATCAAAAAGGAAGCTGCAGACGTAAATAACGATGGAAGCGTCGACGTAGCCGACATTTCCACCGTTATCTCCATTATGGCCGGTAGTGAGTCGTGATTTTACCCTCTCCTCGGGAGAGGGGGTGAGGCCTAATCATGCACGATAAGTGCTGACATGGGTGCTACAGTGAGGCGGTCGCCTACTGTGGTGCCCATTCCTTTTTCGTCTATTTTTCCGTCGGCACATACGATGGTGTACTCGCCCTGTGGCACTTCCACCTTACGCTGTTCACGGCTGGGGTTCAGTATGACAATGATGTCCTTCCACTCATCGCCGCCGGCATTGTCCTTCAGACAGAAAGAGAGAACGCAGTCCTCAGAAGGAAGAAACTCCAGGTGCTGACGCACCAGGTCTGCATCGCCCAGGCGGAAGGCAGGATGGTTCTTGCGCAGGGCGATGAGGTTCTTGTAGTAGCTGAACACCTCGGGGTAGCGCTCCTTGTTGCTCCAGTCGAGCTGGTTGATGCTGTCGGGCGACTCATACGAGTTGTGGACGCCCTGCTTCGTGCGCAGCAGCTCCTCGCCGCTGAGCATGAAGGGCACGCCCTGTGAAGTGAACACGGCGGTCTGTGCCAGAAGGTCGAGGGCGATCAGGGTTGCGGGGTTAGCCTTTGCTGCAGGGATGCTGGCGCGAAGACGGTCAGTAAGGCACATGTCATCGTGGCAGGAGACATAGCTCATCATCTGCGTAGGCTGCAGGGCGTAAGGCTCCTTGGAGTAGTTCACCAGCGAGTAGTCCACCTGCGGATGCTCAATCATTCCGGCGATGCCGGCCTTCAGGCTCTCCTTGAGTGCGCCCATGTCGGCTTCGCAGCCTTTGGTGCATGCACGTCCCAGCCATCCGGGCTTCGTGTCGTCGCTGAACGGACCGCGCAGGGCATCGCGGATGTCATCGCTGAAGGCAGCAATGCCCGGCATCTGCGGGATGTTGGCCTTCAGGCCGAGCTGCTCCTGAGGCAGGGCGCAGCCTCCGGCACTCCATCCCTCACCATATATAAAGATGTCGGGATTTATCTCGTCGCAGGCGGCACGGATGGCCTTCATCGTCTCAATGTCGTGGATGCCCATGAGGTCGAAACGGAAGCCGTCGATGTGGTATTCCGTTGCCCAGTACTTCACGCTCTCAATCATGAACTGGCGCATCATGGGCTTCTCCGATGCCGTCTCGTTTCCGCAGCCAGAGCCATTACTGTAGGTACCGTCGGCGTTCTTGCGGTAGTAGTAGTCGGGGAAGGTGCGCTGGAAGTTGCTGCCGTCGATGTTGAACGTGTGGTTATACACCACGTCGAGCACCACGGCGATGCCCCTCTCATGCAGGGCCTTCACCATCTGCTTGAATTCGCGGATGCGGCAGATGGGGTCGGTGGGATCGGTGCTGTACGAGCCTTCCGGCACGTTGTAGTTCACCGGGTCGTAGCCCCAGTTGTACTGCGGCTCGTCGAGCCGTGTCTCGTCTACCGAGCCATAGTCATACGATGGTAGGATATGCACGGCGTTGATGCCCAGGTCGGTGAGGTGGTCGAGTGCCCATGGCTCTGTCAGGGCCATGAACTTGCCGGGATATTTCGCCTCAGGACGGGCCACGGAGAAGTCGCGGTGATGCATCTCGTAGACTACCCAGTCCTGGAATTTACGATTTCTTGCTTCGTTTACTACGCAAGCGTCAGAGCCGAGTCCGGATTCACCATTTACGAATAGGCATGGCAAAGAGTCGTTTGCCCAGCCTTCGGGATCGGTGTCGCGCAGGTCAATGATGACACCCTTCTTGCCGTTCACCGTTACTGCCTCGGCAAAAACGCCAGGAGAAGCCTGGCCGTCGACCACAAACTCGTAGGTCTTGCCCTTCTGGTCACCCTTCACGGTGGCCGTCCAGATAGTTCCCTCGTCGACAGCAATGGCAGTGGGCACCATCGTCACGCTGTCATCGCCCACCACTACGAGGCAACGGGCCTCTTTCGGGGCAAAGAGTTTAAACACTGTCTCGCTGGGCGAGTAGGTCATCTCATCGAAGTTGAAGCTGTCAGGAAGCTGATTGTCGCAAGCCATAAACATAGCTGTGATTCCCATGAATAATAGTTTCTTCATAGTAAGATACTTTTTAAGAGGTTTTTTAATGGGGGCAAAATTACGAAAAAAAAAGAATAAGCAAGTAAATATTTTTCAGAAATTAACATTTCTCCCTTTATGCTAAAGATAAAGGCCCGAAAACCAGATTGTAAATGACAAATAATCACCTTATATTGGATACAATTGACATTGGCTTTAGTTATTTATAGTAGAGTCCTCACACGACGACAGTCAGAATTTGTCATTGTTCCCTTGGTGGGAATGGTTTGTTCCCATATTGGGAACGTTATATTCCCACGGAGGGAATCCATCATTCCCGCCGTGGGAATGTTCTCTGATGGATATTGTTGTGCCGGAGGGAAACTCATCGGACTGTTGGAAATGGAGCAGGAAGGCTGACACCGTGTTCCTCATGGCTGCCAACGCCTTTATTGACAACAATTGGAAGAATTAGGCTCGCATTTTTGGTTTGATCGCATAAAATGCTTAACTTTGCAGCCGATTAGCATATAAGGTAAACAGATGCGGACGGCAGTGATAGGTGGCGGTGCAGCGGGATTCTTCGTGGCCGTGAATCTTAAGGAGATGATGCCGGAGATGGAGGTAATCATCTTCGAGCGTGGGCAGCGTGAGCTGCGCAAGGTGGAGGTGAGCGGTGGCGGACGGTGCAACTGCACAAACACTTTTCGTGGGGTCAACGACCTGTCGCAGGTGTACCCTCGTGGGCACCGACTGATGAAGCGGCTGTTTCATGTGTTTGACTACCGCGATGCCTACCAGTGGTTCGAGCGTCACGGCGTGCCGCTAGTGGTGCAGGACGATGAGTGTGTATTCCCCCGAGCGCAGGACTCTCATGCCATCATTGACTGTTTCCTCTCGCTGGCTAGGCACTATGGGGTGAAGATTATTACTGGACGCGGGATAGCATCGCTTGATGAGCTGGCCGACTTTGACTATGTGGTGGTGACCACGGGCGGGCTTCCACATAGGAGTGGACAGGCACGAACGGAACGGGCTGGCACCGAGGATTGCAAATCCCCTCCAACACCTGCCCCTACACCAGGATGGTTGGAGGCCGTGGGGCATGAGATTGTGGAGCCAGTGCCGTCGCTTTTTTCCTTCACCGTTGCCGATGAGGGGCTGCGGACACTACAGGGGCTGGTGGTGGAGGATAGTATCGTCTTTCTTCCTGGGACTAAACTACGTGCCGAGGGGCCGCTGCTCATCACGCATTGGGGACTGAGCGGCCCGGCTATCCTGAAACTTTCGAGCTATGCCGCCCGCCATCTGGCAGACTGTGGCTACCGTTCACCGCTGGCCATCAACTGGCTGTCAAAAAGTGAGGCCGAAGTGCGGACGCTACTTGTTGAGACGTCTGCACGTCAGCCTCAGAAAATGCTGACCACCTTTAATCCTTTTGGACTGCCGCAACGGTTATGGGTGTTAATCGTGGAAGCGTTGCTTACTACTGAGCAGAAACTGCAACGCTTGGAAGCGTTGCCTACTACTGCGCCGAAGTTGCAACGCTTGGAAGCGTTGCCCACTATACGCTGGGGCGAGCTGGGCAAGAAGGACATGAACAGGCTTGTCAATGCGTTGACGAACTATACTTGCCAGATAGAGGGCCGTGCGCCTTTCAAGGATGAGTTTGTCACCTGTGGCGGTGTCTGCCTGAACAGTGTCAATCCCTTGACTTTGGAGAGCCGCTTTGTGCCTCATCTTTATTTTGCGGGCGAGGTGCTCGACATTGACGGCATCACAGGAGGTTTTAACTTCCAGGCGGCATGGACTACGGCCTTTACCGTGGCAGCGGGGATTGCAAAATCCCCGCTGTCGGGGTTGTAATCACTGACCGGCCATGATGTCTATGATTGCAGCAATGTCGGCTACGTCAATGACGCCGTCTCCGTTTACGTCATAATCTCTATCGAATATTCCACTTGCCATGGCATCGATGACGGTAGCCACGTCGGCCACGTCGACGACACCGTCCAAGTTGGTATCTCCCTTCGGACTGTCCTTGGCCGAGAACACGAGATAGACATCCTGGAATGCAAGATTGGGATCGTAGAGCCGCACGGCCACCCTCTCGTAGCCCATATTGTCGCACTGGCTATCGGAGAGTATCCATCCGAAGTGATAGTACTCGCCTGATATGGGCATCTGGAATGTGCCAAGCCGGCCGGGGTCAGATAAGTTTTCCAGTGTAGGCTGTAGCTCAGACTGAATCCACTTGCCGCCATATTTGACATAGCGCTGGATGGGTTTGACCACCCCGTCATGCTCCTCAAATAATTCTCTCAATGTAGTTTCGAAATATTGGTATGGTGCAGACGAATTTACTGCGAAGCAATAATTGGCTTCAAGCTCCGACTTTGATATGGACATCGTTTGTCTGTTTAATTCATCAAGCACTTTTTCCTCTATCTTCTTGAAGTCAAAACAATATTCTATCTCAGTTCCTGACGACACTTTCGTTGCCTCCGAGAGGCTGACTTTCACTTCAATGTCTTTGCGAACTTCACCAATCCTGAACTTGATGTAGCCACCCGTCACCACTTTTCCGCTTTGGTCCAGCAACAGTACTTTCAGCAGCGGCTCATTTCCGATGCTGCTACGGTTCTTTTGGCTGGGGTCGCGTTTTCCGTCTTTCACAAAGCAAGCTTTCAGCACGTTTCCGTCGAGCCAGACATAATTGCTTTGGTCTGCGGTAGAATAAATGATGGTGGGGTCATAGTCTTTGAGTTCGTAGTCCTCCAGTTCGAACTTCCATGTATATCCTTTTTCCTGTAGGTCTATGCTGACGTCGATGTCTCCATCGATGTTGCCATGCAGGGCGAGCACTTTGGTAAGGTCAATCTCTCCGTCCCAGTTCAGCTCATGGGTGTAGGCTTTCGTGACGGCATCTTTCTTTGTCCTGTAAATGTGCATGATATCATGCTGTTCCTTCTGCCATGCCTCATAGAACTGCATGCACCAGGTGCTGAAGTCGATATTGAGAAATGGGTAAATGCGCTGGTTCTTTATGAATGGGTCTGTGTCGGCAATATTCATGCATCCTTCTGCCAATCGTGGGTATCCGTACACGACCCACTGGTCTATCACCGACGAACCGTCTTGTAACACAATCTCATTCTTGGAGTCATCGTATATGATCCCGAAGGGGGAGATGGCAGTGAAGCCGCCACCCATGCTGAGCGACCTTAGTCTGTGGAATACCGGCTCTACTTCGCTCTTAAACCGATAGGTGTACGTGGCGTTACTGCCTGGACCGAAATATAAGTAAAGATAATATGGAGAATTTGTCCCGATTGCACTGTAGTGTGCCTGATCAGTAAAGTCGGCTCCAAGGCTAATTTCCAGATTGTGACCGTTGTTGAGGGTAATTCCGGAGTAAGATTCGATGTCGAGGGGAGCGTTTCCGGCTATATTGATGTCGTTGCTGCTGTTAATGGCATTTGCCCTGTTGTTAGAGGCCAAGTCATTAATCCTGTTGTGGCCATTGCCTTCGCTGCTGATGGTAAGTCTGCCATAGTCGGGCACGGCTGTGTGGTTGAGGTAAAGCACCTCGATAGTGGCAGGGTGTTCTTTATAGTTGCCTACGAGTCCCAGCTCGGCACCGTCGGTAAGTGTGAGGAAGTTTCGCTTGGGGTCGTATGTCACCGAGCCAGTGATGCCTTCGCCCGTAATGCTGAACGTGCTGGTTCCCATCGACTTCTTCAACATCTGACCACAGACGATGACACCGTATGTCGGTTCGATGGTCACTTCACTGAGATTCTCGTTCGTGTTGATAGAGATACTTTTGCTTTCCTCATGGAAACAGGCTCTTAACGGTTCTGTCTCCGTGCATCCGTTCAGGTATGTCACTCCCGTAAGTTTCGCGATGGCTACCCCGCCGCTATAGGTGGCTTTCGCGTGTACGGTGGCATTATCTACGGTGAGCTTTCCGTAGTCCCATAGGTTCATGCCGTATGACCGGCCGATGATGTCGAAGACACAGTCCTTGACTTTCACATCGCCTTGGTGTGAGATACCGGTGGCAGATGTGATGGTCAGCTTGTCGGAGCCTTTGCCCTCGATGTTGAAGGCACTACAGTTAGTACCCGTGGTGCCGGTGAGTCCACGAGTGGAGGCAGTGATAGAGTTGTTTCCTGTCAGTGCGAGGGTTAACGGCTTTTGTCTGTCGCTAAAATCAATGCCATAGTTGCTGCCGCTGATGGTTGCGTTGTCAAGGCTTACTTTCACACTATTGAAATTATCGAGGAAACTCACGCTTACCTTACCCTGGATGTTGGAGCCGCTGACGTTATCACGGTTGAACGGCGTCACCTTGATGCCGCCGATTTCCAATTTATAGTCATCGCCTATCATCATTTCCTTTCCCGTAGGACTGCCGCTGAGCAGCTTGCCAGTATTGTAGGTGATGTTGTTGAAGTTTTTGAGCACGGTTCCGTTACAGGTGGCTTTCAGCGCACCGTGGTAGGACAGCACGAGGTCGGCATTTCCATTGTCCATGGAGTGGAAAGCGTCGTCGCCCGTGGAGTTGACGGTCACCCTACAGGCATAGACCGTCATCTTACACTTGTTGATGAAGTTACCTGGTCCGTTAAGCTCCAAGTCGCCATTTCCGCAGAAGAGGACGTTTTTGTCGGCACGCACCGAGACACGTCCGGAATTGATGACGTTCTTACCAGTGAGATAAACACGGAAGTCCATACTGCCTGGCGACACATTGGCAACGATGCCAATAGTCTCAGCATTGAGGGTGGCATTGGTCAGCTTCAACATCCGCTGGCTGGCATCGTAATAGACCTGGCCGCTGATGCCAGTTCCCTTAACCTCGCCTGACGTAGACAGATCGACAGTCACGCCACACACAGTCAAATCGTCGGCCTGAGCCACGATAAAGCTTCCCAGGAAAAGCAATAATGATAATAGTTTTTTCATAGCAAATAAGATTTAGTTGATATTAGTAGCGGTTTAAATTTCGTCACTGACATACCCCTGAGGTAGAGGTCGGCAGTTGTACTGCGAGGCCATGATCTCGCCGTAGGCCCCTGCGGAGCGTATGGCCAGCAGGTCGCCACGGTGACAGCAGTTCAGGTCTATCTGCTTGGCAAAGACATCGGTAGACTCGCAGATAGGACCCACCACGTCATAGGTTTCCATCGGCTCGTCGCTACTGATGTTTTCTATCTTGTGGTAGGCCTGGTAGAGAGCCGGGCGGATGAGGTCGGTGAAGCCAGCATCGACGATGGCAAACTTCTTCACAGCTCCCTCCTTTATATATAATGTACGTGTGATGAGTGTTCCCATCTGTGCCACCACGGCGCGTCCCAGCTCGAAGTGCAGCGTCTGTCCCGGGCGAAGCTTCAGCCGCTTGGCGTAGGTGTCGAAGTAGGCACGGAAGTCAGGTAGCGGCACGCGGTTGGGGTGCTGGTAGTCTATGCCTAAGCCTCCGCCTACATTGATGTGCTCCACGCTCAGATGGTGGCGCTCCAGCTCGTCCTGCAGCTCGTTCACACGGTTGCACAAGGCCTGGAAGTCGCCCATGTCAAGTATCTGCGAACCGATGTGGAAGTGCAAGCCAACGACGCGCACGTTCTCCATCCGGGCTGCACGCTCTATCACGGGAATCATGTCGCGCATGGCAATGCCGAACTTGTTCTCGGCCAGGCCAGTCGTGATGTTGGCGTGGGTATGTGCCCCTACGTTGGGGTTCAGTCGGAAGGCCACACGTGCCACCTTTCCCTTGGCGGCTGCCAGCTCATTGATGACCTCCAGCTCAGGGATACTTTCCACGTTAAAGCAGAAGATGTCATTGTCAAGCCCCAGATTGATTTCCCAGTCGCTCTTTCCCACGCCGGCATAGACGATTTTCGAGCTGGGGAAGCCGGCACGCACACAGGCTTCTATCTCGCCGCCGCTCACGCAGTCAGCTCCCAGGCCGGCTTGTCGGATAGCGCGCAGCACATTCATGTTGGCATTGGCTTTCACGGCATAGTGAACTACGAAACCCTCATGCTTCTTGGTCTCGCGGTTGATGGCGTCGAGCGTCTGCCGCAGCAGTTCCATGTCGTAGTAGTAGAACGGGGTGCGCAGGGGCGCAAACTTGTCAAGGGGGAATATTCCTTTCATATCATTCAATTATTTCAGCATCCTTGCTATTTGTAACTTTTGTGTATTGGGAAGGTATTTCTGCAGGTGGTCTGTCATGCGCCAGAAGGACTCCTTGGGTGAGCGTTCGCACTGACAGGCCTCGCGACCGTAGAGCCGTTCGGGGGTAGTGAGCAGCGACCATCCCCAGCCGTATTCATGACCATGTTTGTCTACAGGGTAGACGAAGTCTTCAGTGACGATTCGGCACGCCATCTGCAGTCGGGTGATGTAGCTGTCGAAACGGCTCCGCATTTTCGGCCCATCGAAGCCGCACAGAGCACGCAGCTCACGGGTGATGAGGCTGCCTTGCTCCTGAAGGGTAATCAGGATGGTCTCCTCGATGGAGCCTTCTTCTGGAGCTGGATGAACATGGCGGCGGAAATTACAAAGGTCGGGCCACCACTCCAGGCTGACGAAGCCGGCTTTCTTGTTGAAGAACTTGCCGTAGACACAGTTGCCACCCGTCACCACAGGGCCTTTCCACTTCCACAGTGGCCAGTCCCATCCGCCGTCGGGAAGCATCATGTAACGACAATCATCGTCTACTAGCTCCTCAGCCGAGAAACCGCGTATGCCGCTGTCCAGTAGCGGAAGAAATCCCACTTGCTGGATGTAGTCAGAAAGCTCGGCACAGGTATGTATCTCTGTCTGTATCATTGTCTACTGATCAGGGTTCTCCACGTACCCCTGATATTCTGGTGCGATGGCCGACATGACGGAATCGTAGGCTTGGTGAAGCGTGGCTTGGACGTTGTCGGGGCCTTGTCCGACAGGGTAGATAGGAGCGTGGATGGTGAGGGATAGCCGGTGCCAGTTGATGAAATGGAAGTCACGCTGACGGGACATCACATCAAAGGAACCATTGATGGTCATCGGCACAACAGGCAACTGCAGTTCGTCAGCGAGAGCAAAGGCACCTTTGCGGAAGCTAGCCATGTGGCCAGTGAACGAGCGGGCACCTTCGGGGAAGATGGTGACGCTCATGCCGTCTTTCAGCGTCTCACGGGCAGCGTCATAGGTAGCCTTTATTTTCTTTGGACCGCGTTTGTCTACAAAGATGTGGTGGGCCTTTTTACAAGCAAAGCCCACAAAGGGAATGTGTTCGAGCTGGTGTTTCATCATCCACTTGAAGTTGCGGTTGAGGTAACCGTAGACGAGGAAGATGTCGAAAGCACCCTGGTGGTTGGCCACGAATACGTAGCTCTGCCCTGGTTCAAGTTTCTGGCGCCCTTCCACTTTCACGGGAAGGAGAAACAGCCACAGCATGACGCGCCCCCAGAGGTGGGCGGGGTAGTAGCCCCAGAAATGGCCGTTGCCGATGGTGCAGCCGATGATGGTGGTGAGTGATGTGAGCAAGGTCACCACTATGGCGAGAGGATATGCAATGACTAACTGGTAGAGGCGGTATAGGTATTTCATGATTTGCAGTTGGTTTATCAATTATCAATTTTCAATCTTCATTTTTCAATCTTTAGTCTTCAATGTAATGACTACGATTTCGCCGGATGCACCGAGACGGAAAGGAATGACTCCACCCAGACCCTTGGTAACGTAGAGGGCTCGCTGTCCTATGCGGTATAGCCCCCAGGCCTCCTTGCAATAAAGGCTTACGGGTGACCATCCGAAGAGGGCAATCTGCATGGCGTGCGTGTGTCCGCTGAGAGTGAGCTGCGTGTGGCTGTGGGGCAGGATGTTACGACGCCAGGAGCGTGGGTCGTGCTCGAGCATGATGACGAACTCGTCGCGGCTCACACCCCATAGGGCGATTTGTATGTCGCCTAGCTTGGGGTCACGGTCGCTCTTGCCCTCGCCGTCGTTCTCCATGCCGGCGATGATGATGTGCTCATCGCCACGTTGGATGGTGCGGTGTCCGTTATTCAGTTGCGTCCAGCCCATCTCCTCGTCGATGCTGCAGCGGGTGCCTAGGTCGGCATATTTCTGGAATTCGTCGGCACCGCTATACACTGGGTAGTCGTGGTTGCCCATGACGGAGAATACACCATCGCGGGCCTTGATGCTGCTGAGCAATTCTTTGTGAGGCTCTATCTCTTGGGGACGTACATTCTGCAGGTCTCCGGTGAAGACCACCATGTCGGCTTTCTGTGCGTTGATGCTGTCGATGGCACGGGTCAGGATGCTTTGTCTTTCGCCAGTGAGCGTGCCTACGTGGGCATCGCTCCAGAGCACAATGCGGTAACCGTTGAAACTCTTCGGCAAGTCGTTGAAGGCTAACTCCACGCGGGTGACCTCGAAACGGTAGAAGCCCACGAAGTAACTGTAACAGACGGCAAACACCGTGGCTATAACGGCAATGGTGCCTGCTGTCAGTCCTGCCATGCGACCTTTCTTCCACCAGTGGCCAAGTGTCAGTCCTGCAACGTCGCACAGGGTGAACAGGGCCTTGGGAATGACGGTGACCATATAAGAGAGAAGGAACGTTTGGAGCAGCGTCATGTTGCTAGGAACAAAGTCGGGGTCGCGCCGCAACCAGCATGCACAGCCTATCAACAACAGCGAAGGCAGCCACCATAGCAGCTGCCACCACCATCGCAGACGGCGAAGGAAACGCACGTGGAGGTAGGCATCGGCCAGAACGGCCACTACAACTAAATATATAAATGCTCTAGCGATCATTTCTTACATTGACCATTGACTATTAACCATTGGATGTGATTTAACGGAATTCAAGTGCCTGGCCTTTTTGTTGGGGGGCTACGTGCTCTCCATCGTAGACTGTGTGGCCGTTACATAGTGTCTGGGCCACTTTCCATTGGAAGGTGTGCCCCTCCAGAGGACTCCATCCGCACTTGCTTTCGATGATATCGGGTGTGACCGTCCACGGGCTATGAGGACGCACGATGGTGATGTCGGCCTTATAGCCTGGGCGGAGGAAACCGCGTCGGCTCACCTGGAAGAGGGTAGCTGGGTTGTGGCACATCAGTTCGACCATGCGCTCTAGGGTGAGCACGTTTTGGTCGACCAGTTCGAGCATCGCTGGAAGGGCGAACTGAACCATTGGCATACCGCTGGCAGCACGCACGCAACCACCCTCCTTCTGTGAGAGCAGGTGCGGTGCGTGGTCGGTACCTATCGTGGTGATATGTCCGTCCATGAGGGCTTGGCGCAGCATGAACTGGTCTACAGGACTCTTGATGGCGGGGTTCACTTTGATGCGGGTGCCCAGACGGGCGTAGTCCTGAGAGGAGAAGAGCAGATGTCCGACGGTGACCTCAGCACTCAACTTCAAGCTCCTAACTCCTAACTCCTCACTCCGAAAGAGTTCCAACTCGTCGGCAGTGCTGATATGGGCCACGTGCAGCCGTGTGTTGTATTTTCTGGCCACCTCGACGGCTTTCTGTGTGGAGCGTAGACAGGCTTCCTCACTGCGTATCAGCGGGTGGAGCGACACAGGCGGGTCATCACCATAGCCTTCGCAGACGGCCTCGAGATTAGCGTTGATGATGGAGGCGTCTTCGCAATGGGCCATGACGGGTAGGTCCAGGCGTGCTGCTGTGGCGAACACTTGTTCAAGGCTCTCGTCGGCATCAACAAGCATGTTGCCTGTGGAGCTGCCCATGAAGAGCTTGATGCCTGGCACGCGGTGCGGGTCGAGCTTCGAGAAGAGGTGGATATTGTCGTTGGTGGCTCCGAAGAAGAAGGAATAGTTCACGTGGCTGCTCCCGGAGGCGCGTATATGTTTGTCGGTAAGTGCCTCCAGTGTCGTGGTCTGCGGCACGGTGTTGGGCATCTCCATGTAGCTCGTCACGCCACCGGCAGCGGCAGCGCGACTCTCGCTCCCGATGTCGGCTTTTTCTGTCAGGCCAGGCTCGCGGAAATGAACGTGGCTGTCGATGATGCCGGGCAGGACGTAACAGCCGGTGGCATCGATGATTTGGAGTTGGGGAGTTAAGGAAAAAAAAAAGTTGGAAGGGATGTCCTCGTCTGGAGCCAGGACACTGGTAATGGTGTTGTCTTCTATAACGATGGTACCTTTGCACTGCGTACCTTCGTTCACTATTGTCCCGCCGACGATGACTGTATTCATTTTCCGTTCAGGATGTCTTGTATGGTGGCATCGTCGATGTCCTGCGGTGAGGTGGCGACGGAGTTGTGATTGTCTTGCAAGGCAGGATTGTTGGTACTGGTCACTTGCTGGTAGAAGTCGCTCACGTTGGGCTGCTGCTTGAACTCGTCGGGTGCCTTGCTCCAGATGTGCTCCACCTGAGGAACAGACGAACTCATCTGAATGAAGATGAAAGGACCTAACACGTTGTCGAAGTTATCGACCACGAAGTTCGTCACCAGACTGTCCTCACGCTGGGTTATCGTAGTCCATTCTTTTGCTATCTCCTGATTGATGACGTCTTCATCAATGCCGTCGAGCAACATGCGGCTCTCACGATGCCCCAGTTCTATCAAATCGTTTTGCAGTTGGTTGTGCTGGTCGAGGAAGGCATAGAGCACTTCGTTCAGTGGTGATCCGCTGACTTTCTGCTGGGCGTCCTCAATACGTACTTTGATGTCGCCACGCTCCACCACAATGGGCATCACGCTTTTCTCACCCATGAAGAGGGCTGCCATCTGCGTCGTGTCCAGAAGTCCGGTGAAGCGGAACTTACCATGCACCACGTCGCAGGAGTCGAGGGTCTTAACGTCGCGTCCCTCCATGGCTTTCAGATAGAGCTTGTTGCCGTCGAGCAATGCTAGCGACGAGGAGCCTTGGATGGTGTAAGATTCTGCACATGATGCAAAAGCAGAAATAACGAAAAGTGCGTAAAGAATGTTTTTCATGCTGCAAAAGTACGGCGATATTGTGAACCACGGAAATAAATTTGCGCAATTTAAAACTATTGTGCAGTCTTTTAGCGTTTTTTGGCGTTATTTTTATCCAACCATACTTCTATGTCGAAAAATATGCGTAACTTTGCACCGTCAATGACAAACGCTGATTTCAGACGTTTTTAAAGAACTTAATACTCAAATGTTTATGAGAATACTGTCTGTTTCCCTACTCGCTTTTCTGTTCTTGACAGGTCAGGCGCAGACCATCATCAACCTTGCCGGCTCTTGGAACTTCTATATGGGCGATGCTCCTGCCGATACTGCCAAGGTCCTCCTGAATTCCTCCAAGGAGTATGTGATGTTGCCTGGCTCTATGCTTACCAACGACAAGGGAGTTCCGGTAAGCGTGAAGACGCAGTGGACAGGGTCGCTTTATGATTCGTCGTACTATTTTAACCCTTATATGGAACGTTATCAGCATGAGGGTGACATGAAGTTCCCGTTTTTCCTTACGCCGGAACGCCACTATGTGGGGGCAGCTTGGTATGGGCGTACCATCTATGTACCGCGTGACTGGAAAGACGAGCGGGTAATGCTTTTTCTGGAAAGGCCGCACATAGAGACCACCGTCTACGTGAATGGCAGCGAAGTTGGCCACCAAATGAGTCTCTCCACACCTCATGTGTATGACGTGACGAAGCTGTTGCAATGGGGACAGGCCAACGAAATACTCATCCGAGTGTATAACGGCATAGAGAACGTCTGTGTGGGTCAGGACTCCCATTCTGTCACCGACCAGACGCAGGGCAACTGGAACGGAATAGCCGGGCGCATAGAGCTGCAGGCACGGCCCAAGCACGCGAACATACGCAACGTGAGGGTCTATCCCGATCTGGAGCACCGCAAGGCCCATGTGGTTGTTGATCTGGAGAACCATGTCAACCAATTGCTGGGCGATGTCCATGTGTTGCAGATGCGTGAATACGGTCTGGTCTACGAGGTGATGATGGACTCTCCAGTAGAGAGTGCGCCAATCATCAACGTGTGGAACTTCTTTCAGGAACTGAAAGGACAGCGCATGGAGTTCGATATACAAATGGACAAAAAGATGCTGCCATGGGACGAGTTCATGCCTGTTGTCTACCGGCTGCGCGTGTATGCAGGGGAAGATTGTTATGAAACCACCTTCGGCTTCCGCGATATCTCCATCGACGGACGGCAGATGCTCATCAATGGCCATCCGCTCTTCATCAGAGGAACGGTGGGGAACTGCTGCTTCCCCGAGACGGGCTATCCACCCACTGACGAGGAGGAGTGGACGCGCATCTTCAAGAAGTGTAAGGAGTATGGCATCAACATGATGCGCTTCCATAGCTACTGTCCGCCGGAAGCTGCCTTCAATGCAGCCGACCGGGTGGGTATCT
>JAEEGL015802619.1_pt1 | contig 15871 bp, 10 predicted proteins | sample 9134231 | NCBI WGS metagenome assembly JAEEGL01 (sample SAMN16246548, study PRJNA631951) | gut metagenome | biome: gut microbiome; feature: rumen; material: fiber-attached | host: Bos | place: Iran: Karaj | collected 2018-10
ATTTTAAACCCAATGCATGATGAGTTCATAGAGCCTACCAAGCAATTTGCCGATATTATCATTCCAAATGGTGGTAATAACGACAAGGCTATTGCCATGATGCAATTGTATATTTCATCTGCTTTAAGAGGCTTTTGAACCCTTACCTCCTTTTTTACATTTTTTTTGTTTGCTGTGTGCGTGCACAATTTTGTTTGTATTTTGTTAATGAGTGTTAAATAAATGCTTTAATCTGCTTAAATTCAGCAATAATTTACATGTTAGTTTTTTTATTTACAAAAAAATGTGTAACTTTGCAAAAGTTTTTAAGGTAATCCCAAATGGGGAAATTGTTTAATATCAAAAAAAATTAAAAAGATTATGTTGCAGGAAAAAGCAGGGAACATTGCAGGTATTATCTGGAATGCTCTTTCTGAGGCTCAGACAAGTCTGACCTTTAAGCAGATTAAGAAAACTACAAAACTAACAGAAAAAGATTTCAATCTTGGTATTGGTTGGCTTCTTCGTGAAGACAAACTTGCTGTTACTGAGACTGAGGATGAAAAAGATCCATTTGCTTATGCTTTGAAGTAATCTTCAGATTTGATTTCAAAGAAATATTTTAGGCAATTCCAGATACTCTGGAATTGCTTTTTTTTGATTGTTTTATATTAATGACAAACTGATTATTTTATTAATAAACCTTAATGTATTTTGACAGTTCTTTGTTTTTTATTAAATTTGTAAACACAAAAAGTATATTATTTAATAGATAACAGTAAAAATATTATAAATGAGAACTTTAAACAAATTCCATGTGTTTCCTGTTTTGTTTTTGAGTTTGTCTCTTGTTGCAAATGCCCAAAAACCTTTAGGAACGTATACGTTCAAGGACAAATCTACCTATACAGGCGAAATGCAAAGTGGAAAACCGAATGGCAAAGGTAAAACTGTGTTTCTTAATGGAGACACTTATGAGGGTGAGTATGTAAAAGGTAAAAGAGAAGGTTATGGTGTTTATTCATTTACAGATGGCGAAAAATATGAAGGACAATGGGTTCAAGACCACCAGCATGGTAAGGGGCGCTATTATTTCTCAAATAAAAACATCTATGATGGTCTATGGTATAAAGACTATCAGCAAGGCGATGGCACCATGTATTATTATAATGGTGACAAATACGAAGGTAATTGGGAGAACGACTTACGTTCACGCTATGGAAAATATACTTGGGCTAATGGGGTAGTATATGATGGCCAGTGGGTAAATGACAAAAAACATGGAAGTGGTGCTATTAACTGGAACGACGGTAATATTTATTCTGGTCAATGGGAAAATGATCAAAGAAGCGGAAGAGGAATTTACTTATATGCAAATGGAGATGAATATGATGGTGAATGGAAATATGATATGACTAACGGAAAAGGAATATACAAATTCAGTAATGGTGATAGATACGAAGGTACTTATTTAAATGGTGAACGAGATGGACAGGGTGTTTTCACATATCACGACAATAGGAAATATATAGGTCAGTTCAAGAACGGAAAAATGTCGGGCGAGGGTACTTACATATGGGCTGACGGCTCCAAATACGAGGGTCAGTGGGCCAATGACAAACATAACGGACGTGGTAAATATACATCTGCTAATGGTGACGTATATGACGGCGATTGGGTGAACGGCTTGATGAATGGAAAAGGCGTAATTATAATGAAAGACGACTCAAAATTCAAGGGCTCGTTTAAAAATGGTTTGAAAAATGGAGAAGCCATTGAGGTGAACAGAGATGGAATTCGCTTTGAAGGCTCTTATTTAAATGATGTAAGAGACGGCAGTTTTGTTGAGAAAGACCGTAATGGACAAGTTATCAGAAGAGGTGTTTACAGAAACGGCAGAATAGAATCTTCATATTAACTATAAATAATTAAACCATGATTATTGATGCACTAAACAATCTGAAGGATTATGTTGTTATGAATCCTTTGTTTAAAGATGTTGTTGAGTTTATCAACAACATAGACTTGTCTAAACAAGAACCTGGAATCGTAAAAATCAAAGGTGATGACCTTTATGCAAATTTCACTTTGGCTAATGGAAAGACACCTGACCAAGCCAAATTGGAAACTCATGATAAGATGATAGATATACAAATTCCTATCAGCACTAAAGAAACTATGGGATACATACCAAGAGAAAAGTTGAAAGAATCTGAATACAATGTTCAAAAAGATATTACTTTCTATGATGAAAAACCAGAAAGTTTTATAACGGTCAACATTGGAGAATTTGCCATCTTTTTCCCACAAGATGGACATGCTCCATGCATTTCACAAGAAGAAACAATACAAAAGGTGATTTTTAAGGTTAAAGCTTTTTAACTGTTTAATTTTGAAATATACTAACATATAATGTAATATAAAATAAACAATATGGCTGATAAAAAAACAAAATCCACAAAAAAAGTTCAACATATTGGTCTTGTGAAAAACGATTCATGGCTTGAACCTTATGAAGACGCTATTAAAGGACGTCATGACCATGCACTGTGGAAACTGAATGACCTAACGAATAATGGTAAACAAACACTATCAGATTTTGCTTCTGGATATCTTTATTTTGGGTTACATCGTACAGATAAAGGATGGGTTCTCAGAGAGTGGGCCCCTAATGCTTCAGAGATTTATCTCATAGGGGACTGTAATGGCTGGCAGGAAACTGAAAAATACAAAATGAAAAGGCTTAAAAATGGTAACTGGGAACTTAAGCTTTCGAAAACGGCATTGAAACATGAACAACTTTACAAACTTAGTGTCCACTGGGATGGAGGTCAGGGTGAACGAATTCCTGCGTGGGCCAATCGAGTTGTGCAAGATGAGAATACAAAAATCTTTTCAGCACAAGTTTGGGCACCAGAGAATGAGTATGTTTGGAAGAAAAAGAAATTCAAGCCAGACACATCTCCTTTGATGATATATGAATGTCACATTGGTATGGGTCAGGATGCGGAGAAAGTTGGAACGTATGTTGAATTCAAGGACAACATTCTTCCTCGAGTAATAAAAGATGGATACAATTGTCTGCAAATAATGGCTATTGCTGAACATCCCTATTATGGAAGTTTTGGATATCATGTGTCTAATTTTTTTGCTCCGTCAAGTCGTTTTGGCACACCAGAAGAATTGAAAGAACTTGTAGATGAAGCACATAAAAATGGAATTGCAGTCATCATGGACATTGTTCACTCTCATGCAGTGAAGAATGAGATAGAAGGACTTGGTAATTTCGCAGGTGATCCTTGCCAGTACTTTAACCAGGGGGGCAGACGTGAACATCCCGCATGGGACTCTCTTTGCTTTGACTATGGTAAGAATGAAGTTCTTCATTTCCTTCTTTCAAACTGCAAGTATTGGCTCGAGGAATTCCATTTTGATGGATATCGTTTTGATGGTGTTACTTCCATGCTATATTATAGCCATGGTTTAGGTGAGGCATTTGGCGGATATGGTGATTATTTCAATGGACATGAGGATGACGAGGCAATTGCATATCTTACCTTGGCAAACTTACTGATTCATGAAGTAAAACCAACGGCTATTACTATCGCAGAAGAGGTAAGCGGCATGCCTGGGCTTGCGGCTCCGTTCAAAGACGGTGGATATGGATTTGATTACCGAATGGCTATGAACATTCCGGACTATTGGATTAAGACTATTAAGGAACTTAAAGATGAAGACTGGAAACCTTCATCAATGTTTTGGGAGACAACAAATCGTAGAGTCGACGAAAAGACCATCTCATATGCTGAAAGCCACGATCAGGCACTTGTTGGTGATAAAACAATCATTTTCAGGCTGATTGATGCAGACATGTATTGGCATTTTAAGAAAGGAGATGAGAATATGGTGGCTGACAGAGGCATAGCCTTGCATAAGATGATACGGCTTCTGACTGCTTCCACTATCAATGGTGGCTACCTCAATTTCATGGGTAATGAATTTGGTCACCCTGAATGGATTGACTTTCCGAGAGAGGGTAATGGATGGAGTTATAAATATGCCAGACGTCAGTGGAACCTTGTTGACAACCATGAACTATGCTATCATTATCTGGGAGATTTCGATGAAGCGATGGTAAAACTAATTAGAAGCTTGAAAAATTTCCAAAAAACACCGGTTGTTGAAATCTGGCATAATGATGGAGACCAAATTCTTGCATTCAGTAGAGGTGATTTGCTTTTCGTCTTTAATTTCAGTCCGAACAGATCATATACTGATTATGGTTTTATTGTACCTCAAGGTTCATACAAGGTAATGCTTAACACCGACTCTAAATTATATGGTGGTAATAATTTTGCAGATGATACAGTTACACATTTCACAAATTATGACCCCATATATGAGAAGGATGGAAAAGGTTGGCTGAAATTATATATTCCAGCAAGAAGTGCTGTCGTTTTGAAGAAAGTTGATTAAAATGGTTTTAAATTCACATGATATTAATAATACCGCAGGGATTGTAAGACATTCCTGCGGAATTATTTTTATTCTCTTTTCTTTTTGCTATCTTTTTTTTCTACATGGAGAAATCCTGTCAAAAGCTCAATATGTATTCTCAAATGGTACGACTACTTATTCGATATTTTGGGGTGCCATTATTATAACTATTGTGTTGAGACTACTTCAAATCCCTGTAAATAAATATATAAAAGTACCTATTAGGTATCATGCGCTTTCTTATATCCCCTCCATTCTTTTGCTTACAGTCATCTGTGATGTTGCAAGTGCCGCTATACAAGGAGAAAGTGCGAAAGGATGGTGGTTGGGGTTTCCATTATTGTTCTTGCTATTTTATTTATTTTCCAAATTATCTATTCACATAGAGTCTGTACTATATACAACCCCTAAGTGGACAAATAGATTATTTTCATATATAATATCTAATAGCATTACGCTCATATTTTTAATTTTATTCTGTGCGACGTGTAATTCGTCTACAGACGTGAATATGTATGAGCAAAAAGTGGAAAGACTTATTCTAAATGATGATTATGATAATGCTTTAAAAGTTGGTGAGAAATCACTTAACACAAACCTAAGACTGACAAATCTCAGGATGTATGCATTGTCAAAGCAAGGACTTCTACCGGAACATCTTTTTGATTATCCTCAATATTATGGTTCGGATGGTTTGTTATGTGTGTCTGACACAAATAAACGACTTTATAGATTCGATGCAAATGATATTTGCCAATATCTTGGAGTGCCATGTGACAGCAATATTCATTCTACAAATGATTATTTTAATTCAGTCTTGTTCAGGCAGCAATTGGTGGCTGACTCCCTTATGGGAATCGAACTTACCCGTTCAGACAATCCTGATTCTCTTCAAGATCAAATCGACATACATTATGAATTACTTAAGAAAGAGAAAAAAAGGATTGACGATTATATTTTGTGTGGGCTTTTACTGGACCGTAATATTGATGCCTTTAAAGAAAAGTTGGACAAACTTTACTCTAATGAGATATTCTCTGACAGCGTAGTTCCTGTTGAGTCGCTTCCAAGAGCATACAGAGAAGCAATGGTCATGATTTATCCGGAAATCGGAGATACCACTATGCTCCAATTATACACAAGCTATTTGGATTTAAAAGAATCAGAGAAGGATTCAATTGCAAGTTCAAATATTACGAGGAGGAAAAAAATTGAAAATGATAAATCACGTACTTTTGGAAACACCTATTGGTGGTATTATTATAATCCGAATATAACACAAAAGCGTACTAAATAAAACAAAGAAATCGCTATGACAATATTTATTATTAACACAATTATGTCATAGCGATTTCTTAATACTTTATCTTTGATTTTATTGATGCTGATCGCGAAGGAGATCATTAACAGTCTTGACCGGATTAAAAGTTGAAAGAGGGACTTCCACAAATACAGTGTTCCAATTGCTCATTGCGCCATTCCATAGTCCAGGAAGTTCTAAAGCCTTCAATTCCTTGCCATCCTTTGACTTATATGATATAAATCCAGTCTTGGGATCAACGAACTCAGGCAAGTTGAATTTATTGCCAAGATAGTCCTTGGTTGAGCAGACAAGGTCAACCGGATTGAAATGAGTTCCATTCTTGAACATCTTCATGTATTCATCGTTGCTTTTGTCAATTTGGGAACTTTCAAGAATCTGCAAAGAAATAGTGCCGTCATCGTTGTATGCAAGGAATGGACCTCCTCCTGGTTCTCCCACATTCTTTACCATTCCACAAACGCGAATTGGTCTATTCAACTTATTCTTCATGTATATTACAAGATCTGCATCTTCAAGATTCTTCAAATCCGGATTGCGAATTCCCAACTCATCACGCATGAAACGGATAATGCCTTCAAGCTGTGCGTGAGTGTATTCACCACTGTTAAGTAATTCAAGATATTGGAATATCTTTATCTGGATATCTGTCAAAACACCAGCTATTAATTTTTTATAAGTGACAGTGTCTGCTTTGAGACGGTCAGGAACGACATTATCTATATTCTTGATGAAAACGATGTCACCATCTATTTCATTGAGATTCTCAATCAATGCACCATGCCCGCCTGGACGGAAAAGAATCTTACCGTCGTTAGTCCTGAATGGTTCATTGTCCATGGTCGCTGCCACTGTGTCTGTACTCTTTTTCTGTTCTGAAAATGATATGTTGTATTTTACGTTGAATTTCTTTTCATATTTTTCAGAAACATCAGCTACCAATTGCTCAAACAATAGTCGGTGCTCAGGGGAAACGGTAAAATGAATATTTACGATACCATCCTTTCCACTTGCATATAATGCACCTTCAACAAGATGTTCCTCTAAAGGAGTACGGTTGCCATCATCGTATTTATGAAACTTTAGCAATCCTTTCGGCAATTTACCGTAATTAAGTCCTTTAGAATTCAGCAGATTGTCTATAACAGTTTTATAACATCCATCACCTACTAAAGATGCAATGTCTTTTCCTTCATTCTTTAGACACACATTGTTCAAGTCTTCGAAGAATGCGAATTCAGAGACATGATCAAAAAATTTCTTGATAAAATCGTTATTCGGTTCATCGGAATCAGCATCAAGAAATTCGAAAAGGTCCTTGAACATACGGCTTGCAGCTCCACTGGCTGGAACAAATTTGACTACTTTATGGTCTGAACGAAGGTAGTTCTCCCATACATCAAGATATTTTTTTTGTTCTTTATCACTTAAAACATTAATGCCATGATTGACTGATGCAGCCGCATAAAGTTTTAGGAATGGAAATCCTTTTACAAATGAATTTAATTGGGAATTCAATTTTTCCTCTGATATTCCCTTACTGTTCAGTAACTGTAGATCTTGTTCGTTTAGCATGATATCACACTTTTATGTTAAAAATTACTGGATATTATTGGTATTATTTAGTAATATTTTTACAAAATTACATTTATTTTTTCACATTATAAAAAAATAACATGATTATTTTTTATCTTTGCATAGTTTTTATTTGTTCATGGTCATAATAAGACTAATTAGTAGTACTTAAAAAGTTTAATCCAATAGCTATGGATATTCATAATCTAACATTTCATAAGTCATTAAAACATTTAAGAGAACAAGCTGGCGAAGTAATCACCAATGAGGATTTTAACGTCATTAATATTCTATATGGTAAATATGCTGATGAGATACCAAATGCTATATCACCATTTGGTTTCCAGCCATTTTTATTTGATGTGCAGACAGCCAATATATACATTGAAGAAATTGGGTTAAATAGGACTTCTGTGATTTGTATTTTGATAAAATATCTTTTCTTTCATCAGTATATAAAACCTGAGGATGTTATCAAATATTTTGGAGACGATGTTTGTAATGTGTTAAGAGGACTTGACAAAGTCAATGAACTTTATGCCAATTCTCCTGCTATAGAAACTGAAAATTTCCGTGAACTTTTAATGCTCTTTGCTGAGGACATGAGGGTAATATTCATCCTTATTGCTGATCGTATTAATATCATGCGACAGATTAAAGATCTTGGACAAGAAAATGATCGGATAAAGATAGCAAAGGAAGCCTCAGGACTTTATGCTCCTCTTGCTCATAAACTTGGATTATATTTGATTAAATCAGAGTTGGAAGACCTTTCTCTCAAGTATTTAGAGCATGACGTCTATTATATGATTAAAGACAAACTGCATGCAACAAAAAAATCACGTGATGAGTATGTTGCTGCATTTCTTAGACCTATTGAACAGAAACTCACGGATGCTGGTTTGAAATTTCATACGAAAGGACGTACTAAGTCAATCCATTCCATTTGGCAAAAAATGAAAAAACAAAAATGTCGTTTTGAAGATATTTATGATCTTTTTGCAATCCGAATTATCTTAGACTCAAAGCTTGAGAATGAGAAACAAGACTGTTGGAAGGTCTATTCTATCGTTACAGACATGTATGTACCCAATCCAAAACGCCTAAGAGATTGGCTTTCAGTGCCTAAAAGTAATGGTTATGAGAGTCTCCACACCACCGTAATGGGACCAGATGGTAAATGGGTGGAAATTCAGATTCGTACTGAACGAATGGACGAGATTGCTGAAAGAGGCGTTGCTGCTCATTGGAGATACAAAGGGGTTAAGGATAGTGGCGCTAAAATGGAGGAATGGTTACGAGATATGCGCATGACGCTTGAACTTAATGAGAGTGACCCGGTTTCGATTGAAAACCAGTTCAAGGTTGACGTATACAATGATGATGTTTTTGTATTTACCCCTAAGGGGGATTTATTAAAGTTACCTAAAGGGGCTACCATACTGGACTTTGCGTATTTGATTCATACAAATGTGGGAAGTCACTGTGCAGGTGGAAAAGTAAATGGCAAAAACGTTCCATTACGTACTAAATTAAAAAGTGGTGATCAGGTTGAAGTCATAACGCGTCCGAATCAGATGCCAAAACGTGATTGGCTGACATTTGCCAAAACGGCAAAAGCCCGTGCTAAAATCAAACAGCAACTCAATGAGCTGGAAATGAAGACTGCAACTTTTGCCAAAGAAACCTTGGAGCGAAAGTTCAAGAACAAAAAGGCTGTGTATGATGAGGCTGTCATGATGAAACTCATAAAAAAACTTGGATACAAGCATGTGATGGAATTTTATAAAGCGATTTCTGAAGGGGTACTTGATGTCAATACTTTCATGGAGCGCTATGCAGATGCATACAACCGCGCTAATGGTATAGCTGACACTATTGACTCAACATCATCTCATAGTGCTGACCAATGGGTTCAAGAAGATGGTGAAGATAACTGGAAATACAAGGATATGCTCGTCATTGACAAGAATATCAAAGGTGTCGACTATTCTTTGGCAAAATGCTGTAATCCAATATATGGCGACAATATTTTTGGATTTGTTACTTCTGGAAGGGGAATAAAGATCCATCGTAAAGACTGCCCAAATGCCAAAAGACTTATGGAAATGATGTCGTATAGAATAATCCCTGCCAGATGGGCAGGTAAGGGAAATACTCTATATCCTGTTACGCTATCAGTTGTTGGTAACGACGACATTGGCATTGTCAATAACATTACTTCTGTTTTGTCCAAAGAAAAAAATGTTCTATTAAGAAGCATCAATATTAAATCTGCAGAAGATGGTTTATTCTCCGGGACATTGACGGTACAAATTGATGATAATAGCAAGTTGAAAACTATTATAAAAAAACTGAAAGAAGTAAAAGGTGTAAAAGATGTTGTCAGATAAACTATAATTCTATGAAAACGTTATTGATATTAGTAGGCAAGACCAACGAACGACATATTTCCGCACTGTGTGACGTGTATATCACACGATTGTCCCATTACAACCTTGGTTTTTCCATTGCTATTATTCCTGATTTAAAAAATACAAAGAATATGAGTGTGAATCAACAGAAATCATTAGAGTGTGCATCTATACTGAAACAGATTCAACCCGGTGACTATGTGGTTCTGCTTGACGAACGTGGCCGTGAATACGACAGTCTTTCATTCTCAAGGTGGATTAATACGAAAATGAATATGGTTTCAAAACGTCTTGTGTTTGTTATTGGTGGACCATATGGTTTTTCTGATGAGATCTATGCACGCGCCAATGAAAAACTATCTTTGTCTAAAATGACATTTTCCCATCAAATGGTGAGACTGGTTTTTATTGAACAACTTTATAGGGCCATGACAATTCTTAAAGGTGAGCCATATCATCATGAATAGTTGAGGACAGAATTGAATTGTAATAGATAAAAAAAAGAATTTACAATTAAAAAAACTTTTAATATTTTATTTATCAGTGTAAATTGTAAATTAGGTATAGTGTATTAATGAATTAAAATTTGTAACTTTGCAAAAAAATTATACAAAGCATTAATTTAAGGTAAAAATGGAATTGGAAAAACTATACTCACCCAAAGAGGTTGAACACAAATGGTATGAGTTTTGGGAAAGTAATAAACTATTTGCGTCTAAACCAGATGAAAGAGAGCCGTACACTATTGTAATCCCGCCACCAAATGTAACAGGTGTGTTACACATGGGACATATGCTTAACAATACCATTCAAGACATTTTGATTAGAAAAGCCAGAATGGATGGTAAAAATGCATGTTGGGTGCCTGGTACAGACCACGCGTCTATTGCCACGGAAGCAAAAGTCGTAGGTAGGCTTGCAGAACAAGGTATAAAAAAACGTGATCTCACACGGGAACAATTCCTACAGCATGCATGGGCATGGACAGAAGAGCATGGAGGCATCATTCTTAAGCAATTACGTAAATTAGGTGCATCTTGTGATTGGGACCGTACCGCTTTCACCATGGATGAAAAACGCAGTGAAAGTGTAGAAAAGGTTTTTGTTGACCTCTATAAAAAAGGATTGATATACAGAGGGTTGAGAATGGTTAATTGGGATCCGAAAGCCCAAACTGTATTATCAACAGAAGAAGTTATATATCACGAGGAAAAAAGTAAACTATACTATTTACGTTATTATGTAGCCGATTCCGACACCAATCCAGTTGTTCCTGTTGGCTGCGAAGGTGAAGTACTACATAAGGATAAAGACGGTCGTTATTACGCTGTTGTAGCTACTACCCGTCCTGAAACCATTATGGGCGATACTGCAATGTGTATTAACCCTAAAGACCCAAAGAATCAATGGCTCAAAGGCCATAAAGTTATTGTACCATTAGTAAATCGTGTTGTACCTGTTATAGAAGACCGGTATGTTGATATTCAGTTTGGAACGGGTTGCCTCAAAGTGACTCCTGCCCATGACGTCAATGATTATGCTTTAGGTAAAGCTCACCATTTAGAAACAATTGATATATTTAATCCAGACGGTACTATGTCTGAAGAGGCTGGACTGTATGTTGGTATGGATAGAATGGTGGTTAGGGCTCAAATCTCAAAAGACTTGGATTTGGCTGGGCTGATGGAAAAGGTGGAAGACTATGACAACAAAGTTGGATATTCAGAGCGAAATCAAGATACAGCGGTTGAACCAAGATTGTGTAAGCAATGGTTCCTACGAATGAAACATTTCGCCGACATTGCTTTACCGCCTGTTCTCAATGGAGATATCAAGTTCTATCCTACCAAATATGTTACAACTTACAAGAATTGGCTTGAAAACATTCAAGACTGGTGTATTTCTCGACAATTATGGTGGGGGCATCGCATTCCGGCATATTTCCTTCCCGTAAAAGAAGAGGAAGAAGAGAAGTATGTGGTTGCACAGACTTTGGATGAAGCTGTGGAGGAGGCCCGAAAAATCCCTGGTTATGAGAATATCACGTCTGATCAGTTGTCTCGTGATGAAGATGCGTTGGACACATGGTTCTCCTCTTGGCTCTGGCCCATATCCCTATTTGATGGCATTAATAACCCTGGAAATGAAGAGATTAATTACTATTATCCTACTTCTGACCTCGTAACTGGACCTGACATTATTTTCTTTTGGGTTGCCCGAATGATTATGGCAGGTGAAGAGTATCTCAAGGACGTACCTTTCCGTAATGTCTATTTTACAGGTATAGTTCGTGATGAAATTGGACGAAAGATGTCCAAACAATTGGGAAACTCTCCAGATCCCCTTCTTCTTATCGACCAATATGGTGCCGATGGCGTACGTATGGGTATGCTCTTGTCCGCTCCAGCTGGCAACGATATCCTTTTCGATAAAAAACTATGTGAAAACGGACTTGCATTTTGTAACAAAATTTGGAATGCATTCAGACTTGTTAAAGGATGGGCGGTTGAAGATATTCCTCAACCAGAAACAAGTGTAAAAGCTATTTTGTGGTTTGATGCTGTTTTGAAGAGAACTTATGAGGAAATAGAGGATTTGTATAAGAAATATCGTCTTAGCGATGCGCTAATGACTGTATTTAAGTTGTTTACAGATGAGTTTTCAGGATGGTATCTTGAAATGGTGAAACCTGCTTATCAACAACCTATTGACAAGCAGACTTATGACTCCACACTGCATTTCTTCGATATGTTAATGCGTATAATCCATCCTTTTATGCCATTTATAACTGAAGAACTTTGGCATCATATTTACAAAAGGTCGGAGGGTGAAAGTATAATGTTGACCACTCTCATTCTTGATAAAACTACTTTGGAAGATATGAAGATACTTGCCGACATGGATCAAATGAAACAAGTTGTGGCAGGTGTGAGAAATGTAAGAAATAAGAAAAATATTGCCAAAAAAGAAACACTTAAAGTTGAGATTATAGGTGATAATCCACTTCCTTCTTTGGATTGTGTTGTTAAGAAAATGGCCAATCTTTCTGATATGACTGTTATTAGCTCAAAGAGTAACGGTGCATCCACATTCCTTGTGGGAACAACAGAGTATGCTGTGATTTTAGGCGACTTGATAGATAAAGATGCTGAGATTCAAAAGATACAGGCTGAAATTAAACATTTGGAAGGATTTTTAATGGGGGTTGAGAAAAAACTTTCCAATGAAAAGTTTGTTGCGAATGCCCCTCAGAAAGTGGTAGAGCTTGAACGTAAGAAACAACATGATGCTTTAACAAAGTTGGCGTCTCTTAAAGAATCACTTGATTCGCTAATGTGATTTATAGATAAATCCGAACTGTTTTTCAATAGTTCGGATTTTTTTATTTTTTTCTTCGTCTAACAAGCCAAATTCATTGATTATAAATAGATAATGTTATTAAAATTTTGTTAATTCATGTTTTTTTTGTAACTTTGCATTCGATTTAAGGTAAAAGGGCTTCTTATCTTTTTTATTAATTATTACATGTCAAAAAAACTATTAGCTCCCGACTATATTTTTGAGTCTTCATGGGAAGTATGTAACAAGGTCGGTGGTATTTATACTGTTTTGTCTACGAGAGCAAAGACATTGGCTGAGAAGATTGGCGACAATCTAATATTTATAGGGCCTGATTTCTGGATAGGTGAAAACAACCCCCTTTTTAAAGAATCCAAATCATTGTTTTCAGAATGGAGAAAATATGCCATTAGCGAAGATAATCTTAAAATTCGTATTGGAAGATGGCAGATTCCTGGTAAACCAGTTGTGGTTTTAGTTGATTTCCATCCTTTTTTCGAACAGAAAAATGATATATACGCATGGGCGTGGAATCATTATAAAATTGACTCTTTACATGCATATGGTGATTATGATGAAGCATCTATGTTTTCATATGCTGCTGGAAAAGTTGTTGAGAGTTTCTACAAATTTCATGGCTTAAATAATAAGGACAAAGTAATATATCAGGCACATGAATGGATGACTGCATTAGGTGCTCTTTATGTGCAGTATGCCGTTCCAGAAATTGCAACCATCTTCACTACACATGCAACGAGCATTGGGCGCTCCATTGCCGGAAACAACAAACCGTTGTATGATTATCTAAATTGTTATAACGGTGACCAGATGGCAGCAGAACTAAACATGCAGTCAAAACATTCTGTCGAGAAAGCAGCAGCTCACTATGTTGATTGCTTTACAACAGTAAGTGACATAACTGCACGTGAGTGTGAACAGCTGTTAGAAAAAAAACCTGCTGAAGTCTTAATGAACGGCTTTGAGGATGATTTTGTCCCGAAGCTTGGAAGTGAATTCGACAAAGCCAGGAAAAAAGCCCGCAAGAAAATTCTTGATGTAACCAACACAATGTTAGGCACAAAACTGAAGGATGATACAGTCATTATCAGTGTTGGTGGTAGATACGAATATAAAAATAAAGGCATTGATATATTTGTAGACTCCATGAACCGATTAAGAAATGATAGCCGTGTGGATCGAAATATTCTTGCATTGGTTCTGGTTCCAGCCTGGATGAAAGAGGCTCGTACAGATCTTGCAGAAAGAATAAAAAGTAAGAAAATCTTTGACGAGCCAGTCGGCGATCCAAGAATTACACACGTTCTTAATAACCAGGAATTTGATAACGTGTTAAACCAAATGAGCTGGCTTGACATGTATAATCGACAGGATGATAAGGTTAAACTGATTTTTGTTCCATGTTATCTGGATGGTAAGGACGGCATTTTTAATTTACATTACTATGATATGCTCATAGGAATGGACTTATGTGTATATCCTTCTTATTATGAACCCTGGGGCTATACCCCAACGGAAAGCGTAGCATTCCATGTTCCATGTATAACAACAGACCTTGCAGGATTCGGCTTATGGGCTAACAAGTTAAAAGGTGGTCCGAGTGAACTGGAAGATGGTGTTAAAACAATTCACCGTTCGGATAATAATTCCAGCGAGGTTTCTGATGATATTAAAGAAACAGTCATTCATTTCATCAGAATGGATAATACCTCTGTTGAACAGACAAGAAAAAATGCTTCTAAAATAGCCGAAAAGGCTTTGTGGAAACATTTCATAAAATATTATTACCAGGCTTACGATGTAGCACTGCGTAATGCAAGTATTAGAAAAAAATCCATTAAATAATTATCGAATTAAGATTTATTCTTTAATTCACAAATTAAACCGGAATTATGAAAATAAAAGCAAGCAATGCTAATGATCCAATTTGGAAAGAAATTAGCGTAAGGTCATCAATTCCAGAAGCTCTTAGACCACTTGATGAAATCGCTCATAATATGTGGTGGTCATGGAATTCTGAAGTTACACATTTGTTTCAGGATATCGATAAAGATCTTTGGAAAAAAGTACGACAGAATCCAGTACTTTTCTTAGCTCGCATGAATTATGCTAAAATGGAAGAAATTGCTCAGGACGAAAGTATCGTGAAGAGAGTTAAGAAAGTATATGCGGATTTTCGAAAGTATATGGATGTTAAACCAGACTCAAAACGTCCGTCTGTTGCTTATTTGTGTATGGAATATGGCCTCAGTCATGTTCTCAAAATATATTCAGGTGGTCTGGGTATACTTGCGGGTGACTATTTGAAGGAGGCCTCTGATTCGAATGTGGACATGTGCGCGGTAGGTTTCCTTTATAGATTTGGATATTTCACACAGACTTTGTCTATGCAAGGTGACCAAATTGCAAACTATGAGGCTCAAAATTTCGGAGAACTTCCTATAGAAAGAGAAGTTGACGAAAATGGAGAACCCGTTGTCGTTGATGTACCATTTAATAACTATACAGTTCATGCTTTTGTTTGGCGTGTAAATGTTGGACGTATTAAACTGTACCTTCTTGACACAGATAATGAAATGAACAGTGAGTACGATAGATCTATCACTCATAGCCTATATGGTGGTGATTGGGAAAATCGTCTCAAACAAGAAATTTTATTGGGTATTGGAGGTATTCTTACCCTAAAAAAACTTGGTATCAAGAAAGATATTTATCATTGCAATGAGGG
>JAEEGL017061472.1_pt1 | contig 15871 bp, 13 predicted proteins | sample 9134231 | NCBI WGS metagenome assembly JAEEGL01 (sample SAMN16246548, study PRJNA631951) | gut metagenome | biome: gut microbiome; feature: rumen; material: fiber-attached | host: Bos | place: Iran: Karaj | collected 2018-10
ATTTTACTTGGAATAATTATTCTACCCTTTAAATCAATACTATGTCGATACTCACCTGACAACATATTAATCCCCCACTTTTCACCACTTTTTGCCACACTTCAATTATATATTACCATTTTTATGGTTAAAAGTAAATCAAAATTAATAAGTTTTTTTCATGTTTACATATTTTTAAAAAAAAGTGTCAAACTAATATTAGAAAGGATAATTATGAGAATAAAAGACTATATTATTAATAACTTTAAAGATGATGATATTAACACACTAAGAACGACATTATCAGAATGTATAACAGAAGATGATGAGGAAACACTTCCTGGATTAGGAGTATTTATGGCTCTTATATGGCAAGGAAGTGATGAAGACACAAAAAAAAGTATGTTAGACATACTTCATAATGAAATAGAAAAGAATAAATAGCTTTTCTTTTTTATTTATTTTTGGGTAACATTAAAACAAATGATTTATTACTTAAATCCAACTTATATATAATTTCTTGTAGTTCATTATAATCTAATTTATTAATTAAGTCTAATTGATCAGAAACTTTTCCATCTTTTATTATGTCATCTACAATAGAATAAGATAGGTTTTCTTTATTATCAAGACTTCTAATAACAACTGATATCCATATTTTTTTTATTCTTTCAAAATCATCTATAGAAATAATAGCTTTTTTTAAAGTTTCATCAACTTTCTCTTTAAATATATCTGCATACTCTGACTCTGCTTCAATTGAAAAAGTATATATATTATTAAAAGATAAATGATCAATATAAAAATCAATAGCTAAATTATCCTTTAATACAGCCTCATTGAAATCACTTGTTTCACCAAATAAATGTGAAAAAAACAAACTTAAATATAATCTGGTTAAAACAGGATTTATCTTAAAACAATTCAAATCAAATTTATATGTATAAGATAATTTAGGAATAATGACATCACCAGTTATTTTCTTATACTCATTTCTAACTTTTGTATATTCATTAATGCTTTTAGTTACTATTTTATAATTAGCTTTTCGTTTTTTTAAATTAGCATTATTTTTTATTACATCCATAATATCTTTAACTTTAACATTACCAGTAACAACAATAAACATGTTACTTGGCTGATAAAATGTATCATATGTTCTTTTTAGTAACTTGCTATCAATCTCTTTTATCGATTCAATAGTTCCAGCTATTTTTTCATTAACTGTGGTATAAAAAACACTGTCTTTACTTTCGTAATCAAGAATCCATTCTGGTTCATCATCATACATTTTTATTTCTTCCGCAATAATTCCTTTTTCACTTTCTACTCTTTCTGGTGTAAAATGTGAAGTAAAAATCATATCTAATAAATAATTAAGATTTTTTTTAAGCGTTTTATTACCATCAATATAATATTTAGTATAAAAATAATTAGTTCCAGCATTTATATAAGTTCCCGTCTTACTATAAAACTTAAAAGGATCAGTATCTTTCATATCAAACATTTTATGCTCTAAAAAATGGGCAACTCCTAGAGGTAATTTTATATAATCACACTCATTAATTGGAATAAACTCTTTTATACTAGAACCATACTTAGTAACAATTTCAATATGATAATTTACATAATTTTTATTAGGAACAATATATACTTCTAAGCCATTATTTAGTTTTTCATAATAAATTTTTTGTTCTTGACCAAAATAATTAATATTCATCATACCCTCCCCTTAGGAAGAATATTCCTTCCATATTAAGCTTTTTAGCAAATGATATAATATCATCTTTATCAACCTTTTTTATCATTTTAATTTTAGTATCAAGGTTATCACTATGAAAAATACTCATTCCATAATAATAATCAATAATACTTCGATTACTTTCAAAAACCGTCGATAATCCATATAGTATTTCCATTTTAGCCTCATTTAAATCATTTAAAGAAAAATCACCAGAAATTATTTTTTGAATTACTTTTTGAATCATTTCCAGTAAAAGATCATAGTTTTCCTTATTAATGCCTGAATTAACTATTACAATATTATCCATTCGATTAATATAGCTATTAATATAATAGCAAAGTGAGTTTTCTTCTCGAACGTATCTCATAAGTAAAGAATTAGCACCACCACCAAATAAATTATTAAAAACAAAAGAAACATAACGATTTTCAAACTTTGTTAAATCATATAGTTTAAAACCAACTGATAATTTCGATTGCTGATATACTTTATCTTCTATTTTAACAATTGGTTGATTCTTTTTATTATGATGGATAATAAGAGCTGCATTTACTATATTCTTACCGCCATTAAAATCAAAATTATCTTTAATTACTTTAATTATATCTTTAGTATTATTTATATTACCTGAAATAAAAATATCTATTTTACTATCATGTAACATTTTCAAATAGCTTTGATATAATTTCTTTTCATCCATTTTCTTTAAAATATCTAAATCACTATAGCCAGAAACAATTTCTTCATTTTCATCAATTATTTTCAATAATTCAATATTAGCATAAAGTCTTGGTTCTTCAGAAATAGTCTTTGTTTCTAATTCCAATTCTTTTTTTACAATATTAAAGTATTTTTGTGCAAAAGCATTACTTTCCACAAGTGGATTTAAAACAATTTCTCTAAGCATTAGTATATTATCAATCAAATTATTTTCTACAATATATTGTGAATTTACAGTTGTTAAACTAAACTTTGTCGTTAATAAGTTGCCATTTCGTGATGATGAAGCAATAGGAACTAATGAATATAAGTCCTGGCATTTTTCAATCAGTTTCTTTTTTGAATCATATTTCATTGTTGCATATGTTAAGACACTTACCAAAGCATTACGGTAAGTAATTAATTCTTTATTAGCATATTCTGTAAAGCATATTTTACATTCAGTTGTATGAAATCGATTATTGTTAATGATATGAATATCATATTTCATACCTGTTATTTTTTGATAATTCATATTTCCTCCCAAAAGAAAAAAGTAATAGCAACCTACTACTTAATCTTGACAATATCCTTCTCCTGGTTTTGATCCCTTCACATACTGCTGCCCAACAATACCACAGCTTGATTTAGTCATGGAATCTTTTAAGTAGCCACCAAAAGTATTTACAAGTCCAATAATAACAACCGATATTAAAGCAATGATTAAAACATATTCAACTAAAGCCTGACCTTTTTTACTACGTAAAATCATCTTCCACCTCTACTCTATCTAACTATAGTTTACAGAATTATTACCTATTTGTCAATCTTTTTTAACGATAACAAAACCTTCAACTACTTCTTCAAGAGCTCTTCCTATGTTTTTTTTTGATTTATACTTCTCCTTTGGCATTTGTAAATTACCATTATGTTTAATATCGTAACTCCTAGATGCAGCAATATGAACAAGTTCATATTTTGAGTTAATTAAATTCAAAAGTTTATCAATGGATGGATATATCACACTCTTTCACTCTCCCTCTATTATTAGAATAACTTTTATAAAAAAAATATGCAAGCAGTTTGTCTAAATTAGACACCTATTTACATATTATTTTTTATTCTTTGACAACAACGCCAATATATGGAAGATTACGATATTTTTGATCATAATCAAGTCCATACCCTACAACAAATAAATCTTCTATAACAAAACCAGAATAAGTCGGATCTATTTCAACAACACGTCTTTCTTTCTTATCAAGAAGTGAGCAACTAATAAGAGACTCTGGATGCATATCAGCTATATATTTATTAATAAACTCTAGAGTATAGCCAGTATCAACAATATCTTCCACAATAATCACATGTTTACCATTTATTTTTTTTGCATCAAGTGGAAGCTTTAAATTAATTTTACCAGTTGATGATTCACCTTCATAACTTGATACACGTAAAAACTCTAATCTAGCATCACCAGGATATCTTTTTAATAAATCACATGCAAAGAAGACAGCTCCTTTTAAAGTACAAACAAACACAACTTCATCTTCCCCATATTTTTGATATAATTCTAAAGCTAATTCCTCGACTCTCTTTTTTATTTCTTCTTCACTATACAACACATTGATTTTATCCATTTACTCCTCCAAATATATATTATTATATCCCCATTAATAAGTTAATTCAATGTTTTTTTCTAAATTAGGATATATCCTTAATAATTCAGTTTCAATATTTTCTTTAAAACTATCATTAGTTATATTTATTGCTATTACTAAGCTATCACTTTTAGTTGAACTAATTAGTACTGGTTTATTATCTTCTTTATTAACAACAATATCCTTATCAAATAATATTTTAATATTAGAAATGAATTTAGTTTCCTCTTGATTAAATTCCGCTAACACCTCTTTTAATGTAATTAATCGAGAATTAATTAGTATATCATCATATGAAGCTAAAACATAGTAATTATCAAAATAATCAACGGCTTGATCATAAATACAAACATCAATATTATAATTATTCTTAATTTCTTCTTTCATTTCATTATTTTTAAACTTATACTCTTTTTCATTATAATCAATCATATCACTACTGCGTCTTGTTTCTTTTAAATAATCCCAAACATATAAACTAGTATGATTATCCTTATTTAATAAAAATAAAACATAGTTGTCAATCATAATATTACTAACTATAGCTCCTTTAAGATCTAAAAGAGTTTTTTCAAAAATTATTTTTCTGGATTCTATATTATATACTCTTAATTTGTTATTGGTAGTGTCAATTGTAAACAAATAATCACCACGATTATGCATTTTTAGATTATTAGATTCAGTTATATCATTAAAATAATATGTGATTCCGTCATATTTAAAACTTAGACGATTATCTTGATATTCCAACAATCTATTTTTTACATAATAGGCATTTTCATAATCTAAATATTCTATCTTTTTATCATCAATGTTATATAAACAACCAAATCCAGTGTTTTCATTATAGAAATGAAAATATGTATTACGATCATATATTATTTCTTTACTCTCCCCGCAACTAGCTGGAACAGAGGCTAACAACTGATTATCATAATAGATTTCATTTTTGATGCTATAAACTACCTTATCATTATAAATGCCATATGCATTAATACCTTCAATACTAAAACTATTCTTACTAATTACTTTTAATTTTTTATCAAGCTTATAATAATCTTGATAATTAGATATTAAATATAAATAGCCTTTTTGTTCAAATAAAGTAACATTTTTTACAGTATCTTTACTATTTAAAATATATTCTTCGTCCTTTTTTGCCTTAGTTAAATTATATTTTACTATCCGATATTGATTGCCACTATTATCTTTTACAACATAATAAAAGTCTTCACCATCAACATAAGTAGACAAAATATTGCCATTATCTAAATTTTTATAAACATATAAATTTTCTTCCTTTAAACTATCACTATTTAAGTGATAATCTTTACCAAATATTACTCTCGAACCAACAACACTAATGATAATTAATAATAAATATCCTACTCTCTTTTTCATATACAATCCTTACTACATCATATTATCACAAAAAGAATAATTATTCAATGAAAAATAAGCCTAGTGGCTTATCTAAAATTACAACATCCGCCATTATCAATATTACTTACAACATTTTCTTCACAACAAGAATATTCTGGACGGTAAGTATGACGATATACATGATGATTAATTATTTTAGTTCGAATTGGACAAACGTGATTTATTTCATGCATAATTGTACGATGAACACACTTTTCTTGCATAGGCTCTACAATTGGTTGTTGACAAGAATTATCATTCATCGAATAATTCATAGTATTATTATCCATATTAAAATCTGTATCCATATTATTAGTCATATTATCTGCAAAGAAATTATTATTTATATCAACATCACGTTCATAACATCTATCTTGAAACATAAAACCTCCTCTAAAATATATTATGACTACATTACCATTTAACATGTGCCTTTACCCATAAATTGACTTTTAATGGCAAATATGATATAATTATACGCGTTATCAAGGGGGATAAAATATGAATGATAATGTTAGAATAAGAATAAAAGAAACGTGTGATTCCATAGAAGATGGTAGCTTAATGATTTTTAAGTTTTGTGAAAAAGCTTCAAAAGATACCCAATTATTATATGAACTAATGTATGAACAAATATTAAAAATATATGAACATATTGAATATTTAAATGTCGATGATTATATTCAATATGCTAATGGTAACCCAATTATTACTTGTGGAACAAGCTTAGATAAAAAGTCAGTATATAATGATTATAATATAAAAATTAATTATTTATATGAAGATAATAACCAAATTGGTAAATATTTAAAAAATACTTTCTGTAACACGAAAAGTAAAGAACAAAGATATGGTTACTATTACTTGGAAGATAATACAAAATTATTAATTGATACACAATTATTATCCAATTTATTCCAAGAAGATGGATTTAAAGCTAAAATAACTCAAAAAAATGAAGATGAATTATATGTTAAAATATCAATCGAATTTACTAAATTTGTTAACTTTGTAAAAGACGTTACTTATAGAAAATAGTGATATGCAAATATCACTATTTTTATATATTATTTGGATTAAAACTAACTTCTATTTTAATTTTATAATTAGCTTTATAATGTTCAATTAATTCACGTAATACCTTTTTTAAATCCAATTCTTTTTTATACTTAATTAATATATTAAAACGATAGAAATTATTTATTTTAAAAGGCATCCCCATACTTGGTCCAATAACTTCCTTATCAGGTAATCGACTTAGTAGATTAATTTTTATTTTATTAATTTCTTTACTTAATAAAGAATAATCTTGTGACTTAACAGTTATAAGAGCTAAATAAAAATATGGTGGGTATTTTGCTGATAGTCTATTTTTCATCTCTTCCTGATAAAACTTTTCAAAATCATTAGTACTTGCCAAAGTAATTGCAAAATGATTAGGATTATAAGTTTGAATAATTACCATTCCCTCTTTTGTACTTCTTCCACTTCGCCCAGCTACCTGATTAATCAAATCAAAAGTTGTTTCATTGCTTTTATATGATGGTATAAAAAGAGACGTATCAGCATTGATTATTCCAACTAAAGTAACATTAGGGAAATCAAGTCCTTTACTAATCATTTGTGTTCCAAGTAAAATATCATATTCTCCATTTGCAAAGCTAGTTATTATTTTATCATGACTACCTTTTTTAGAAGTTGTATCTAAATCCATTCGAATAACTCGTGCTTTTGGAAAAAGACACTTAACCTCTTCTTCAATTTTTTCCGTACCAGTACCTAACTCTCGTAATTCATCATTGTGGCAATCAGGGCAAATAACAATTTTTTTTGTTGCATATCCACAGTAATGGCATCGCATTAAATCCTTACTTTTATGATAAGTCAAACTTATATCACAATTAGGGCATTTCATTGTATAACCACAATCAGGACACATTAAAACACTTGAATACCCTCGTCTATTTTGTAAAAGCATAATCTGTTCACCAAGTTTTAATTTTTCATTAATGGCATCATATAATGTTTTAGAAATAAAACTATTATTAACATGTTCATCTTTTGTCATATCACAAATAATAATCTTTGGAATTTGAGCTTTTCCAGCTCGAGCTGATAATCTCAATAGTCTATATAGTCCTTTAGAAGCTCTAGCATACATTTCTAAAGTTGGTGTTGCACTACCAAGAACTAATGGACAGTGATAATAATTACTTCGATATTTAGCAATCTCAATAGCATCATATTTAGGCATTACATCCTGCTTATAGCTATCAGTATGACATTCATCAATAATAATTATACCAATATTTTCAAGTGGTGCAAAAACACTACTACGTGCTCCAATGACAATACTTGCTTCCCCTCTTTTAATACGACGATACTCATCATATCTTTCACCATCTGATAATCCTGAATGAAGTAATGCAATTCGACTAAATCTTGCTGATATTCTCTTTAAAATTTGATTAGTTAAAGTTATTTCGGGAACCAATAATAAGCATGTTTTTCCAAGGGAAATCACTTTTTCCATTAATTCCATATAAACTTCTGTTTTACCACTACCAGTAACTCCATATAATAGATATGTTATATCATTATTAATATTACTAACTATTTCATCATAAGCTTTTTTTTGCTCAAAATTTAATTCATGTTTTGAATAAACTACTTTGCTATTTTCTATTTCACGATATATCTCTACTTCATTAACCTTTAAAACTCCTCTTTTTATAAGCGTGTCAACTGAAGAATTAATTTTTTTTAATATACTATATGCGCATTTTCCTTGTTCATTAATCTTATCAATAATTTTTTGTTGTTTATCACTAAATTCACCTTGTAAATTATCAATTTCAACAATTCTTTGGTATTTGGCATTTACTTTTTTACCATTTTTAGCTTTCAAAGCTTTAGGCAACATTGCTTGATAAGAGCTAATTAAAGTAGATAATGTCTCACTAGATACAAATTCTCCCAATTTTAATAATTCTTTAGTTAAAATTGGCTCTATATCAATAACATCAATGACATCCTTTATTTCATAATCTTCATCAACATTTTGAAGGATATCTAAAACAAATCCCTCTAATTTTTGACTATTAAAAGGAACCAATACTCTAATACCAATCATAATTTTTTCTTGTAATTCTTTACTAACATGATAAATAAAAGTTTTATCAATATTAAATGCTGATAATTCAACTAATACTTTAATAAACATAACATCACCATTTTCTTTTTTTATTGTACCATATATATTTAAATTAATTAAATTATTTTACAAAAAAAGTCTTATATTTCTATAAAACTTTAATTAAAGTAATTAATACCAATTGCCTCCTTAAATTTCTTAATATTATCTTGGGCAACTTGTCTTGCTTTTTTAGTTCCTTCTGAAAGAACTTGATCAATATAATTCATATTCTTTGCTAATTCCATTCTTTTTTCTCGAATTGGCAATAATTCTTCATTTAAAACATTAAATAAGAATTTTTTGATTTTAACATCACCTAATCCACCATGTCTATAATGATCTTTAAGCTCATCTAAATTGTGATATTCTGGTAAATATTTTGAAAAATGATTATCATTACAGAATGCCTCTAAATATATAAAAACGGTATTTCCTTCAATTTGTCCAGGATCATCTACTTTAATATGATTAGGATCAGTATACATACTCATTACTTTCTTATATAATTCTTCTTCTGTATCAGACAAATATATACAATTACCTAGACTTTTGCTCATTTTAGCATTACCATCAAGCCCTGGTAATCTCTTGCAAATATCATTATCAGGAAGTAATATTTTACATTCATTTAAAGTCTTCCCATAAATGCTATTAAACTTTCTTACAATTTCATTAGTTTGCTCAATCATTGGTTCTTGATCGACTCCTGCTGGTACTATTGTTGTATTAAATAAAGTTATGTCTGCAGCTTGGGATATGGGATAATTTAAAAAACCCATTGGAATTGATTCTTCCATCCCCTTTTGCTGCATTTCTCCTTTTACTGTAGGATTTCTCATTAACCTTGATAATGTAACTAAATTCATAAAATAAAAAGTATATTCAGTAAGTTCTGGAATCATAGATTGAATAAAAAAAGTTACTTTATTAGGATCAAGTCCAACAGCTAAATAATCTAGCATCACTTCTCTAACATTATCTCTGACTTTCTTAGGATTATCAAAATTGTCAGTTAAAGCTTGTGAATCCGCAATGAAAACATACATTCTATCATAATTACCTTCATTTTGTAATTTAAGGCGATTCTTCAATGACCCAACATAATGTCCTAAATGTAAATGTCCAGTTGGACGATCTCCTGTTAATATAATATTTTTCATAAACACCACTCCTTTTAAAATAAAAAGCTCTTATTCCAAAGAATAAGAGCCAACTCTTTAATTAAAATGTACTATCATACACTGCTTTAATAACGGAAAGCAACCGTATTGCCATACTAAATTCCGGCAATCTCTTATTGGTCCATTCATTTACTTATCAATTATGATTTTCCATCAACCAATCACTTTCTATTAATTGGACAAGTAATTACTACTCCAAATCAACAATTTAAATTACACATACATTATAATGACTTTTTTATAATATGTCAATTACTTAACTAAAATACCAACTTTAGCTGAACCATTAATTTCAGAATCATCGGCTGCCAAAACAATATTATCAATATTTATATTAATATATGTTTGTCCAGCTTTAAGACCTTTAACCGTAATAGTTATTTCATCCTCTTTAGTAAGAGCGTCTAAGAAACACATCTGCTCATCGTTACAAATACCTACTGATGACGTTGGTAATTCAAGATCAACAATTGACTTATCATTTTGTTTAACATAAACTGTTCCTGTTGCATCTTTTAATTTAATTTTAAAAGTAGCTGTTCCACCCTTAGTAACAGTTAAAGATGTTTTATCAATACTAATATAACTTGCTGCAGTACCAGTAAATTGAGATCCTTTAGGTGCGGTTGCTGGTGGTGGAGTTGTAGTTGTTTTTTCTTTAATTACTATTGTAACTTTTCCTTTAACTCCATTAACCTCAGCTGTAATTTCAACCGTTCCAGAAGCCTTCATTTTAACCAAACCATTACTAACCGTAGCTTTATTAGTATCACTACTCTTCCATGTTACAGTATAATTAGTTATAGAAGTTGGTTCAACAGCAGCCAATAATTGCAACTCATCACCAACATATTTAGTAATTTGACTTGCAACACCTAAACTAACTTTAGTTACTTTGCCTGAACTACCTGATGATGCCGTTGGTTTTGGTGAATCAGTTGGCTTAACAGTTGGTTTTGGAGTAGTTACATTTTTTACCGTAACACTACACCTTGCCACTGCTTTACCATCAGATGAGGTAACCATAATAGTTGCCTTTCCAGAAGATACTCCAGTTACCAATCCATTTTGATTAACTGTAGCAACACTATCATTATCACTTGTCCATATTAATTTTCGAACCGTAGCTGTAGATGGTGATATTGTAGCTATCAATTGATAAGTATTCTTTATATCCATTGAAATGCTAGTTTTATTTAAAGATATACTTGTTGTTTTAACTTCATTTGTTGTTACATTAATATTACAGCTTGCAGTTAAACCATTATTTGTAGTTACAGTTATTGTTGCCGTTCCTGTATTCAATCCTGTAATTAGACCACTATTATTTACTGTTACTATACTCTCATTATTACTTTTCCATGTAAGAGTTGATGAAGATAATTCAACAGGAGTTATAATAGGGGACAATTGAGCTGTACTTCCTTTTTTAACACTTATATTATTCACTTGAAAAGAAATTTTTTGAATAGCCATTGGAGTTGGTTTATTCGTTGGAACATTAACTGGTTTTGGTGTTTTATCAATAGGATTGATTGGATTTGGAGCACTAGTCCATGATGGTTTTGATGTTGGTTTAATAATTTGTGGCTTTCTTCCACCTTTTACGTTAATAGTTATTTCACTGTCAACACCATTTACCGTTCCTATAATCGTTACTGTACCATTATTTTTGGCAGTAACATTTCCAAATGAATCAACCGTTGCTATATTAGGATTACTACTTTTAAATGTAGCACTAACATTTAAATCATCACGATTATTTAGAATAGGCTTAAGAGTAATACTTTGATCAACTCCAAGTTCTAGATAATCGGCTAAAACAAATTTATCATCTTTATAAACACCAAGATTGATACTTTCAATATTAATATCCTCAGCAATTATTTTCATTGTTTTACTATTGATAAAACCAGGTTTTAAACTAATCTTAAGCGTTGTCGTACCAGTTCCTATTGCCGTAACAGTACCATATTCATCAACAGTAGCTATACTCTCATCCGCAATTGAATATGAATAATTCAAATAATCAAAATAACGCCCATCTTTTGGAATTAATTCTATCTGATATGTACTTCCACTATCAATGAATACAGAATCTTGTTTTAAATAAAATTCATATTTATTTGATCTTATCATAAAGAAAGCCATAACACCTATTACAATTACCAATAGGTAAAATCCAATTAAAATAAATCTGCTAATTTTACTTGCTCGTGTTACAACAGTATTATTTTCTAAAGTATTCGTATTATACTCTTTTTCTTTATATACATAGTGATTTTCAGAATTATTATTTTTCTGATTTTCAATATTTTTAATCTCATGACTTTCTTCCAAATCATTGTCATTTTCATGAACTTTTTCTAAAGAACTATCTTTACTTTCATCATTATGCATATAACTACTATAGATGTTATCTTCTTGAGAGTCATCTTCTATGTTAATTTCTTTTTTCTTCTTAAACATATTCTCACCTACCATAATAATTTTAACATTAATCACTAGCTAATTCAAGAAAAAACAGTTACTTAATAATTATTTTTCAATTACTTCAATTTTCATAAAATTAGTATTTTTATTACTTATTGGAAATCCTCCTGTTATGATAACTATTTCCCCACCTTGATATTTAAACATACTAATAGCTTTTTTAGTACACATATTAACAATAGTATCTGTACTTTTACACTCAGCCGATAAAACAGGAATAATACCATAATTAATAGTTAATAATCTAGTTGTATCAATATTAGGACTTAAAGCTAAGATTGGACAAGTTGGTCTAAAATAACTTATTTTTAGTGCAGTATATCCGCTATTAGTGTTAGTTAAAATAGAATTTGCTCGAAGTCTTAAAGAAGCATCTACAACAGAAAAAGCTATATTAGATGTTATATCATTTTTAGTATTACGAAATGTTTCTTCCAAATTATCTTGATAATCAAAATCTTCTTCAGCACTCATAATTACCTTAGATAATGTATCAACTACTTCTACTGGATATTTACCGATAGTTGTTTCACCACTTAATAAAATAGCATCACAATTATCCATTACTGCATTATAAATATCACTTATTTCAGATCTAGTTGGCCTAATGTTTTCTTCCATGCTATGTAAAAAATCAGTTGCAACAATAGCTGTTTTCTCATATTCCCTAGCTTTTTTTAAAATCATTTTTTGGTAATATGGCAACTTCTCAATTGATAATTCAATCCCTAAATCCCCTCTTGCTACCATCACACCATCACTAACTTTAACAATATCATCCAGATATTCAATAGCACTACCATTTTCTATTTTAGCAATAATACTCACGTGATTATTACCATTTTCAATTAATAAATCAGCTACTTCTAAGACATCTTGTTCGTCACGAACATATGATAAAGCCAAAAAATCAATATTTTTTTTGATACCATATAGAATTCCATTTTTATCTTTTTCAGAAAGAAAGGGCATCTTAAATGATTTACCTTGAACATGAAGAGTTTGATTACTACGTATCTCTCCACCATTAATTGCTTTTAATAATGCATAATCTGGAAACAAATCTTCTACTTCAAATTCAACAATTCCATCACCTAATAACAAATGATCACCAATCTCTAATTCATCAACAATATTCTCATAATTAACCGAAAATTGCGTATTATTACAAATAACTGGATATCGAAACAATTTAACTTCTTTATCTATTTCAACTGTTACTGACCCTTCTTTAAATTTATCAAGTCGAACACTTGGTCCATCTGTATCTAGCATAATACCAATAGCACGATTTAATTCATTTTCCAGTGTTCTTACTTTTTTTATTACATCATCACAAAATGCTTTATCAGAATGAGATAAATTAATTCTTATTACATCTGCCCCATTTGTAACTAATTCACGTAAAATATCAATATCTTTACAACTTGGGCCAACAGTAATAATTGCTTTAGTCTTTTTCATAAAATCTCCTTTATATTAATAATTGAGGAAGCAATTATATTATAATCTCTTTTTCTTTCAACTCTTCCTTCTACTTTAATTATATCACCCTTTTTTAAATTTGAAATAGTTTCATACACTTTTGGAAAAACTACAATGTCAATTGATGTTTCTTCATCACTTCCTCCAATAAAAGCCATTTTTTGATTATCTTTTGTATTTACTTCATGAATTCGATCAATCAAAACAACACATATAACGTTCCTATTAAAATATTTTTTGATATCAATAAGCTTAATAGAATTGTCTATCATGTTACGATAATATACTACTGGATGATTGGATAAATAAAAACCAAAACTATCTTTTTCAAAATTAATTAATTCTTCTTTGGTAAATTCACTATAGACATTTATTTCTGGTTTTAGTACATTATCTATACCTAAGTCTTTAACTAAATTACCATAATTAATCAAACTATCAACATTTTCATAAATAGTTTTTCGATTAAATCCTAAAGTCTCTAGGGCACCAGAAGTAATAAGAGCCAAATAAACATTTTTAGGAATAGCACCAGCTGTTTTACAAAAAAAATCATATATATCCAGAAATTCATTATTTCTTGCACTTATTATTTTTTCTGAAATAGTACTACTAATTCCTTTAATAAACTTAAATGGTAAATAAATAATATCGTAATGTATTACATAATTATCATTACTTTTATTTATATCTGGCTTATTAACTTTTAAATTATGAGTTTTTAATTCCTGTAAGCATTTTTTCCTTTTGCTATCATCCATATCTGAAGAATTTAGAAGAGATAAATAAAAATATAATGGATAATGTGCTTTTAAATAAGCCATTCTATAAGATATCATACTATAAGCTACACTATGACTTTTATTAAAACCATAACTTGCAAAATTAAGTATCAAATTATAAATATGACTGGCTTTTTCTTTAGAATATCCATTGCAAATAGAATTATTAATAAACTTTTCTTGATATTTTTCAAGTTCACTTATTTTTTTCTTACTCATTGCTCGTCTTAAAATATCAGCTTCTCCTAATGTAAAATTAGCCATTTTATTAGCAATTTGCATTATTTGCTCTTGGTAAACAATAATACCATTGGTTTCTTTTAAAATATCCTTTAAACTTTCATCAAAATAATCAATTTTTTCTTTTCCAAACTTTCTTTTAATAAAAGAGTCTATGTTACTTGCTGGTCCTGGTCGATAAAATGCATTTGCGTTATATATATCTCGGAAACTATCTGGATGTAATTTAATTAAAAATTCACGCATCCCAGCACTTTCAAATTGAAAAATTCCTTCAGTATCTCCTTTTTGAAATACTTCATTAGTTTTTTTATCATCAAGTAAAAGATCATTAAACTTTAAATCAATCTTTTTTTCTTCATGAATTAATTTTAAAATATTATCAATAACAGTAAGATTTCTAATTCCTAGAAAATCCATTTTTAATAATCCTAACTCTTCTAAATATATTGATTCATAACAGCTTAGATATTTATTATTATCAAAGTTTAAAGGAATAATATCATCAAGAGGAGTATTAGACATTACTACTCCCGCTGCATGAATGGAAGTATGTCTTGGTAGTCCTTCTATTCTTTGGCATATCTCAAAAAGTTTTTTTAGTTTATTATCGGTATTAATGTACCTCATAATATCTTGATTTTTACTAATCTCAATACTATTTAAATTGCCTATCTTTTTACACAAATCATCAACTACATATAAGGGAATATTTAAAACTCTTCCCATATCACGAAAAGCCAATTTAATACCAAAAGATCCAAATGTCGTAATTTGGCAAACATTTTTTATACCATACTTTCTTATAACGTATTCGATTATTTCATCACGCCTATTATCTGGAAAGTCTGTATCAATATCCGGCATTGTAACGCGTTCACTATTTAAAAAACGCTCGAATAATAAATCATATTTAATTGGATCAACTTCCGTTATACCTAGTGAATAACTAACTAAACTTCCAGCTGCACTACCACGACCAGGACCAA
>JAEEGL011928378.1_pt1 | contig 15870 bp, 11 predicted proteins | sample 9134231 | NCBI WGS metagenome assembly JAEEGL01 (sample SAMN16246548, study PRJNA631951) | gut metagenome | biome: gut microbiome; feature: rumen; material: fiber-attached | host: Bos | place: Iran: Karaj | collected 2018-10
GCCCTACCGGGCCATCTGGAGTAATGTCGAGTTCATCATCAGCCGTCTAGGTAAAAAGGTGCTTCCTGGTGACAACCTGTTGAGCATTCTGCCCATGGCCCACATGTACGGTATGGCTGTCGAATTCCTCTTCGGCTTCTGTCACGGTTGTCATCTATTCTTCCTTACCCGTCTGCCGTCGCCTGCCATCATAGCACAGGCCTTTGCCGACGTAAAACCCACGCTCATCGTTACCGTCCCGCTGATTATCGAAAAGATCATCCGCAAGAAGGTGTTCCCAAAAATCCAGAACAACCGCATGCGCCTGCTCCTGCAGATGCCTGTCGTGTCAAAGAAAGTCAAAGAACGCATCTATCAGGAAGTCTACAAAGCCTTTGGTGGACGTGCCTACGAGATTATCGTTGGCGGTGCGCCTCTGTCGAAAGAGGTCGAAGAGTTCCTACTCTCCATCAATTTCCCCATCACGGTAGGATATGGCACTACTGAGTGTGCCCCGCTCATCTCCTACTGCGATTACACGATCTTCCTTGGCGGCTGCTGCGGCATACCCGTCGATCGTATGGAGGTGAATATTCTCTCTTCCGATCCTGAGCGTATCCCTGGCGAGATTGTCACCCGAGGCACCAACGTTATGCTTGGCTACTATAAGAATGAGGAGGCCACGAACCAAGTGCTCGATGACGAAGGCTGGTATCATACCGGCGATCTCGGCACGATGGCCCGCACAGGTCATATCTTCATCCGCGGACGCATTAAGAACATGCTTCTGGGTGCCAACGGACAGAATGTCTATCCCGAGGAGATCGAAGACAAACTCAACTCGATGGCTATGGTCGCCGAGAGCGTCGTCGTACAACGCGGTGAAAAGCTCGTTGCACTCGTACATCCAGACAAGGATGAGATTGTGAACTTCACCACCGACGAACTGCAGAGTATTATGGAGCAGAACCGTCAGGCGTTAAACAACCAACTCCCCGTGTACAGCCGTATCGCGGCCATCGAACTCCATGAGGAAGAGTTTGCCAAGACACCAAAAAAGAGTATCAAACGCTATTTGTATCAGAATTAGAAAAACAACAGCATATGGAACAAGTACCTAGCTTTAACTCATTGATCCAAAAGAGCATCATAGACAACTGGGATCGCGACGCCCTGACCGACTTCAAGGGCCAGACATTGCAGTATCATGATGTAGCCCGCAAAATCGAGAAGTTGCATATCCTTTTTGAGAATAGCGGCATCGTGAAAGGTGACAAGATAGCCCTTGCCGGACGTAACTCCAGCCAGTGGGCCGTGGCTTTCCTCGCCACTCTCACCTATGGTGCCATCGCCGTGCCTATACTCCATGAGTTCAATGCCGAGCAGATCCACAATATCGTGAACCACTCCGAAGCCCGCCTACTCTTCGTTGGCGACCACGTGGCTACGATCATCGACCCGATGCAGATGCCTACACTCGAAGGAATCATCAACAACCCCGACTATTCGCTGATGATCAGCCGTACCGATAAGCTCACCTATGCCCGCGAGCACCTTAACGAACTCTATGGCAAGAAGTTCCCAAAGTACTTCCGCAAAGAGCACGTCAGCTATTACCACGAACAGGATCCCAACGAACTGGCGCTCATCAACTACACCAGCGGTACCACGGGGTTCTCCAAGGGTGTCATGCTTCCCTATCGCGCCCTATGGTCGAACTACGACTTCGCCTGCCAGGTGCTGGGCAAGACCATCAAAACTGGTGACCGCATCATATCCATGCTACCCATGGCCCACATGTACGGCATGGCTTTCGAGTTCATCTTCGAATTCCTGCATGGCTGCCATGTCTACTATCTCAACCGCGTACCCTCACCTGCCATCATTGCTCAAGCACTGGCCGAGATCAAGCCCGTCATCGTTATTGCCGTACCGCTGATCATCGAGAAAATCATCCGTAAGAAGGTGTTCCCGAAGATCCAGAACAACCGCATGCGCCTGTTACTTCAGATGCCTGTCATCTCGAAGAAGGTACGCGAGATGATCTGCAAGGAGGTGCTCAAGGCCTTTGGTGGACAGCTCTATGAGGTCATCATTGGCGGTGCCGCACTCAATCAGGAGGTTGAGCACTTCCTCAAACGCATTGAGTTCCCCTACACCGTCGGATACGGCGCCACCGAATGCGCACCGATTATCTGCTACGAGGATTGGCATTACTTTGCTCCTGGTTCTTGTGGCAAGGCTGTCGCCCACATGGAAGTGAAGATTGACTCACCAGATCCCGAGCATATACCTGGCGAAATCCTCGCACGAGGACTCAACGTGATGCTTGGCTATTACAAAAACGACGAGGCCACTCGTGAGACCATTGACCGTGATGGTTGGTATCACACTGGCGACCTCGGTACTATGGACTATGCTGGCAACGTCTTTATTAATGGCCGTTCGAAGAACATGCTCCTCGGCCCCAACGGACAGAACATCTATCCCGAGGAGATCGAAGACAAGCTCAACTCGATGACACTTGTTGTAGAGAGTATCGTTGTACAGCGCGACAACAAACTTGTCGCCCTCGTCTACCCCGATTACGATGAAGCCAAGAACCTAAAGTTCACGGATGAAGACATCCGTAATGTCATGGAGCAGAATCGCAACGGTCTTAACGAGATGATTCCTGCATATGAGAAGATCGCCGAGATCGAGATTCGTAACGAGGAATTCGAGAAGACTCCTAAGCGCTCCATTAAACGCTATCTTTACAAATAAAAACGAATTCCGTTTATCGTTCGTATTCGTAATAGTACCAGTAAGTGTCACGGTACTGTTCGGATACTTTTACCTTGCGTTCCGTTGGGTCTGAGTATTGATTTTTGAGTTCCTGAAAATTACGCCAGTCTTCCTCGGTGACAGCATGGCGATAGACAACCACTGGATGAGAAGTACTACGGGCGTATAGCAAAAGGGCCTCGCGATAGTGCTTCGGCAAATGGTCATCGATTACATAGTATTTCCCTATCTCACGGGCAAAGCGTTCTAGTTGGCGGTCAATGAGCAGACCAGAAAGTACATAGTTGGCCACCTGAGGTGCGACGATACTGTCGTGATTCTCTAACAATTGTAAATAATGCATGGGAGCCATCGGAGTGGCGGGACGTGCACCGAGGAAGCGGTAGAAACTATCAGCTGAACAAAGCAACAAGCTACTTGGGCCGTTAGTGGGCAATATATGGGCAGAAGTACCAGTGATAGGATATTCGAAAAGACGGTCACCGAGGGCATTCTCATGAGCCAAGGCATACATGCGCAACATGAGTAGACAGGAATCACTCTCCAGCGAACGACGCCCCACCTCCAAAGCCTTCCGATATTCTCCCTTTGACAACAACAACTCTGTCTTCATGCGATAGTGCATTACAGCATTGGTATTGCCAATCCATGCCACGAACATCATCTGCACGGCCAAGAGCAGCATATTGATCCATATAGGTCGTGAGAGTAGCGAGAAGTCACGGTCGTCTTCCACCTCCTGCAGCATTTTCGCCAGAAAGACAAGCAACAGCCATACGATTAGCACGATTACAGGGAAAAACCAGTGCCAGTCTGGCTCAATCCTGCCGTTACCTGTCGGAAAGAAACCCGTAAGCAGGCCCAACAGGAGCATCGAGGGTCCGTAAGTCAATGCATGGTAACGGCTTTTCAATTTTACCATTCTGTAGACGAGCAACTGAAGCAGCAGGAGGAATACAGTCAGGAGGATTGCCCCCAACAGCGGCCGATAGGCAGTCCGTCCGCCACTGTGCACATGCTGAACCATTGACAACAGGTCAGCCTGAAAGAAATAGAGCCAGGCAAAGGAGAAGCCGACAAAAACAATAGCACACATCACGCGGATGGTGATGGTGCTATTATTCTTAATCGGATAATTATAGTTCATTAATATCTTTTAATTTAATGCACTTTTTGTTGCAACTCAGCCATATAAGCAAGCTTAATGGCATTCACTGCTCAAAAGTTCATACTTTCTTTAGAACTACGGCCGAACGGGCGGGAATGTAGAGCTTAAGCCACTCCTTATGATCCTGCACATAAAGCGGGTCATAGTTTGTAAGATGGGTCATCGTATCGTCGGCGAAGCCATTGCCGCCAAAGTCCTTCGAATCGGTGTTAAGCACCACCTCGTAAGAACCCGTGGGCACCAAGAAGCCATAGTCGGTGTATGAACGCGTCGGCGAGAAGTTGAACACAAACACAAGGTCGCCACGCATGAAGCAGAGCACCTGGTCCCCATCGTCGTGCCAGATCTCCTGCACGGGCGTATCTTGGAAGTTCTTCTGCGACTTAATAACTTTCAGCATCTCTCTATCAAAATCACCTAGCCAATGGTAGCACAGGTCTTTATTGTCAACAAGGTTCCACTGGCGACGGGCATACTTATACGACCAACCATTGCCTTCACGCGGGAAGTCTATCCACTCGGGATGGCCAAACTCGTTACCCATGAAATTCAGGTAACCACCATTAATGGCGGCAGCAGTTACAAGACGGATCATCTTGTGCATAGCGATACCACGCTGGGCCATATCGTTCACATCCTTCTTGGCGAAATGCCAATACATGTCTGCGTCGATGAGTCGGAAGATGATGGTTTTGTCGCCCACGAGTGCCTGATCGTGACTCTCGCAGTAAGAAATGGTCTTCTCGTCGGGGCGGCGGTTCTTGACCTCCCAGAAGATGCTACACACGTTGATATCCTCGTCACGCACTTCCTTGATAGTCTTGATCCAGTAGTCGGGGATGTTCATGGCCATGCGGTAGTCGAAGCCGTAGCCGCCGTCCTCGAATTTCGCAGCGAGTCCGGGCATACCAGATACTTCCTCGGCGATAGTGATGGCATTGGGGTTCACCTCATGAATAAGCTTGTTAGCCAGCGTCAGATAACAAATGGCGTTGTCGTCCTCATGACCATTGAAGTAGTCACCATAGCCTCCGAAAGCCTCACCAAGACCATGGGAGTAATACAGCATCGAGGTCACACCATCAAAGCGGAAGCCGTCGAACTTAAACTCTTCCAGCCAGTATTTGCAGTTGGAGAGCAAGAAGTGCAGCACGTCGTCCTTGCCGTAGTCAAAGCAAAGCGAGTCCCATGCGGGATGCTCGTGACGGTCACCAGGATAGAAAAACTGATTGGGGTCACCACAGAGGTTGCCGAGTCCCTCTACCTCGTTCTTCACGGCGTGGGAGTGCACGATATCCATGATGACGGCAATGCCCTTCTGGTGAGCGGTGTCGATGAGTTCCTTCAGTTCCTCGGGCGTGCCGAAGCGGCTAGAGGGAGCGAAAAAACTGGAAACATGATAGCCGAAAGAGCCGTAGTAAGGATGCTCCTGGATGGCCATCACCTGAATGCAATTGTAGCCGTCCTTAATCACGCGCGGCAGCACGTTGTCCTTAAACTCCGTGTAGGTGCCCACTTTCTCGGCATCCTGCCCCATACCCACGTGGCATTCGTAAATGAGCAACGGGTTCTTCTTGGGCTTGAAGGTCTTCTTCGTAAACTCATACGGCTGCGCAGGGTTCCAGACCTGGGCGGAGAAGATCTTCGTCTGGTCATCCTGTACCACACGACGGCACCATGCTGGGATGCGTTCCCCTTCTCCACCGTTCCACTTCACTTTCATCTTGTAGAGCTGACCGTGCTTCAGGGCTTTCTCTGAGAGTTTCAGTTCCCAGTTGTCGGTACCGGCGATACGCTTACAGCGGTACTTCTCGTTCTCCTGCCAGTCATTGAAGTCACCAATCAGGTAAATATCGGTGGCGTTAGGAGCCCACTCACGGAATACCCAACCCTTCGACAACTTGTGGAGTCCGAAATACAGATGACCAGTGGCGAAATCGGAAAGGGTCTTCTTACCATTCTGCGTCAACTGACCTATCTTCCATAGGGCATGATCGTGACGGCCGCGGATAGCACCCTCAAAAGGTTCCAGCCAGGAGTCATTTCTCACGAGGCCAATATGCTCAGGAGCTTTGGGCTCTGCCACTTTTACAGTTCTCTTGCATGCTCTCTTAGGAGCCGCAACCTTCTTAGCTACGGTTTTCTTTACCGTTGTTTCTTTCTTCGTTGCCATAGACTTGATATATTTTTAATTACACTCTTACTTTAAAGATAGCTTTTTTGATCTCAGGGTTGTTGGCGATGCAAGGAGCATGGCCGTCCTGCGGGAAGAAGATAGCCATCTGACCAGGGTTGATCGTCACGTAAGTCTGAGGTTTGGTATCGCCATATAGGGTGACATCCTTTTCGACGTTGTAGTCAAAAGCAGGCAGGTCACAGAGTGGCGTATAGCCGAAGGTCTCTGCACAGGAAATAGGAATCTGTATATCGATCATGTCGATATGCGTCTCTAGGACTGCAGCCTCCTTACCGCGGCCCTTGGCAATGGTAAGGTTCAGAAACAGGTCTTTGTCCTTGATGGGATACTTGCCTGGTTCCATCGCCTGGAGGTCGTTAGCGTCCAGGAATGCTACCACGTCGGCAAACAACGGGTTCAACCCAATGTACTTGTTTAGGTTTTCAATCGTGTCAATAATCATAAGCTTATATCTCTTAATTCTTAACTCTTAATTCACATGTCTGTGTCCACGGGTGTAATTGCCCTCGGCGGTAATCCGGCCGTTGCGGTCTTTCTCGATGAAATGACCATCACGCTGATCATCTTTATAAGTTCCTTCAAAACGGTTACCATCCTTATCCTCTTCGATGGCAGGACCATTACGCTTGCCGTCCTTGAATTGTCCTTTGAACTTTGAGCCATCGAAGAACCGCATTATGCACTCACCGTTGGGCTGGCCGTTGCGGAAGTTACCCTCCACGAGATCGCCATTTTTTTTCGTCAGCTTACCCTTGCCGTCTTGTTTGTCGTGCTTCCACTGACCCGTATAGTTATCGCCATTCTTCCAGATAAACGTTCCCTGGCCATGCTTGTCACCATTCAGGAACTGGCCCGTGTATTTGTCACCATTAGCATACTTGAAGATGCCAGAACCTGTACGATGGCCTTTCTGGTAGTCACCCTCATAGACATCGCCATTCTGGAACGTATAGATGCCCCGGCCATTCATCTCGTCGTTAGCCCACTGGCCGGTGTAGATATCGCCGTCGGCATAACGGAAAGTTCCCTTACCCGAGCGTACATTGTCTTTCCATTCGCCATTGTAACTCGAACCGTCGCCCCAGTCAAAGATACCCTTTCCATGTTTCTTGTCATTTGCCCACTCACCTTTGTAGTAGGCACCGCCAGCAAAGGTGTAAGTACCCTTGCCCACACGCTGGTCCTTAAACCACTCACCGTCGTACTTATCACCGTTAAAGTAGTACATCACCCCGTGGCCGTGCTGGTAGTCGCGAAACCACAGGCCGTCATAGCGGTTGTTGTTGGCAAAATAATAGATGCCCTTACCGTGCTGCTGGTTCTGGAACCACTCGCCCTCGTATTTTTCGCCATCGACGAATGTATAGACACCGTAACCCTGACGATTACCTTTGTCATATTCACCTTCATACACGTTACCGTTCTTATACATCGTACGACCCTTACCATGGGGCTTTCCAGCTTGCATCTCACCGTTGTATTCGCCACCGTCTTTCGTCGTGGCCGTACCTAAGGTGAGCTTCTGCGCACTGGCCGTCAGCATCAGCAGAAAAGACAATATAATGGTTGTGATATATCTTGTAGTCATGAATGTTCGTTTTAAAATTCTTTGCAAATTTAGTCATTTTTTCGCTGTCGCCCAAACTTTTCCATATAATTTAACGATATATATGGAGATTTTTGATTACCTTTGCAACCATGATGAAATATATAGCCGTAATTCCCGCCCGCTATGCGTCGACACGCTTTCCGGGCAAGCCGCTGGCCGTGCTCGGCGGAAAGACTGTGATCCAGAGAGTATATGAACAGGCCACCAACGTATTGTCAGAGGCCTACGTTGCTACCGACGACAAGCGTATCTTCAATGCCGTCGAAACCTTCGGAGGCCGCGCCGTGATGACCAGAGCTGACCATAAGAGCGGTACAGACCGCATCGAAGAGGCTGTAAAGAAGATTGTCACTGATGCCGATGTCATTATCAATATCCAGGGCGACGAGCCTTTTATCCAGCCCTCGCAGATCAAAACACTCATGCACCTCTTTGACGACCCTGAGACACAGATTGGCACACTCGGCAAACCCTTTGAGACGATGGATGCCGTTGAGAACCCTAACTCTCCGAAAATTGTCACCGACCGCAGAGGCTTTGCCCTCTACTTCAGCCGCAGCATTATACCATATATAAGAGGTGTAGATCAAAAGGAATGGCTCGGACACTATCCTTTCCTTAAGCACTTAGGTGTCTATGCCTACCGACGCGAGGTACTCGCCGAAGTCACTCGTTTGCCACAAAGTCCTTTGGAGAAAGCCGAGAGCCTCGAACAGCTTCGTTGGCTGGAGAACGGCTATCGTATCCGCGTGGGAATCACCGAGATGGAGACAGTTGGCATCGACACACCCGACGATCTCACACGGGCCGAAGAGTTTCTGAAGCAACAGTCTTTTTGTTAATTAAAATTAATTAATTTGCAATTACAAGAGGAATCAGAGTATTCTTTGTATATTTGCACAACAAATTACTTAATCAACAAATCAAGACTGTGAACCGAACCATATCAGAAACAAACGGCAGACTGCCAAAAAAACTCGTGCTGTTAACCGCATCGGCTGTGATGATTATTACACTATCAGTGACCCTTTGGGTATGTTTTAGAGTCATGAAAGCTGAAGCACACGTTCGATACGTTGGTATTTCGAATCTGGCAGCAGAGAAAATCGCGATGACCGTGCATGGCATGGAAATGAACGCAAAAAACGTCTTCGACGAGGTGGCCAAGAACATGGATACACCCGATGCCGTAGTCACCGCGCTGGAGTGCAAGACGGAACTGAACCCCGAAGTAAAGGGATATTTCGCCGCCGTCGAACCAGACTACTTCAAGCAAAAGGGACGCTGGTACGAGCCATACGTTCACCATAAAGACAGCAGCCTGTTCGTGGTCAGTCAAGTGGGTTCCGCACGTCACGATTACACCCAGTCAAACTGGTATATCCGTGCAAAGGAAAAAAAAGAGACGTTCTGGTCAGATCCCTACTACTATCAGGACAATGACGAGATCGGTCTGAGTGGACACTACTGCACATTCGTGAAGCCGTTGTTCAACGCGAAAGGACAGTTGGCCTGCGTCTGCGGAGCAGACATCACTTTAGAGTGGATGGCAAAGAAGTTGCGGCATATCGACGAGAGCGCTCGCACCGACGGCATGATGAATAGGTTCCACAAGGGTAGCCAGCAGTTCTACACAGTGCTGATCAATCACGACGGATCGCCTATTGCCCACCCTGAGGACAAGCCCGTATCAATCAAAGATGCCGATGTGCTCAGTGACATAGCGAGGCAGAAAAACGGGATGAAGGATTTGACAATCAATGGTGTGTCAGCCCGTGTGTACTACACGCCGATAGAGAATATCAACTGGACGGTGGCCCTCGTGGTTCCCACAGAAGACATCTGGATGCCACTCATCATCACAAGTGTATCGCTATTCGTGATGACCATCGCAGGTATATTCACCATTTTTACGGCATTAAGAATGAACAAAATTGAAATAAAAGAAGAATGATATAACATAAAAATGAAATAACAGTATTTGAAATTAACTAAAATCCTAACGCGAACATTATCGCTAAGATTAAGTTTTATGATGGTCTTTGCGATAGCGCTGCTTTTGATAGCAGCACTCTCTGTAATGTTCTATTTCGCACGTGAGACCCTGAGGCACGAAGCGATGCACGACGCGGAACATACGCTGGAGAGTACCTCGCTGCATATCGACAATATCCTTTTAAGTATAGAACAGACAGCAGGCAACTTCTACTACGACCTGATGCGCCACGTGAATGAGCCCGACCGTATGGAAGACTATTGTCGTGAACTTGTGTTGAGCAACCGGTACATTGTGGGCTGTGCCATCGCATACAAACCTTATTTTTTCCCCGCGCGCGAGAAATTTATGGCCTATGTCAGAAGAAAGGTGGAAGGCGGCAACTGGCTTGTGGATAACTACGATACGCTGGAAACACTCGATATGTTCATGGGACAGCCATATACCATACAGTCGTGGTACACAAAACCCATGGAGACAAACCGTGCTTGTTGGATGGAACCAATCCTTGGCGGCAAGCCTGATGACGCAATCATCACGTTCAGTCTTCCTATCTATGATTTTCACGGAAGGAAGTTTGAGGACAGAGAAAACCTGAAGCCCGTAGGCGTGCTGGGTGTAGATGTGCCTCTTGCCAGACTCTCCGACTTTATCCTCCGTGCCAAGCCATCAGCCAACGGCTATAGCGTCCTTCTGGGAAGCGACGGCAAATACATCGTACACCCCGACCCAAATAAGTTACTGAACGAGACAGTATTTACCCAAGTCAAAGACGGAGCAGACCCTTCCCTGCTTGAGACAGCCAATGCGATGGTGGCAGGAGAAGAAGGCTTCCTACCCTATAAGAAGGATGGTGAGCAATGGTATGTGATCTTCAAGCCGTTCCTGCGATCCGAGGCACCGGGACGCATCATGGGACATCTCGGCTGGAGCGTGGGCGTGGCCTATCCCGACAGTGATATCTTCAGTGAATACAACCAACTGCTCTACTATCTCATCGCCATCACAATCATTGGACTATTTCTCTTCTTCATCATCTGCCGATTGTTTACCCACCGTCAGTTGCTGCCACTGTCCCTACTAACAGATTCGGCCCAGCGCATTGCCAAAGGACATTACGACGAGACTGTGCCCGATACAAAGCGCGAAGACGAGATAGGCCAGTTACAAGCCCACTTCCTACAAATGCAACAGGCACTGGCTGCCCATATCGGCCAGGAGGAAAAACTTTCTGCCCAGCTGAAGCAACGCGGTGAGGAACTACGGAAGGCCTACAGTCAGGCAAAAGAGGCCAACAGAATGAAGACTTCGTTCCTGCACTACATGACCAACCAAATGGTTGCGCCAGCTGACGCCATCGACAAGAGCGTGACCACCATCTGCGACCACTTCAACGACATCAACGAAAAGGAGATCGCCCGTCAGGCAGGCATCATCCAATCCTATAGCGATGAGATCATCAGGGTGCTCGACCACATGCTCCATACGGCAGAGAGCGAAATAAGAAAGGAGGGTGCCAATGAGTAAACTCAGTAAAAGCCTTCGGTTGAAACTCAGCACGGGCATCCTGCTGATGGCCATACCCATCTTCGTACTGGCACTGGGACTCTTGTTGGGCCAGTCGCGCAGATTCATCCGTCAGGAGGCCGGCGAGCATGCCAGCAGCCTGCTGAACACGACGATGCACCACATGAAGAAATACATGCTGGCGACGGAAATGGCCGCAAACTCTAACACATGGTTTGTCGAACAGCACTTCCAGCCCGACTCGTTGCTGGCTCTCTCCCGGCGTATTGTAGCGTTGAACGGCAACATCCATAGCTGCACTATCAGCGCAGAACCCGACATGTTTCCCCAGTACGGACGGCATTACTCTGTCTACACAGTTAAAAGAGGAGACTCCATCTTCAGCACCAGAGAACAATCCTACGAATATTTCGACCGGCAGTGGTACAAAGCCCCCATCGAAAATGGCGACGGTTGTTGGGTGGAACCAGTCTTCGAACATTCGGAAGGCATGGTGTGCCTCGACGAGGCCGTTCTCTCCTATTGCAAACCCCTTTACGACAAAGATAAGAAGGAACCAAACGGTAAGAAACGCGTGGTGGGCGTACTCTGTGTCGACCTCTCCTTCTCGCTTTTGAAAGAAGCCATTAACGCCACGAAGTTCGACTATCCCGACTCTTATGTCTTCATGCTCGGAGCTAACGGGTGCTACCTTATCCATCCCGACTCGACACGACTGTTCAGGAAAACTATCTTCTCAGACCTCGACCCACAAACAAATGCCGACATCATAGCTATCGGCCACGAGATGACCGCCGGAAAGGATGGAAACATGCACGCCACCATCAACGGACGCTATTGCCATGTGACCTTTAGATCCATCCCCAGTTCAAAATGGAGCATCGCCCTCGTCTGTCCAGACAGAGAGATCCTGAAGGGCAATAACCAGCTTATTAACATTATCATCGTCCTGATTGTCATAGGAATGGGCGTCATCTTCTGGCTCAGTCGTAGAATCACAGGGCACGCCATACGGCCCATCAATTATCTGGTGGAGATGACGCAGCAGATGTCGGAAGGCCATTACGATGTAGAGATCCCACAGTCGAAGCGTGAAGATGCCATCGGACAGCTACAGAACAGTTTCGTTAGCATGCAGCAGTCGATCAACGACCAAATCGGTAGCATTCGTCAGACGATGGATGAGACACAACGTCAAAACGGCGAACTGGTGGCGACCATGAAGCTAGCCGAGGAAGGCGTCAGGCAGAAGAGCCTCTTTATTCAGAACGTGTCCCACCAGATTCGCACCCCGCTGAATATCATCCAAGGCTTCGCGCAAGTGTTGCAAGAGGGACAGAACCTGCCGGAAACGGAATTTCAGGAGATCAGGAGAATGATGAAATACAACGCCATGCACCTCAAACGTATGGTGACTATGCTCTTTGACAGTTCGGACACGGGTGTGATGGAGGATTGGAACAGTCAGCAAACTGACCAGATATCATGTAACGAGATAGCGCGAGAATGTATCAGCTATACTGAGAACCATTTCCCTGGCCTGACCATCCGCTTCGTGAGCAAAGAGCCCGACAGCTTCCAAATCCAGACAAACAAGCTCTATCTCGTACGGTCATTGCACGAGTTGCTATACAACGCCGCCAAATACTCCGACTTCAATCATATCACCATGCGCGTGTGGCAGACGGAGGCCACTGCCCGCTTTACCGTCGAAGACGTAGGACCAGGACTGCCTACAGAACTACTGAGTCAAGTATTCATGCCGTTCAATAAAACCAATGACCTCAGCGAAGGCCTCGGCCTTGGCCTGTCACTTTCCAGACGTCACATCATCAGTCTTGGCGGCGACCTCGAGCTCGACCCCGACTATCACGACGGCTGCCGCTTCACCGTCATTCTCCCGAAATAAGCAACCTGCAGTCAGGTGATTTCGAAAATTATCCCCGAATAATTTGGAACTTTACGAAATAATACCTATTTTTGCAAACAAATAATGTAGAAAAAATTGTATATATGAAGAAGTTTTTTTTGATGGCATTATCTCTCATGTTCCTTGGGACGGTTAATGCAAAGGTAAATGGAACGGACGACGAAGCAAAGACCCCCGACGGCGTAGAGGCCGTTGATCTGGGACTTAGTGTGAAATGGGCTAACGTGAATGTAGGTGCAACGAAAGATTCTGGCTTTGGCTCGTACTTTGCATGGGGTGAGATTAAGCCCAAGAAATACTACTCGTGGGGTACCTATACATTGAGCAAAGGAGATTCCAATTTCCTGCTCAGGTATACTGTCGCCGACAAAAAGATTCAGTTGTCTCCCACTGACGATGCTGCTCGCACCAATTGGGGTGGCGAATGGCGCATGCCCACGATTGCTGAATGTGAGGAGTTGGCTGATCCTGCCAAATGCGAATGGGAATGGATCACGAAGGATGGCGTCAACGGCTATAAGATTACCGGAAAAAAGACGGGTAAGTCTATCTTCCTGCCTATCACTGGCTTCCGCTTCTATGATGGTGTTCAGTTTCGCGCCATCAAAGGCATATACTGGACGTCAACCCTCTACCCAGGCAATCCCACTAAGGCATATTGTCTGGAATTCGATTTCTCTGATGTTGACGTGACTTTCGGAAACCTTTCCAGCAATCGTTTCAGCGGCCGCTGCATCCGTGCAGTCCAGTAGTCCCCCCATCAAAAAAAGAAGGCTCGCCATCATTGTGACGAGCCTTCTTTCTATATTAAATTTTGATTATTCAGTCCAAACATCGGGAACGCCTTGGCGCTCAACCATCCAATTCCTAGTTTTGTCAACAGCGATAATCTTGGGTATTTCACCATTCCTCGGGAACTTAATGGTCTGAACACCGGAGTTATGACCTCTACCATCCACTTCGATAGATACGTTGTTGTTATCATAATCCCAGTCCAAATTCGTGATTTTAAACTCACCGATTACAGCATTATAGTCAATCGACGAACCGCCCCAGCCCGTATTCCTCATTTGCGAAGCTGACATATGCTCACTTTTCTTCCATGATGAAGAACCAATGGTAATAGTGAAGTCCAGAGTACCACCAGCGGCACGGACCACAGCCCATTCATCCACCAAAGTGGGACCAGTTTTACCTATTTGCTTTTTACTACCATCTGCATATACCTCATAGGTAAAGGTAGTCCTCAGCGTCTTTGATACGTCGACAACAAGGTCATTGAAGTCAAAGTCATCTGTGTCACCAAGGTCTTCCACCATATAACGCTTAGTGAATGTCTGATCCAAGGTCTCAACCTCTTTGACGGTAGGAATACCATAAGCCATGAAAACCAGATCCTCAAAGTCGTTGTCACCAGCATCCTCGCAACCGATGATATTCACAGAATTTCCAGCAGCCACTTCTTGAGGGATGGGACAATTTCTCAGCGCGAGCATCTTCTGGCTCATAGAAGTGAGCTCAGTATATTGATTTTTGTTAGTATCGTTGGTATAATCTTCATGACTAGACCACCTCCTCAGGGAGAAGTACATCTTGGCACCCTCAGTCAAGCCAGAAAAAGTATAGGAAGGTGCTTGCACCTGAACAGGAACAGGATCCTTGGGAATACCGGCTCGTTCTGTGCCGACGGGATGCCATTCGCCGTCTGCTGTTTTGTATTTGAGTTCATCACCTTTTGCCCAAACCTTAATAGGAGCATAACCATCCACATTCATCCACAACTCCCAATAGTAGCTTGCATTACCCTGGAAGAGGGGAACGATTGTAAAATCATTACCGGGAACCGTCAGATAGAAGGGGGTACCCTCACCAGTATTGTTTTTACCGGCAGGAATTTTCTCAAAACACCAATTCAGGACACTTTGCTCAACGTTAAAAGTACCCTCGGCCTTAGAGTAAGTAGCGGCTGCATCACGAGTAAATGCTCTTGTTGAGCTTTGCTCGGAAGGAAAACTGTACTCAGGGTGATTCGTGGTGAGATCCCACGACTTGTTGGGAGCAACCGCACCATACTTCTTGATGAAGTTAGCCTCATACTCAGCTATATGCTGTTCTGCAATAGCCTCATTCTGCTCTTCAATGAAATCGCTTTTCGAACATGATGACAAAGCGACACCAATGATAGCCAGGCCTACAATTTTAAAAAAGTTTTTGTTCATAATGCTTGAAAAAAATTAAAATGGTTATACTATATCTTTTATGGCTGCAAAGTTACGAAAGAATTTAGAAAAAACGTATCTATATTTAGTTAAACAATATTAATTATATCATATTTGTATAGAAATATCTAGAGTTTATGGACAATGAGGTCAATCTGAAAACTACTTAAATCACAAGGACAGGTTTGAAGTGAATTCGAAGATTCAATCAAAATTTCTTGTTCAATTTGTTCTAATGCCTTCCACGAGTTGTTCTAATGCCTTCTTTGTTTCGTTCTGATACCTTGCTCTATATAGTGGGAGGCATCAGAACAACTCGTGGAAGGCATTGCGATGAACCGTAACAGGCATTAGAACAAATATGCAGACTGTTGATGTATAGTTCGACATCATGCGTCACTCAGAGCAGGCAAGCCCGAGCTACTTACGACTTACAACTTACATCTTACTTCATGAAA
>JAEEGL012498172.1_pt1 | contig 15870 bp, 1 predicted proteins | sample 9134231 | NCBI WGS metagenome assembly JAEEGL01 (sample SAMN16246548, study PRJNA631951) | gut metagenome | biome: gut microbiome; feature: rumen; material: fiber-attached | host: Bos | place: Iran: Karaj | collected 2018-10
ATCAAAACAGCATTAATCTTTTTACTGCTCACATCAGTTATATTAGCGCTTACTTTAAGAGCAGTCTTAGAAACCATTCTGTTCATAAGCTGTTTTTCTTCTAACCCCTTCATCATTTTATCAAAAGATTCACATAATACGCCTAGTTCGTCTTTTCTCATATAATTGGTTCTAAACGAATAATCTTCCTTGGCTGCCGATTGTGCGCCTTCCATCAGTCTGTTTATCGGTGCAAGAAGGTCTGAAATACTAATTTGAGCGATACAATAAATCATTATTAAAAAAACGATTATTATTCCCCCAAATAATAAAAGAGAATTGAAAGCTTTTTCCCTGATTGGAATTTCAGAAGAAATAGCAGCATAAACATTATCCGCAATAATGTTGCCTTTACGAGCTTCAAGGAAATGGGGTCCAAAGAGGTTTACAGTTCTTGATACCGGAACAAAGCTTGAATTTATCCAAGATGAAGCCAAACCTAATTCTTTTACTGTATGAAGTTCTTCTTTGGGATTAGGGTAATAACTATCATTATAGAAAAAATATTCACCCACACAAATATTAGGCGAATAAAAGCAAAATAGCTTTCCGTCTTTAGAACCTGTCTTATAATGCTTCACTAAAGAGATTTTATCATTATTTTTTAATTCGCAGACATGAGGTTTGAATTCATTTCTGAAAAATATAAACGCCTGCAAAATGTAATCAACTTTATTGGGGAAAGGCATTGGTGAAGTGTAAAAACCTATAGTTGCAAATGAAGCGCTAAATAATACAAGTTCTTTAGGAGAATTTGCAAATTTGATTGCAAATTCAGCACCAAAAAGTGATGCCATAGTATCTACCAGATTTTCACTCATTTCATTACCAACTGCAGCCTTTAATGACTCATTTTTAAAATACAACGTTTTTCCAATTGTTGAAATGAATTTTCCTGTTTCGCTTAACCTGGAGTCTTTTTTTGTTTCATTAGCCCATGCTTGTTCTCTAAAAGAAGAAGTCCAATCATTTTTACCAGAAACAATAACTTCACTAATGAAAAAGAATGGATTCACTCCAAAAGTAATTTTTTTATCTCCAGCACCTACTACATTTTCTTTTAAATAAACATTAAAATCAGCAACAAATGCTCTTTTTTCTTCATCGGTTTTACAATCATTTATTTTTTTTGCCATTTTTACTATATCATCTGAATTAGAAACCTTATCCAAATAATATAAGCATAAAGGCTGATAATATAATTCCTTGTTTTCAACTTCATCCATTAGTTTATTAAGTTTCAATTTGGTATCGGTTTTATTTACATTATAATCTTCACTTACATAAAGGTATGAAACGAAACCAACAACAATCAAAGGAAGAATGGTAAAAGTAATAATATAGACTTTTAACTTGCCGGCAACAGAATCAGTTGAATGAATAAATATTTTCTTTACTATTACTGCAGTAATAATTAATAAAAAAATTGATGAAAGAAAGACAATAATACTTAGCCAAAACTTTGAGCGGTAATATAAAGCTAAATCTTTTTTAATAATATATCCGTCCCAAGTTTTATCTCCGATATCTATTGTTTTTCTCAAATAGCCTTTTTCTTTTTCTAAAGTATTAATATTTTTATAATTTTCTTTAAGAAATCTTTTTTCTTTTTCAGTATAACTTTCAGAAAAGACCCATTTTTGATCTTTATTTAAAGCCAAGAGAATAGACTTTCCAGCAAGAACCTTATAATAATCTGCAAGATAGTCACTCTGCATATCTTTAGGCATACCACAAAAAATAAAAGCTTTTAATTTTTCAGGTTTGTCATCTTTGTTACCAGAACCATCTTCTGAAGGAATTACATCATAGATGCCTTCTGTATCAAGATATATATCCTGCCCATCTATGGTTGCTAAGGCCGAACGCCTATTGTAAATTGATCTCATAGAAAAGTTAGTAATATCTTCACCCAACATTTGCTTTAAACATTTCTCTTGGTTATAACCATCATCATTAATTCTATACCAAGTATAAGACGCCATAGCCTTGGCTGTTTCTGGCTCAAACCCTTTATTTAAAACTTCAGGCATTCTTGATTTATCATCTGTATTTGATAATAAACAACAAAACATTGGAATGGGCTTTTTCAAATCTTTATACTTTTTAGCAATATTTTCTATTAATTCTATTCTATTCTTATTGCTATTTTGAGAATTTATAACATTATACAGATCTTCATAAAAATCAAAACAGAGGGCTTCGAAGGATGATTTAAGCACTTCATTGGAATTAAGCTGTTCTAATAATCTAAGACATTCTTTATCTGATTCTAATTTCAAATTTTCAAAAGAAGTCAAGTATATAAAGTTAGCACCCAAAGTAATCAATATAGATATAATAAAAACGACAAAACAGGTTAACCACAAAATATTGTTTTTCTTAGAATTTCCTGACCCAGACTGTAAAGAAAATACCTTTTCATCTTTTGACAAATCAGAAGATTCAGAATTATTCTCTTTTTTATCGTTATCTGCCTTAAAAAAACCATGCTTATTCAATAAACTATCATTTTTTCCAGCATCTAATGAATATACAATAAAATCTTGCCCTTTACTGTCTATTTTATTGAAGCCTAGACCATATTTTGCTAAGTTTTCAGCAATATCAACTCCAACTACCAATGGGAAAGATGGATTCTGTATTGTAAGAGCCTCATACTTTGCAGCCTTTTTCAAAGGTTCTCCCAGAATCGAATAATCCAATCTCGTTTCAAGACTGCCGACAGAACCAGAAAACATACTTCCATAGCAAAGTCCAACCCCAATACGATATTGGAAAAGGTTTCTTTCTGTTCTGCGTTTATTTATTGCTGCAAGTTTAGTAATCATCAAGCAACCTGCTCTGAAAGCTCTTTCTGACGCAGTGTAATTTAATTCCTCTTTTTCTGGGAATACAGCTTCTATAGCATCACCAATAAATTTATATATTAGACCCCCATTATCAGATATAATTTTTGCCATTTCAGCAAAATGTTCATTTAATAAATCAGTTATTTTTATAGGATCGTATTTTTCACTCATACCGGTGAAATTGCGAATATCAGATACAAGGGCAACTCCCTTAAAACTTTCTGTATCGTTTAAAAGCCCATTACTATTTTTTTTCAAAGCTTGAACAGCCTGTTCAGAAATAAGCTTTGACAGGCGTTCCTTTTCTTTTAACCCATTAATCATAGTGGAAAATTCATTCGATAACTGACCCAACTCATCATTAGGCGGATTATTCAAACTTACTTGTAGATTTCCACAAGAAACTTCATCCAAAGCACTTTTTAATGCTGAAACAGGTTTTAAAAAAACTGAAACTGACCTGACAGTACAAATACAAAGAATAATTATAGATAAAGCAGCCAATAATAGAAGAATTAGTTTTCTAATAAAAACACTAAGCTTAATATCTGCTTTATCCATCCATCCAACAAAAACTATCTGTTTATAATTTAAAGCAGGCATTACAAAAACAATATTGTTCTCTTCAACGAAAAAAGCTAATTTGTTTTCTAATGAAACGAGTTTTGCTTTTTCAAATATTTTTGCTTTTAGTGCTCGCGAAGCATGTCTTAGATTATTGCCGATAGACTCTGCTTTTTGAGATTTAATTCTAAGCCCAGCAAAATTATAATTACTATTTTTTAAATTATTCTTATTAATAGCGTTGCTAACAATTCTTTCATCTAGGGTTTTATCATCCCAAATGACAAAAAGCATATATCTTGTCTTATTATTAATCTTTATAAAATCAAATATCTGAATAGAAAACAAATCTCCAGTCCTACGAGTAATAGGAGTAGAAAGATACTTACTTATTGCTTTATCTAATTCTTGTCCAGTAATTGCTTCATAACCTTTATCTGCCCATTCAAGATTTTTATTTTTAATTTCAAATTTTTTCATCCAACTTTGAGCATTAGAATCTTCTTCCTCAATTTTTCTTCTTAATATTTTGACTTGAGTTGTAAGAAAAGCATTAACTACATTTTCAACACCAACAGAGAAAGTAGAACTACTTATAATACTAGATTCGTTACCATCTTCATCATATATTTTAACAGGTTCACCACTATTTAAAAATGAAGAACCACCTTCTTCATATGCTCCATCACCAGCTTCATCTAATATTTTGATACCTAATACTGGCAAATGATGCTCTTTCTCAAAAATTTCTAACACTCTTTCTGCAACAGCCTTATCTTCAATACCATTCTCTTTTATCAAATTAATCATTTTTTCATCATTAAGAGCTTTTATAAAAGCTCTTCTATATTCTTGAACTATAGCTGTTTTTTCAGAGTCAAAAGACTTCAAAACTGACTGAATTTCCGATGTAACATTATTTTCAGAAGTTTTTTCATATTTGACCAAATAACCATAAGCTAATACAAAAAATAAACTTAAAGGTAAAACTGCTGCCAAAACATACATTAAAAAAAATCTAACTGTTAAACTAATTTTTGGCCAATATCCAAAACCTATTCCAAAGTGAAGAATCAAAAAAAGGATTATAAACAATAAAACATTAGAATATATTAACCACTTGGGCCAGACAATACTCTTTATAGATTTAACAAGAACTACAGCAATATGAGAAGAACCTCTTTCTAAATGACAAAAGGCAGAATAGTTGCCAAGAGGAACAGCTTGAGGCAAACTATTCTTCAACCAGAAATCCAAATCTTTTCCTTCCTGGATTGTTATTGAATCAGCCCATTCTCGAAATAACGTTGATTTTTCCAATGGATATTGCATTTCTGCTTCGCCATATGCCTTATAAATAGGCAGAAAAGCACCTATAGCATTTCCTCTAGACCTTAGATTCTTTAATGCAAGCAGACGTCCATACTCGGCTAACTTTTCAAATTCATCACAAATCAAAAAACTTCCATAAACATCTTTATTATTATCTATAAAATAATCCCAAATAAACAAAGAAATTTTATTATTATAATTAATATTTACTGGCATTCCTCTTAATTGCTTTGCTATCGCTTCAATTTTTGTATAATGACCAAGCAGGTTTTTGGCAAAAGTTTCATTTTTATCTTTTTTTTCATTTTTATCATTTTTATCATTCTTTCTCTGACTAGTCTCGAAGAGATATTCAAAAGCCAGACAAAGTCCTTTTTTACCGCCCTTAATTTCCCCTTTTGAATAAAGTAGTCCTGATTGTTGAGAATTTGAATCAATCTTAAAAACATACAGACTATATTTTGGGAAAGGTGTTTCAAATAATTTGTTTACATTCTGGTCTAAATAATTAATAAAAGAGTTTGTTTTAATTAAATGGATTTTAGAATAATTTATTAATACATCAAAAAATTTTCTGAACTGCGAAGAAAACTGATTAGAAAAATCGGCTTCAACACCAAGCACTTCTGCCTCATGAACGGCTTGTCTTTCCTGTTCATTGCGCTCATAAACATATTTAATATCAGCGAAATAATAAAAACTAAGATTAATCGCTAATATAGGTATAATAAAGAAAAATATAATTAGTATTATATTATATTTTTCAGTAAAACTACTTTTATTCATATATCAAGATAACTGATAAACCTTCATAGGCTGGGATTTGCCTTTTAATTCGACTTCTCCATAAGCCTTAGCAGAAACAGAACTATTTACAACCCTATAAAAGGTTTCAGATATTACACATCTATTACTTTCCAGACTTTCAGCTAAGCTTTCTATTCTAGCTGCTACATTAACAGGGTCGCCAATAACAGTAAAGTCACGCTTGTTACCAACACCAAGAAATCCATTAATTACATTACCATAATTCAAACCTATAGCAATAGAAAAAGATAACTGATTTGTTCTTTCAAGCTCCAACATTCTTGTTGCTACTCTGTAAGCAGCTAAAGCTATTTCCGAAGGATTATTATTGACTCTGAAAACAGCAAGCATTTTTTCACCAATAATCTTATCTACTTCTCCGCCTTCTTTCATTATGATACCAGCCATAACAGCAGTATGTTTCTTAAGCAAATCAAAAACTTCGTATTTTCCAAGACTATCCATAACTTTTGAGAAATCAGGAATACCAATATATAGCAGTACAGCATCTGTTTTACCAGAAGTCACGGTTCCTTCATCTAAAGTAACCATTCTAGCAGTCTTAGAAATCATACGGCTCATCATACGTTTTTCATCAAGCCCTTTTATCATTTTATCGAATGATAGACATAAAGCTCCTAATTCATCTGTTCTATCAGAGTTTATTCTGAAAGAGAAGTTTTCCCTGTTTACTTCTTTAATTCCAATAATCAATGCTTTAACAGGATTAATAATATCATCAGCAATATTTTTAGTAGTAATAATTATTATAATTAAGGAAATAAACAATAGAACGTAAAAGACATAAACCTTATTATTTATTTTATCATTAATATCTTTTTCAGATGCTAACATTACAAAAATTGAATTGATTTGAGTTAAAGCAGGTGCACATTCAACAAGATAGTTACCATCATTTAATTGTATACTAGTTGAAATAGGAAGAAATGAACTAGCCATCCAGGACATAAATTTTCCAAGAGGAATTCTCAAATTATTATCTTTGGTATTTTCAGCAACTGTCCCATATCTGAAATTTTCATTTATAAATATTTTTATATCAGTTTCAATTTTGTCTTGTATATCTTTAAGATAATCAATAGTTTCAATTATTACAAGCCAAACAAAAACAGCCTCTGGATTCTTAAAATTAGGATAAGAAGAAATCATTAAACCAAATTTGCCAAAACCTATATTAAATATTATTGGAATATTTATTCCATGTGAAATTTTTATGAAAGTATCTTCACCAAAAAAGGCCTTAACAATTTCGAGACTAGTTCCTATGGCAATTTCATCTGTAGCAGTTTCTTTTAAAGATTTAGAGGCAGCATTTCCCCTACTCTGCCTGTTCATAAGAAACTTCACAACCATCTTAAGCATAATTCCAAAAGTATCATCTTGACCGCCTACATAGTCATCTAAATATGAAACAGTATTTAAAGATGATTGTTTTTTTTCAGTATTTTCCTGTTCTTTTTTTTCAAAAGATTCAAAATCTATTTCTTTATCTTCAAAAGAATCTTCATTTTCATTATCTGATGAACAGAAACTCCAACCAGCCTTACCTCTGATAGAAACATTTGAAATATGACAACTAATAATATCTTTTGATATTTGTTCTACTTTAGCACTTTTATTATTTTTATCGATCATTTTTTTAAAATAAGTTCTTAAATTTGCTAATGCTTTTTTTCTTGAATCATCGGAATTAGATTTATTATTTAAAATTCTTATATAACTATCCAAAGCATCAGAAGAATAATTTTTGTTTATGTCATGCCAAACCAGTGGATAAGAGAATTCTTTTTTGCCTTCAAAACTAACCATTAAGCGTTGCATTTCATCTCTTTTCTGTGATTTTTCAACAGACAAAAACTCATTTTTATAAAGAGAAAAAACGAAGAAAACAGTTATAACAGGAATTACTGCTACAATTAGCAAAGTCAGCCACAACTTTGCGGGAATAGAATGAGTAATTCTAGAAGTTCCATTAATAGTATGAATAAAAACATATAAAAGAAATATACCTAATAGCAAAATAAATAAATATTTGAAATCTTTTTTGTACTTTTCTTTACTATTTAATTCAAATATGAAAATATCATAAAAATCATTATTAATTTTAAATTCAAAGTTATTATCATATTTGTTTTCATCGTCAAAAATAATATCATTTAAAGAGCTTAAATAATCTTTAATTTTTAAAACTTTTTTTTCTGTTTTAATCATATTGTTATCGAAACATATTTGATTTATTTTTTCTTTTATAAACAATGGAATATTTTCGGAAAAGAAACAATCTCCATTCCTTTGATTTATAGCAATAACGTTTTCTTCTTTTTTGAAAAAAGAACTAAGAATTAAAGGAACAGAATTATATGCATTTTTTGTAGGCATAGACATAAACAGATAGCCTATTTTATTTTTATTTATATAATAATCTAAATTAAACAAAAACCCATCTTCGTTTCTTATTGTTGCTTCTCTAGTACCATTTTGCATATCAAAATCAAGCAAAAACACAGTTACTTTATCACCAAAAACTTCTCTACAAGGCTCTCCATAATTATCTCTCAGAAAACGCAAAAATTCTATTTTCAAATTTGAAACTATAGTATCTTTAGATTTTTCTATAAATTGTTTTATATAGCTTCTAATAAATTGCGGATATATAGGCAGTATATTAATGAAATTCTCATAATCATTTATCGCTTCATACGCAAAATCAGAGTATTTTTCTTTTATAAAAAGTATTTTTACTGTATCACAAACTTTTTTTGTCTCTTCTTCTGTATAACCAGAAGTAGCAATAGGGTAAACAGGTAAACTATCAAAAAAAGCTGCATAATTAGTTATTAGTTTTTTACAATTTGCTACATCACCAATTCTAACAAATACCTTATTTAGACCAAGCCCTATTATACTGTTATCCGATTTATAAGAATCATCTAATACTCTAATTATCATATCATCAGATAACATTTCATCTTTTTCTAAAAGGTTAATTTTATCCTGTAAACTCTTAGCAATTATTCTACATTTATTATCAAAAGCAATTTTTCCATAGTCATCACAACGAATCTGTTCTAAAGTCCTTTGGCTATTGGTTATAAATTCCAGTTTTTTAGATTCTATTTCTGTTTTATCAACAAAATAAAAGCCCATAAACAACACAAACACAAAAAATATAATAAAAATAAATCCAGATACGAATTTTCCCCAAAAAGATATAGATTCCTTTATTTCAAAAGATTCAACTTGAGATTCACCTTTACCTGAGATATTATTTTTCTTCCCCAAAAACTCTATTTCATCAGAATCTGTAAATTTACTGACATTTATAAGTTTCAAAAGTTTGTCTAAGGTTAAATTTTGTATTTTAAAGCCTTCTAATCCATTTTCATTCTTAATAAAAGAAAAACTAATATTTTTAAAATTCTTATTAAATATTGAGATAAACTGTCCATCGACAATCAATGGCAATTCAGGATTAAGCTTTGAAAAACCTTCTAATTTTGCTGCATTTTTTAAAGCATCACCAAGAATTGCATAATCTAACCTTGTGTCAATACTACCTATTGACCCAGATGACATAGTGCTGTAACATAAACCTATCCCTATTTTATATTCAAAAAGATTTTTCTTTTTGCGTTCTAGATTTATTTCTCTTAAAGTATTAAGCATTTCAACAGCAGCAATAAATGCTCTTTCTGTTGAATTCTTTTCAAAATCATCATTATCAGAAAATACAACTTCAATGGCATCACCAATATACTTATAAATACGGCCTCCATTAGCAGAAAATATTTTTGTCATGAAAGCAAAATGTTTATTCAATAAATCCGTAATCTGTTCAGGATTATATTTTTCACACATTCCAGTAAAATTACGTATATCAGTAACTAATGCAGTGCCATTGAATGTTTCAACATCAGATATTGCACCACCACCCTCTTCATTTTTACTCAAAGCCTCAACCGCATGATCTGACAACAAAGTAGCAAGTTTGTTTCTTTCAGATAATTCTCTAGTCATATCACTAAATTCGTGACACATTATTCCAAATTCATCTTTGCTATCTGTTTTAATTTCTATATCAAGGTTACCTTCTGCGACTTTATCCAATACATTTTTTAAATTTCCAATAGGTTTTATAAAGATTTTGGAAGAAAAATAAATACAAACTAACAATGTAATCAAAGCAAAAACAATGATAAAGAGGCAGATCATCAACCTTTTAAAAACAGGTAATCTTAGATATTCATGAGAGACACTTCCTACTATAATTTTATTATTATATTTCATAGAAGGAACGGCAATAACAGTCATATTATCGTCACTCTTAAACCCATAATTATTCAAATAAGCCTGATCAGCTACACTTTTACTTACTTTTTCCAATCCTCGACTATGACGTTCCAAATTTTTCCAAGGCTTCGGTTCTAAAGGAGTTTTTTCATAAGAAGTAAATTCAAAATTAGGTTCTTTAAGAGCAAAATAATGGAGACTAGACATAAAAGACTTTTCATCCAAATCGGAAACATCCCATTGCATATAGATAGTAAATCGAGGGATTTCATCTATTAAAATATTATCATAGATACTGGAAATAATTTTGTCACCAACTAACCTTGAAATAGCAATATTTCTGCGATTAATCAATTCTTCGGTTAAACTTGCTTCAGCCACCCCCCTAGTATTTTTATAGCCTCCCATAGCTATTTTCTGTATCCAAGTAGGATTATACTCTTTAGTCCATTTTTTTGTATTTGGAGCAAGTTCTAATATTTTCTTTCTCAACGAAATCAGGAAAGAATACAATACCACTTCTATTGATTTTTCATTAGATTTTTTAATTTTTAACTCTTCAGAAGGAAAATTCTTAGAAGAAAACACCTTCTCAGATTCAACAAACTCTTTTCCATTCTCATATATTTTAAAGGTGCTGCATTCTTTATTACCATAATTAGAAAAATAATTACCTCTTTCATCTAAAATTGTTATCCCCATTATAGGCAGATACCTATTGTCTTTTTTAAGTATTTCCAGAGCTCTGCGCAAAACAGCCTTTGCTTCTGGAGGAAACCCGTGAGGCTCTGCCTGATTAACCACATCAAATTGCTTTAAATATTTTAGAAAAAGGGGATCGTTTATAATTTCTATAAATGCAGTTTTGTATTCTTCCTGATTCAGGGTTTTTCTAATATCAAACTGATTAATACAAGATCTTAAACGAGATTGGTCATTAAATATTGCAGAATGCCTATATTCTGAGATATAGGCATAACTTGTAATAATTAATAAACCAAGAGGCATACATGCTGCTAGAAAATAAGTAGTAATAAATCTCATTTTTAAAGAAATATTAGGCCAAATACCTAGCAAAAAACCCCGAAATAGCAACAACACAATAATACCTATTGTAAAAATATTTAATAAATATAACCCAAAAGGCATCTCAATTTTGTCCAGCATTGGTTTCAACAAAACCGCAACATGAGACTGACCATTTGTCAAATGAAAAAAAGCCTGATATTTACCAACTTTTGTTTTCTCGTTTTCTATTGAAATAGGTTTAAATTCCCAATCAGATAAATTTTTAATGTTTTGGGGCACCCATTCTTTAATAAATGTTTTATATTCGGGAATTTTTGAAAAATCTTCGCTAGCAACGACACCGCCATAACCTGCAAACAAAGGGATAAACGCGCCTAAAAATCTTTTATCTTTATTTTTTTGCAAGTATCTTTGTTCTCTAAGAGCAATAAGACGTCCAGCATCATCTGCCTCTTTGCTATTTTCTATTAAAAGGAAAAAACCGAACGTATCACCTGATTTCACATCTTGAATATAGTCCCATATAAAGAAATGGGGTTTATACTGATAAAGAGAATAAGAAACTTTTCCTCTTTGAGTTTCCGCCATAACCGAAGGGTCTGATTCTCCACCAAGAAAAATATTCGTAATCTTCGCGCCAGATTTTTTGGCTTCGTCAGAGTATGATTCATCTGAAAGATTCATCCTGACAAGATACTCAAAAGTTTTCGATAAAGCCGTTCTGCTAATAATCTGATCTGTATTGCTATATATTAATTCCGTTTTTTTATTATTTGCTAAAAATTTAAAAACAAATAGATTATGTTCTGGGAATGGGAATCTGAAAATATAATTAGCACGACTTTCAATATATTTTTGTAATTGTTCCTTCTGATTAACTCTAGAAAAAGATTCTATACCAGATTTTAAATCTGCAAAAAAACTACCAGATATTTTTCCAACACAGTAATTAAAATCTGATGAAGCAGATAACAATACTGCTTCCTGATTAGACTGTTCAATCCAATCTGTCTTTATCCAGCGATAATCTATATAAGAAAAAACCCACCAGCCGATATTCAGCAAAAGTAAAGGGAAGAGCCAAAGGATTATTGGCAAATACCTGTTCTGATTCAGCATTATTTTTTTATTATTAAAATCGGCGGTCATTTAATTGTAATCACTATGATTTTTTTTATAGCAAATTATAAACCTTCATCGGCTGAGATTTACCTTTTAACTCAACTTCACCGTAAATCTTGGCTGTTATCGAGTTATCAACAAGCTTATAAAAAGTTTCGGATATTAAACATCTATTGCTTTCCAAACTTTCTGCTAAGCTTTCTATTCTCGCGGTAACATTAACAGGATCACCTATTACAGTAAAATCTCGTTTGTTACCAACACCAAGAAACCCATTAATCACTTTACCATAATTTAAGCCGATTGAGATAGAAAAAGATAATTGATTTGTTTTTTCTAGTTCGAGCATTTTCTTGGCAACTCTATAAGCAGCCATGGCAATTTCAGTTTCATTATTATTAACTCTGAAAACAGCCAGCATTTTTTCACCTATAATCTTATCAACTTCTCCACCTTCGTCCATTATTAGACCTGCCATAACAGCAGTATGCTTTTTAAGCTCCTCAAAAACTTCGTAATCTTCAAAACTTTTCATAACTTTTGAGAAATCAGGAACACCTACATACAACAATACAGCATCAGTTTTACCCGATGTTACAGTTCTATCTTCCAAAGTGACCATTCTTGCTGTTTTAGAAAGCATACGGCTCATCATTCGCTTTTCATCAAGTCCTTTTGTCATTCTATCAAAGGAAAGACACAAAGTTCCCAATTCGTCAGTTCTATCTGAGTTTATTCTGAAAGAGAAGTTTTCTCTATTCACTTCTTTAATTCCAGTAATCAAAGCCTTAATGGGATTGATGATATCATCAGCAATAATTTTTGTATTAATGATTATAATTATTAGGGAAAAAGCCAAAAGAATATAAAAAACCAAAGCTAGTTTATTAACCTCTTCAATAAACTCTTTTTCAGAGAATAAAGCTATAAACAAAGAATTAAACTGTTTGAGCCCAGGAGCACCTTCCAACAAATACTTTTCATTATTTAGCTCAATATTAGCAGATATAGGGTTATTTGAAGCAGCTATCCAAGATGCATATTCACCTATAGGAATCCTTAAGTTATTATCATCTGTTCTATTAGCTACTATTCCATACCTAAAAGGTTCTGCAGTAAAAATACTAAAATCACTTTCAACTTTATCGATATTTTTTTCCAAATAATGATAATTATCAAAGTTAATTACCCAAACCATTATAGCTTTAGGATTCTTATAATCAGGAAGAGCTACAATCATAAAACCCATTTTACCAAAACCAATATCAAATAAAGTCATAATATTGATTCCGTGTAAGAGTTTAATAAATGTATCATCACCATAAAAAACTCTAACCGTATCAAAACCAGTTTCAACAGCTAATTCATTTGCTACTTTTCTGCTGTCAACTTTATTCTCTTTATCTTCGTTAAGCTTTTTATCCAATAAAGACTTAGCAATAATTTTAATCATGCTTCCGAAAACATTTTCAGTGGAATCCTTATTATTTGTCCCTTTTTCCCCAATTGAAGCCAGATTAATTGGTCTATTTTCAATGGAATCATTTTTCTCCCCATCGGAAAAGCAAAAACTCCATCCTCCTTTTCCGCTTATAGTAAAATCAGTAAATTTATAACCGATGATTGCTCTTTCTTTATTTTTTATCTTGTCATCTTTACTATAACGTTTATCAGAGTCTAACCATGTTTCAACCATAGATCTCAACTGATGCATGGCTTTTTCTCTAGTTTTCTTCGATAAATCAGAATTATTTAAAATATCAATGTAATTATTCAATTCTACAGAATGATTCTTCTTTTTTAAATCATTCCAGGTTATAGGCAAAAAGAAATCCATTTTACGTTCATAGATTCCCATAAAGCGTTGCATTTCTCCTCTTTTAAGAGAATTATTAACCGACAAAGACTCGTTAAGGAAAAGAGAAGGAACAAAAAATACTGTTAAAGCAGGGATAACAGCAACAATAAGAAAAGCAAGCCAAAGCTTTGCAGCAATTGATTTATTAAATATTGAAGTATTTTTCAATATGTTCTTTAAAACCCATAGCAATAGAAAGAAAAATAAACAAATTATTAAATAATCTTTAATTGAAAAAATATTATTTTGTCCAAATAATCCAACCATGTAAATTTCATAGAACTGGTTATCTATCTTAACTTTTTCTTTTTTTTCTTCATTTAGAATACATCCTTCAGAATCTAAATATTTGATTATTTCAGAATAACTATCACCGTATTTTTTTTCTTGAAGAATGCTTTTTATTTTATCTTTTACATATGAAGGAATACTCTCTGAGAAATACCATTCATTAGAATCTTTGTTTTTAAGAATTATATTTTCATTATTTTTAGAAAAAGCGCTCAAAATAAAAGGTATTGACTTATAGGCTTTTTCAGCAGGCATAGAAATTACCAGATACCCAAGTATATTATTAGAATTTTTATGATAAAAATTCAAAGTATATAAAAAGCAGTTTTTTTCTCTTGTAACAGCCTCAGTAGTAGTATTTATCAAATCTCCATCAAGACGGGAAATAACGATTTTATCTCCAAACAGTTTTCTACAAGGATTTTCGTAAAAGTATATCAATTTATCTCTAAAATCTATTTCTGATATGTTTTCATACTTACTTTTTAATTCTTCTTCTAATTTACTTTTTATTATTTCCTTATCTTTTAAATGGATAATTCTATAAGTATCACAAATTTGTTTTAATTCTTTTTCGTTGTAACCTCTATTTCCAACAGGATAAACAGGTAAAACCCTTGAAAGATAGGTTGATAAATCATCCTCTTTAATATCATTATCGTTATAATTACCAATTCGAACAAAAACAGAGTTTAACCCTAGTTCTTTAATACTCAAATCAGAATTATAGCAATCATTTAGAGTTTTTGTAATTATTTCATCATATTTTTCATTAGGCTCTAATTCATTTATTTTTTCTTGAATTTTTTTTGCAAACAGTCTACATTTTGAATCAAAAGCAACTTTACCATAATGATCACCAAGCATTTGTTCAATAATTAGCTTATTATTGGCAATAAGTTCATTTTTCTTAAAATCTTTTCTATACTTATTAGTAAAAAATATCCCGAGAGTTAATATTGAAATAAAGAGCAATATAAAAATAGAAGCTAAAATAAATTTTCTTTCTAAAGAAATATCATCCTCTATTTTATAAGAATCTGTGGTAGACGTATTGCTTTCTAGTGTAATATCTTTTCTAGCCAGCTTATCAATAATAAAGTTTTCCGGCTCACTGTTCTCTTTTGTACTAATTATGTTAGGCAAAACATCCTTGCAAGAATTATCAACTTTATATCCTTTAAGCCCATCTTCACTTTTTACAAAAGAAAAAATAATTTTATCAGAAAAATTTTTAAAATAAGAAATAAAATTTTCATCAACAATAAGCGGAAACTCTGGATTCAATTTTGACATACTTTCAAGCTTTGCTGCATTTTTCAAAGCATCACATAAGATCGCATAATCTAATCTGGTTTCTAGACTTCCTATTGAACCTGAGGACATGCTACCATAACAAAGCCCAACACCTATTTTATATTCAAAAAGATTGTTACTAACACGCTTATTATTGATTTTATTTAAGGATTCAAGCATTTGAACAGATGCAAGAAAAGCTCTTTCTACTGATTTCTTTTCAAAATCATCATTATCTGAAAATACAACTTCAATTGCATCGCCAATATATTTATATATACGGCCGCCGTTTGATGCAAAAATCTTAGTCATACAAGCAAAATGTTCATTCAGCAAATCAGTAATCTGTTCAGGTTCATATTTTTCACA
>JAEEGL011637870.1_pt1 | contig 15869 bp, 26 predicted proteins | sample 9134231 | NCBI WGS metagenome assembly JAEEGL01 (sample SAMN16246548, study PRJNA631951) | gut metagenome | biome: gut microbiome; feature: rumen; material: fiber-attached | host: Bos | place: Iran: Karaj | collected 2018-10
CAACAGAAGCTCCTACAACTGCTACAGAGGCACCTACAGAAGAACCATTAACTTTAGAAAAATTAGAAGAGTTATTGGGAGTAAAATTTGAGGATTTAGCAGAAGGTTCATCTAAAGTTACTTATGGTGAAGATTTTGATGGAGTTAATATTCAATATAGTGATGAAGCTTTAGAAGAAGCAAATATTAATTATAGATTATTAAGTATACTAAATTATTTTGGTAGAAATGCTGATGATCAAAAATTATATGATAAAGATGGTAAACAAATAACTTCTATTACAGAAGATATGGATAATATAACTGTTATATATAAAAAGAATGGTAAAGAATATCAATTAACATTGAAGATAAAAGATGGAAATAATATTCAAGTTAAATATGATGGAGAAGTAGAAAAATAAGAAATAATTAAAGGAATAACAGATGAGTAGTTTTTTAAAGAAAACTAAAAATTTTATAAATTATGGTGAAGTTCTTGGAGATGGTTCAACAACCGACATGACTTTACATACTTGGACAGAAGAAGAGGTGGATTATGCGGCAACGCAGTCCGCCATTTCTTCATGTAAGACGGATGCTCAAGCTGTTATTGATGAAATAAATTTAAAAATTGAAGAAATTGATGAACATATTCAGAAAATAAATGATATGGTAGAAGAAATTGCAGAAAAGAGAACTTTAATGGAATCTCTTGGAAACAATTTTACTTCTGCACAAGGATTTGTTAATAATGCAAATATTAATATAAATTTTGAAGTGGGTTGTGAAGAGTGTTTAACTGGTATGAATGAACAACTTGATGCTATGGAAGTAGAATGTACAACTAAGCTTGAAGAATATAATCAAAAAAAAGAAGAAGCTAACAATGAATTAACAGCTGCAACAACTGCATTGAATGAGTGTTCAAATATAGTTATAACACACACAGTAACTCGTCATGGATGGTGGTAATTATGAGAATAATTTATCATGGTAAAATTCTTTGTAGTCCACCTGATGAGGGCCCTACAAGAGATGAAGATTATAATTATGATAATCTATCTGTTAATTTAGATGATGTTAATAACGCCGTTTATAGTTTAAGAGGTTTAATAGCTGATACTGAAGGAAAAATGGCTAGTTTAACATCTTTTTCTAGTGATTCAACAGATATAGATTTATCAAGTTTTTCTTCTGCTACTGATTGTGCATCAGGAGATGCTAATCATACTGGTTTTATGGGAAGTCTTAAAAAAGCATTAGAACAAGCAATAAATGTTAGAAATGCAATCCTTGTAGCACAAGGAGTAGATCCTGATTTATATAATCAGCAAGAAGAAGATTGGTTTAATGAATTTGGTAATGCTTTTGGTGAATACTCATATGATATATTAGAATCTTTACTATCAGGTTTAGGTGGTGGAGAAGAAGAAATACCAGAGATTTGGAACTCTTGGTTTGGAGTTCAAAATCAAGATGCTTGGGATTACCTAAAAGGCTTATTTGATGGTCTTGGTAAGAATTCTGAAGAAAGAACAGAACATAAGAAAGAAGGAGATTTTGCAACTGTATATGATAATGGGAATGATTATCGTGTAGGTAAAAATTTACCATATAACTTCTCAATATTCTATTGGAGCCTTGGTAAAGATTCTGGTAGTATGATGAGTGATAAAAAAGACTTAGGTGCTGGATTTACTGGTTCTTATGAAGGCATGTACTATAACGCTGATGCATCAGCTAGAGCTGGTCGTGGATATGTAGGAGCAGATGCTAGTTTTGAAGCAGGTATTTTCCATGGTGAAGTGGATTATGATCATACGTTCTGGGAAGGCGCAGATGGCCAAGAATTATTAGGAGTTCATGGTAGTGCTGAAGTATCAGTAGTAGATGTTTATGCTAAAGGTAGAGTTGGTATGGGTGTTTATACTGATGAAATGGGACAAAAACATACAGAAATGGGTGTTCAAGCAAAAGTAGGAGTTGATCTAGTTAAAGCAGAAGCTTCAGCATCAGTAAATGTTTTAGGAGCAGAAGCAACTGTTTCAGCAGCAGCTAAAATTGGAGTAGGAGCTCAATTTGATGTGGGATACGTCGATGGAGAATTCCAATTCCATGTTGGAGTCGCCGCCGGTGTAGGTTTTGAAGTATCGGGATCTATTAATGTTGGAGGACTCTTTGAGAATGCCGTTAACTGGCTGGGATCATTATTTGGATAGAAAGGATGATATAAATGAATATATTACCATTAGGTTCAATAGTTGAACTAAAGAAAATTAAAGATAAAGTTTTAATTATAGGTGTTAATCAAATATCTAACAAAAAAAAATATGATTATATGGGATGCGTTCATCCATATGGTTATACTAGATTAGAAGAACTTTTGTTATTTAATGCTGATGATATAACAAATGTTATTTTTAATGGATATTATGATGATGAAACAAAAGAGTTTTATGAAGATATTATTTGGTTAAAAGAAAGGGAAAAGAAAAATGAATAATTTATTACCAATTGGTTCTGTTGTCTATACTAAAGACAAAGAACATATGATAGTTATTGTTGGATATGGTGGAAAAGGTGAAAAAGATATTTATGATTATATAGGTTTTCCATATCCATATGGTTTTATCGGAACAGATAAAATTCTTTTGTTTAACCAAACTAATGTAACTGAAGTATTATTTGAAAGTTATAAAAATGATGAATATACTGAAGTAACTAATGATATATCACAAATAATAGTTAAAGCAAGACAGGAGGTTCAAAAATAATGAATTATGATATTAATAAAGATTTATTACCTGTTGGCTCTATAGTTAAAATTAGATTTTCTAAAAAATTATATATGATTACAGGATTTTATACAAAAGATTCTGAAGATAATATATATGATTATTCAGCAGTTGAATATCCAATAGGATTTCATAGTTTTGAAGATATTCAATTCTTTCAAAGAGATTATGTTAAAACATTAATAAATCTTGGATTTGTAACAGATAAAGAAAAAGAATTTAAATCAAATATTAAAAAAGTAGATAAAAAGAAAACAAGTATAGATGAATTTATAGAATTTTAAGGGTGATAATAATGGAAGATAAATATTTACCTCTAGGAACAGTAGTTATATTATATGATAAACAATTTCCTTTAATGATAACTGGATTTAAAACTGTTAATATGGGGACAGGTAATACTTTTGATTATGCTGGATGTATTTATCCATTTGGATTAATTGATGAAAAAGGGACTATTTTATTTAATCATAACAAAATAGCAAAAGTATTATTTACTGGATATAAATCTGAAAATAGTGACAAATATAATGAAATATTGAAAAATGATGTAACTAATTTTTCAGTAGAACAGTTCTTTATAGAACCTATTCATAAAGAAGAACAAAGTGAAAGTGAAAACTAATATGATAAATATTGTTTTATATGAACCTGAAATACCTGCTAATACTGGTAATATTATGAGAACTTGTGTAGCAACAAATTCTCATTTACATTTAATAAAACCATTAGGTTTTAGTTTAGAAGATAAATATATAAAAAGATGTGGTGTTAATTATATAGATAAATGTATTTATACTGTTTATGAAAATATAGAAGAATTTTTTGAAAAGAATAAAGGAGAATATTACTTCTTAACTAGATATGGTCATAAACCACATACTAGTTTTGATTATAGTGATAAAGAAAAGAATTATTATTTCTTTTTTGGAAAAGAATCAACAGGTATTCCACCTAAAATATTAAAACCATATATTGATAGGTGTATGAGAATACCAATGACAGATAATGTAAGAGCTCTTAATGTTTCAAATAGTGTAGCTATTATGGTATATGAAGCACTAAGACAACAAGATTATCCAAACCTTTTAAGAGAGGAACCACATAAGAGTAAGAATTTTATAGAAGAAAGTTAGTTGTCAAAAATGTGTATACTAACATTGTAAATAAAATGGTAATAATATATACTTAATATAAAGATAGGGAGATGGTAGAAGTGATATATCCGTCAATAGATAAATTATTGAATATTGTGGACTCAAAATATAAATTAGTTCACATAGCAGCAGATAGAGCTAAAGTTATGAAAGAACATAAACATTTCCAAATGAGTGAAGATGAATATGTATCTAAGAAAGAAATAGGTAGAGCTTTAGAGGAAGTAGATAAAGGATTAATTACTATAAAAAGCAATTAATCTTTTTCATATCAAAAACACAAAAGTTATACTTTATAGTTTGCTTGAATGATAATTTATGTTATAATATTATTGAGTAGTAGAGTAGACTTGCTAACATTATTTTTAAGGATGGGCGTATTATATGTTAAATATTAAAAAGAATAATATTTTATATTCTAATGATCAAATTGTAGATGGCACAGGTGGTGCTTTTACATCTGATGTAAATGATAGCTATGAAGGTCAAAGTTTAAGTACAACTGATGTATCTGCTTTTTTAGATGCATATGGAATACCTCATGGTGAGTTCGAGGATATAGAAGCAGATACCTATTGGTGTTTTGGAACTCATTTGCGTGGTTATGAATTAACAGATTCGGAAGGAAACCAATATACTTTTATCTATGATGAGTATGGCCATGCAGAAGTAATCGTTCAAGCACCTCAGGGTGGATATGTTACATATTCTGTTTATGATTATGGTGATGGCGATTATGACGTATGTTGTTATGATGTGCAGGGCCCTATAGAAACTATGTGCGTGTATGAAGAAGATGGGAAAAGATGTTTAGAGTATTTTAATAGGAATACATCTGAAGATAGTTGGTTTAAATATAAATGCATAGATAATGGTGATGGTACAACAACAATTATTTTATATAAGTATGATCCACAAACAGCAGATTTCATAGAAATATCTAGAGAAGAATTTACAGGTAATTTTGATGCTGCACAAGAAGCTGCTGCTAAAAGTTTAGCGGAAACAGCAGCTGCAGAAGCAGATTATTCATCAAATGCGGCATTAAAAGGATTGTTTAATAATTTTGATTTTACTGGTGGACCTGGAGATGCTTGGTTAGATGGAATGTTTTATGATTCAGCTACATTAGCAGAGGTATATTTGGATACTCATGATTTAATTGAGCGCACACGTGAAGTGAAACAAACAGTGTCAAGTTTTTGTTCATCAATTGATGGTTCATCAATAACAAATTTTGAAACTTTTATGTCTGCAATTGGTGATTCATTTAAATGCGCATCTTGTAGTTTACCTGCTAGTGGTGAATCAAATTGTTTATCAGTCAGTTTGATAGAGTTTTTTGATAATATGAGTGATGCTCTTGATAGAAACTATAAATTAGAGCATTCAAATATTGGCGCTTTTGATGAGGGAAGCGTAAATGATGATGATATTACTGTGTATATTGAAGGAGACGATGGTAAAAAATATAATTCATATTCACGTTATTTAAGAGGGCAACATACTTCAACAAAGGTGAATGAAGAAACAAATATGGAATATCATTATTATGAAGATAGAGATTATGTACCTTTTTATGCTAAAACTACAACAAAAGGTACAGTTGGACATAGAGAGGCAGAATATGTAAATGAAGTAAAAAATATGTGGCACAGTCATGATACTGTTGTAGAAGGTACTGCTTCTGTTGATTTTAAAAAAGTATTTGATAATTTAATGGGTAAAGATCCTCAAAACCCTGCTAGCGCTGAATATGAATATGGGATAGAGGGAGAAGTTGTTGTATATTCTAATTCAAATGATTTCAAAGTATATAATAGTGATGGTAGTATATATCGTCGAGATACTTCAGGAGTTGAATTTGGCCATTTGAAAGGCAAAGCCACTATATCAGCTGGAACCAAGGGAATAAAAATTCACGGAGAAGCAAGTTGGACAACATTGAATTTTAATTTAAAGCATTACGATAGACTTACTGATTCAATTAATTATGCTTTAGATCTTAATTTATTGCAATTAGGTGGGGAACTTGATATAAATATCAATCCTAATATTTGTCAATTATTACAAAATAGAAGTATTATGAATAGTCTGGGCAGTGGAAATGTTCAGTCTTTAGAAAACTTTGATATAAGTGTTGAAAATCAAGACTATATTAAGATAGATGGTAAAGTATATGGAAGAGTTGCTCAATTGAAGTATAAGTTTGCTGGTGATATATTTACTGGTGGAAAAGCAAGTGTTGAAGGCCAGGTTGATGCACTTGGATTTGAATTTTCTAGAGAAAAAGGTTGGAAAACTTATTATGTAGATAAAGATACTATTTGGCCAAAATTCAAATTTAAATTAGATTTTGATGAAATGTATGATTCAATATATGGAAAATAATATAATAGATAAGGAGTGTTTATATGAATGATATTGATTTAAAATATTTACCATATGGAAGTATTGTAAAATTAAAAAGTGATGATAGGCTTTATATGATTATCAGTTTGCAAGCAAAAATTGAAAACAATGATGATAAGAAAAAATATTATGCCGATTATATATCTGTTACACTTCCTAGAGGATATACTAATACTGATGATTTAGTACTATTTAATGCTACAGATATAGATAAAGTAATGCATGTTGGATATATGAATAAAAAAATAAAATCTTATTATGATGACATTAAATGGGAAGTTGATAGGAGAGATAAAAATGGAGAATAGATGGTTACCTATTGGTTCAATAGTTAAACTTGGCGGAGTAAAAGTTGTTGTGGCTGGTTATCAAGCAGTACAAAAAGGTAGATACTATAAATATATAGGTTTTGTATATCCAATTGGTTTATATAGTAAAGATGAGATAATTCTTTTTAATCAAGAAAAGATTAAAGAAGTTTTATTTGAGGGCTATAAATTTGAACATTTTGATGATGTAATGAATTCTTTAGAAGAAAACTATAAAAAAATTATGGAAGAGCAGGGATTATAATATGAGTGAAGAAAGATTGCCAGTAGGAAGTATTGTTACTATAAGATTTGAAGAAGGAATGTATATGATTGTTGGATTTGAGTCTGAATCAAATGGTGAAAAAAGTGATTATTGCGTTGTAGATTATCCTTTTGGCTTTGTAAGTAGTGATCAAGTAAAATTTATAGATAAAGATTATATTAAAGAAGTTAAGTTTATGGGATATAAAGATGAAGATTTCAATAATATGAATACTTTCTTTAATAATAATTAAGAGGTGAATTATTATGAACAGTAAATTTTCTAATATGCAAATCACTGATTCGCAAATTAGTGATAGTGAAAATATAAATTATGAAGAAAATAATGAGAGTTTAGAACCATCATATGGAGAAGATGAACTACATTTTTCTTCAACAGAATTAATGAAAGCTAAATTTAATCCTTATCTTGCAAAAGTAATAAAAGAAATTCTATTAACAGTATTATTTACAGGATTAACATATGGGGGTATTCATTTATTACATGATGTTGGTTTAGCAAGAGAAACAATAAAGGCGATTTTAACTCCTTGCCTTGCAGGTGCGAGCATTTTTGGAACTAAATCACTTAACGATATTTTTGCATATTTAGTTGCTAAAATTAAAGGTGTTGATATGACTGAAGAAGTTTATTTAAATCCAACAAATCCATCAGTAGATTTTGTACGTAGAGTTGAAAATAAATTTGATAAGGAATATATTGATAAAATGACTTTTATAAATGAAGAAGAATCAAGGAGGCGCTAATGTTTATACCAGGGCAAGTATTAGAGAAAAATGGTAAAGAGTATACCGTAATAGATAAATTTTCTTTTAACAAAAAAGAATACATTTTATTTGCAATTGGTGATGGAAAAATTGAATGTGTTTTTTATGAAGTTACAAAAAGTGATCATGAAGGGTCTGATTTAAAGAAAGTTACAGATTCTCACCTTTTAAAATCATTATTTGATACTTTTGTTAACAGAAGATAAGTAGAAGTGGTGAATTATGATACATAGAATTAAAAGTGTAGGAAAATTATATAATGATACTATAACAGCTCAAAAGAAAATTGTTGAAGGTTCGGCTGTAGATGTTCTATCTAATATTGAAAAAGCAATCAATAATTTCAAAGAAAATTGGAAAGGAAAGGATGCTGGAACACGAATTCAAGAACTGATTTTAACATACAATGAAATGATTGATGTTAGAAACAATTTGGCTTTAATATGTGCTGGACTTACTAGAGTAGCTAAAGGATACCATGAAGTTAATAATCTTATAAAAAAACCAAAAAAAGAAGAAGAACTCGTTAGATTAAGGTATGAAGCTCAAAGACGACTAGAAGAATACTCTGACAACAGAGATTTAATAGATATAAATGAGAATGTTTTAGTTGGTTTAAAACATATTGATATAGCTAGATCTGCACTAGACACGTTTATTAAAGATGTTAGTGATTTTCATACTGTTGTGTTAGAAAATTGGGAAGAAGGAGCAGGTAGAGACCAATTAATTCATAGATTTAATTTATTTATTAATGATATGGGAAGATTTGAAGAAGCGTTAATAGATTCATCTAATAATGTACATAAGGCGCTAGAAAATTATTCTAATCTTCGTGCGGAGGGATAATGTTAAAGATACAAAAATTAAAATTATGTTTTGAAACTGGTGCAGAAGCTTCTACAGAATATCAATGTACATGGGGATGGTATGATAAACCAGACAAAGCATCTTTAATAGCCGCAAAAGATGCAGAAATAAATGCACAACAAGGAATTGTTGATAATTTAAAGAATGTTTCAGATAGTATTCAAGGATATGTTGGAGACATAGAAGATGTGTCTGGACAATACACAACTATGTCAGCCAGATTTGAAGAGGTTGGTCATTTTGGAACGGATAATATTGATGCTAAAGGTTTATTTAGTGGTTCACAAGACTGCTTGAATAATATGATTGGACCATTATCTAATTTACAAGCACAAGCTTTTGAGGATTATGAAGTTTCATCTGAAGCATTACAAACCATGAAGGATGAGAGAAATGATCCCCATTTTGGAATGGTAGAAGATTGTAGATAAAAATATTTAAAGATTAATTGTACACAAAACAATTAATCTTTTTTTTAAATAAATAGTATGATATAATTAAGTAGAATTAGAGGTTATGCTTATGATAAAGAATGAAACGATTCCAGAAGGGGAAGGCGCTAGTGCTGCAGGTGGAAGTTATGAATATGATTGTTCAGCTAGAAATCAAGCTATTCAAAACGCTAATGATAGAATTACCGAGGCTGAAAAAAAACTTGAGGAACTTTCAGAATTAAAAGGGAAGTTACAAACAGCAAGTGATAAAGCAGCTGAGATGCTTGGAGAAATGGAAGATTTGTCCGGTGTTATAGCTGAATCTGGGAAAATAGCTGGTAAATCTATTGACGGTGATAATGCTTCAGGACTTTGCGCTGATTGTTATATGAATTTAAGAGGAGCATATGATGAAGTAATACATCAATGTACAATTGATGAACATGATTGGACAGAAGAACTTAAAGCAGCAAGAAAAGCATTAGAAGATGCTAACAAAATGGAATGCGTTAGAGTTTATGTGGGTGGAGGAAGTACACCTGAAGAAAAATAAAGCATTAGGAGACATAAGTATGAAATTAGATATAAATATGTTTGGTAATAATAATGATGATACAGATTATGATATAGCTACTTTGTATACTACATTAAAGTATATGCAAATAGTGCAAAGCCATTTAGCAGATGCAAATGCAGTTTTTAATTCTGTAAGTATTGGTGATTGCTTGTCTAATGCTGGAGAAGCAACACAAGCAATTAATACTGCTAAGAAGTGCTTATCTGGAAATTCAGGTGTGGAGAGTTCTTTGCATACTTTAATTACACATACCTCAAACATCATAAATACTATTATTTTGTTTGATGAAAATGCAGCAGCATTATTTAAATATTTAGATGAGCAATTTGGATGGGATGATTTCGGAGAATTATTAGCATCAAATGGTGCTAAAACGGTTTTAAAAGAATTTACCAACTATATAGGTAATGCTATTGAATTTCCAGGATCAAGTGTAGTTTTGGCTTTTGTTGGTGAACTATTTGGTGGAACAGCAAAAAGTGGAATTGAAGGAAAATTAGCAGATGGATTTGCAAAAGTTTTATTTGGTGCTGGATGGGCAGCAGGAAAAGCAGGATATGATTTAGCAGCAGCAAAACTTGAAGAATATTTTGAACAATTAACTTTTGATCAAATTAATTCTGGATTAATGATGAATATACCAGAGGCAGAATTGCTAGAAGCAGGGGCAGCTCAATTACTTGATGCAGCAGCAATATTAAGGAAATTTTGGGGAACATATTTAGGAGCAACAGCAATTGATTATGTTGGCTCATCTTTAGTTAGTATTGCAACTGATTTAACAAAAGGAAAATCTCTTGGGGAAGCATTTAAAGAAACTCATTGGGGTCAACAAGCACTTAGAAGTACTATAAAAACTTTATGTTCTACTGTTGGAGCTATGATTTGGCCTTTTGCTGGTAAACAAACCGGTAGTGTAGTTGGTGCTGTAATTGCAGAATGGGCTATTAACAATCTTAATGCAACAGATCATATATCAGCAGATGGCTGGTGTGGAATAGGTGCCGGTGGTGTAATAATTGGAGCAGGTGTTGGTTCTTATGCAGCTGCAGCAGCTGGATTAGTTAGTGCTGGCCCAGTAGGTTGGTTCATATTAATTGGTGGAGCAGCTGGATTAATAATTGTAGAGTTAATAAATGATGGCGTAACAGCAGCGGAAGATCGAGAACACCTCGAAGCGCTCGCGGAAGAGATGGGCTTAACATATGATGAAGTTAGAGCTATTAGAGATAAAGAAGAGGAGCGACTGATAGCTAAACGTGAAGCTGACCGTGAAGCTGCGCTTCGACATTATTATTCAGGTGAAGAATTACATGATTTTTTCACTGAAGAAGTTATGTATCCAGATGGTAATTTAACTCATGGCGCTTCATATTATGTTCAAGTAACATACTATGATGCAGAAGGAAAACATGTAGAAAATGCTGTTCTTCATTTCTTGGGTAATGAAAGAAGTTTTACTAGTAATTCATTTTCATTAACGAGAGCTGATGGATCTAAAATACCTAATATGTTATTATTTGATCCAGATGATTGTTTTGCTGAATTAGATAATTTTATAACAATAATAGACACAGAAAATAATGGTGGAGATGCTACTCTTGAGGGATTAGCAGAATTAAATAATTGATTAGAAAATATATAAAAATTTAGATATATCAATAACGCAAATATAAATATTTGCAAATGATTCTAAAAAATAATAAGAAATGATTTCGAAGCTATTTTAATTAGGAGGTAATGATGAAATTTCAAAATATGAATACAATGAATACAGGTGGCAATGAAAATGAATTTGAGAAAATAGTTGCCAAAGACTTTAATGGAGATTTTGATAAAGCAGTAGAATATGTTCTATCTAACAAAGATTTTCAAACACTAACTAGATATGTCTTGGGTTTAACACCTAAACAAAAAACAAGATTTACTGAAGGCTTCAAAAAATATATGAATAAACATTATCCAGGAGGGTATAAAACAGCAGTTTTAGAAGGAAATGTAGCTCCAAAACTAAGAATTAATACTGAGACATTGAGAAATATGAAAAATAATCCATATAAAGCGCATGTTGCAAGAGCTCTTTTGGCAGATGCATTGGCTTTTGCAGGAGTATTTGGTGTTAGTATGTTAGCTAAAAATCCTGAAGTATCTAGCTCTTTAATATCATTCTTAGGTATGGGTGGAGCAGTATTAACTGGATCCTTTTCTGTTGATTTTGGATTTAATATGTTAAGATATCATGATTTTAATAAATTACAAAAAATATATAGTACACCAGAATATAGGGAACAATATGAAAAATATTTACAAAATAAAGATCATTTGGACTCATTAGTTAGATTTGTTGTAAGTCCAACAGAAAGGAAAAGATAATGATAAAAGTAGGAGATGAATTTACTTTTGAAAAAGTAAAATATTTAGTATTAGATATTATAGATTTAGGTGACAAAAAGTATGTATTGTTTTCTACTGAAAAGAAAAAAATGTCATATGAGTTCTATGAAATAATTCCTGTTGAAAATGGTGAATATGACTTAATACATGTTGAAGATGATGATTTAAGAAGTTTCTTATTCACTATAGAGAAGGAAAGAATTGCGGAGGAAAAATGAAAGATAAAGAATTTTTACCATTAGGTAGTGTTGTTTTATTAAATGGTGGAATCCATGAACTATTGATTATAGGGTATTGTCCTAATGTTGTTAAGAAAAGTGGAAAGGTTAAGACATTTGATTATTCTGCTGTTTTATTTCCAGAAGGATTATTAAATGTTGAACAAATAGTTGCATTTAATCAATCTGATATTGCAAGTGTATCATTTACTGGTTATAAAAATAAAGCATCTGAAACTTTTATGAAGAATATGACAAAGGTATTATCAAAAGTAGCTACTGTTGATAAAAAAGGTAATATTCTAATGGATCCTAAAAAAATGACTAGCAACTTATCTGAACTATGGAAGTAAAATATGAAAAAGAAAAGATATTTACCAATAGGTAGTGTTGTTTTATTAAAAGATAGTGATAAAAAATTTGTAATAATTGGTTATTACTATCATGATTATTTAACAGAAAAAACATATGACTACTGTGGATGTATTTATCCAATAGGTGTTATTCCACATGGATTAGGAATGTGTTTTAATCAAGAAGATGTTGAAAAAGTAATTGATTTAGGATTTGTAACAAAAAACTATGAAATATATACTAATAAACTAAAAGAAATGATTGATAGTGGTGAATTAGATAAGAAGATAGAAGAACGAGAAAAAATAGAAAAAGATGTTGTAAAAGGCATTTTTAGTGCTATGAAAGACATTAGAAAGCGTGAAATAAATGGAAAAAAATAGGTATTTACCACTAGGATCAGTTATAAAAGTAAAAGATATAGATAAAATCTTTATGATTATTGGTTATCAAATTGAGAATAAAGATGGAAAAATTTATGATTATGCAATATGTGAATATCCACAAGGCGCAATTAGTTCAGCATTTAATATTACTACAGACCATAGTAATATAGAAAAAGTTCTTTTTAAAGGATATACTGATGAAGATTTTGTAAAAAGAAACAAATATTTACATGAATGTGAAGAAGAAGAAAACTATATGTTTTGGGGATCTACAAAAAATGATAAGTTAAAAGAAATTGTTATGGATAGTAACAAAATAAATGTTAAACCAGTAATAGAAGAATTAAAAGATAGAATGGTTAATAATAAAAAAGATTAATAAGTAATAGTATATAAATTATTAACAACATTTGAAAGAGAATTTAATAGTCTAACTTTTGGACATGAATGGACTTGTAAATAAAAAGAATTACTTATATGTGATTCTTTTTTATTTGTAATAGTAGTATAAAAGTGATAAAATGAATATATGATGGGAGACTATATTATGAATGATAATGAAAAGAAACAAAATATAGTTAATAAAATAGAAGATATTTGTGAAGAATTAGATTCTGTTAGATCTTTATTATCAAGAAGTGAATATGAATTACAATCTAATAGTTTTTGTGGTAAAACGTTTGATAAAGGATCTATTAAAGAAATAAATACTGATATTATGAATATAGTAAATGATTTAGAAATATTAGGATCTAAAATACAAATAGAGTCATCAAATCTTTAGGAGGGCATATGGATAACTTGGAAATTAATCCTTCAGAGTTCTATTATGCTCTTAAGGATATAAAACTATCTATTGATGAACTAGATGATGTAAAAGAATTATTAGTTAGTATTAATAATTTAGATTATGATGTTTCATCATATATGAATAGAGTAGAAATTGTAAATAATAGATTAAATGAATTATATAACAAATTAAAAAAAATTGAATCTGAATTAGTTAAATTAGATCCAAGTATTGGTAAGTTATTTAAATACTTAAATACTGATAATAATCAAGAATTTAAATATAATGATTTAGATAAAGAAACTAAAGAAGAACAGTTAGATGAATTAAAGGGTAATAATAATGATTTAGGAGCAAAGAAGTCTAAACATTCTACAAGTATATTAAAAGATGAAGAAAAAGCTTTAGATACTTTAAAAGGTGGTAGAAAAGGTTTAGGTGGTCATGTAACAAACAATGCATCTAGTTTATTATTAGGAGGAAGAAAGAAATGAATGAAGTGGATATAAAAACTTTAAAAAAGTATTTACCAATTGGAACAATTGTTAAATTAAAAACTGGTAAAAGAAAAGTAATGATAACTGGATTTTGTTTATATGATCATGATGCTGCTCATACATTATATGATTATTGTGGATGTGCTTATCCTGAAGGAATGCTTTCTACTAATGAAGTAAATTTATTTAATCATGGTGATATTGAAAAAGTATTTCATCTAGGTGTATCAGATGAAGAAGAAAAGAAATTTAAAGTTAATTTAGGTTCAATGATTCAAATAATTGAACATAAACCTATACAAGAAAAAGAAGAGGATGAATATAACGAAGAAGAAATAATGCAGGATGATAGTGTGGTAGTTGGAATAGATAATTAAAATACTAGTGATGACTAGTATTTTTTTTGTATTTGTGCTATAATTTAAAACAGCATTTGAACTTTTTATTAACAAGGAGATGATTTTATGGCTAAAATTAAAATAATGAGTTTAGGTGGCCTAAATGAAAATGGTAAGAATTTATATACAGTAAGTATTAATGATAAGATACTTATTTTTGACTGTGGTATTAAATATGCTCCTGATAAAATGTATGGTGTTGATTATGTTATACCTGATTTTACTTATTTAGTAGAAAATAAAAATAAAATAGTTGGTTTATTTTTAACACATCCTCATTTTGAAAATATGGGAGCTTTAGTTGATTTAATTAGTCTTATACCTAATTTAAAGGTGTATGCTTCAAAGTTTACATCTAGGATAATAGAATATGTATGTGAAGAAGAAAACGTTGAAATTAAGAACTTAATAACAATTAATCCACATAGAAAAATAGATTTTAAAGAATTTAGTGTATTTCCATTTAATGTAACACATTCTTGTCCTGAATCATTTTGTTATGCTATTAATACTGAAGATGGAGCTATTATTTATATGACTGATTTTATAGTAGATTCTACTATGAATGGTAATTATGATATGGATATTGGTAAACTTGCATATATTGGTAAACAAGGTGTTTTATGTTTAATGGCTGAAAGTTTATTTTCTGAAAAGAAAGGATTTACTAGTCCTCTTCATAAATTAGAAGGCTTCTTTAAAAAAGTAGTTGATAGAAATAAAGGTAGAATAATATTTAGTGTATTACCATTACATATATATACTATTCAAGAGATATTTAATGCTTTAGAAGGAAAGAATAGAAAAGTAGTTATTATGGGTAAAGAATTACATTCTATTGTTAATATATGTGTTAAACATGGATATTTAAATATTAAAGATGATATGCTTGGTAATTTAACTGATTTAAAAACAGAGAATACTGTTATATTAGTAAGTAATGATAGAGAAAGTCCTTACGCTAATATTAGTAGACTAATAAATAATAGAGATAAATTTATTACTTTAGAAAAGACAGATACTATATGTTTTGCTGAACCAAGTTATGATGCTTATGAAAAAATAATAGTTAAATTAATGAATGAACTTGCTGTACTTGGTGTTAATACTGAAACTATACCAAAAGAAAATAGTGTTAGATACCATGCTAGTAGTGAAGACTTAATGTTAATTATTAAATTATTTAATCCCAAGTATTATATGCCCATTAAAGGTGAATATAGATATCAAGTTGGTAATGCTGA
>JAEEGL010289555.1_pt1 | contig 15868 bp, 12 predicted proteins | sample 9134231 | NCBI WGS metagenome assembly JAEEGL01 (sample SAMN16246548, study PRJNA631951) | gut metagenome | biome: gut microbiome; feature: rumen; material: fiber-attached | host: Bos | place: Iran: Karaj | collected 2018-10
CATCCGTACCTGGCGACCTCGTCGGTCCAGGGCCAGCCCTTCTTGAACAGGTAGCGGGCGAATATCTGTATGGTCAGCGCCGCCGTCATGGCCATGAAGGTCACGGTAAGCAGCACTTTCAGGACCTTGTAGAGCCCGCTCAGGAGCTTTTCATATTGCTTCATTGCTTTATCTCTCTACATACTTCTTAAAAACCGGGAGGACAGCCCGCGGGGGCTGCCTTCCCGGCCATTCTTAACTTGATCTTACTGTGCCAGATTCTCGATCTTGTTGATCAGTTCCTCGCCGAAGAGGCCCTTGCAGTACTCATAGTAACCGGCATCCTCGAGGGCGGTGATGAAGGACTGCTTGTCGACTTCAGCCGCGGGAACGACGGTCTTGCAGGTCTCCTTGAGCTTCTCGAGGTAGACGCCCTGTCTCTCCTGGGCCTTCTTGGTGGCGGCGACCAGGATCTCCTTGGCGACCTTCCTGATCAGGTTCTGCATGTCGGGAGTCAGGCTCTCGAACTTGTCCTTGGTGAAGGTGAAGCCGTAGATCTGGGCGGTGTGCTCGATCTCGGAGAAATAGGGCTGATACTCATAGTATCCGGCGGTGTAGGTGATCATCGGGCTGTTGTCCTGGCCGTCGATGGTCTTCTGCTGCAGAGCGGAGGATACTTCGGAGCCGGGCATGGTCAGGGCGTTGCAGCCGAAGGCGGTGAAGGCCTTGATGAACATCTCAGATTCCATGACGCGGATCAGATGGCCCTTGCAGTCGGCCGCCTTGTAGACGGCGTTCTTGTTGTTGGAATAGCAGCGGAAGCCGTTGCAGCCGAGACCCAGGCAGATGGCGTTGCACTTGTTCTGGAGCAGGCCGCTGAACTCCTCGTTGAGCTCGCTGTTCAGGAAGGCGTAGACGTGATCCCAGCCCTTGAACAGGTACTCCATGTCGGCGAGTCCGTACATGGGCTCGACGTTGTACATGATGGCGCAGTTGTTCATGCCGATGTCAAGGACGCCGGTGGTGACGTTGTCGAGGATCTCCTTGTCGGCGCCCATCTGCTTGTCGGTGTAGACGTCGACCTGGATCGCTCCGCCGGAGATGTCCTCAAGGGCGGCGCCCAGCCACTGGGTGGCGAGGGTCTGCATGTCGGAGTCCTTCTTGCTGTAGGACGCGGCCTTCAGCTTGAGGGGCTTTTCGGGAGTGTAGCCGCCGAGGTCGAGTCCCTCGGTCTCTACCTTGTAATCGATGGGCAGGCTCATGTCGATGCCTTCGAGCACGAGCCCGTCAAAGGAGCGCTGAGGCTTGGTGTAGGTGGATTTAGTCTCCGCGGGCTTTGCGGGAGCGGCAGACTGGTTGCCGCAGGCTGCCAGCGAGAAGATCATCGCGAGGGCAAGAGCGGCGCAGAGCATTTTTTTGAAAGATCTCATTTGAATGATTCCTCCGTATAAATACGTTCTCTTTCAAACCACAGCATACCTCCCGCCGGGACCATCACGGCCTGCCGTTCTTCACCCTGCGGCCGGCGCGGCGGCCTTATGCCGGCAGAGAAGCTATGCTGCGCAAAATTACATATAAATCTTATAACAGCTATTGCTAATTGTCAATTTGATACGCCTTTATATCGCAAAAAATCAAATCAAAATTGTTAACTTCCCCGTTTCCGGAAGGTACATGTGGATTAAATTGTTTTTCACATTTAATATAATCGAAATTCCGCAAGATTTCAGACAAATAGCGGGGAAGCAGCGGCCGCCCGCCCGTACGCGCGCCCAAGCGGCCCGGCAGAAGCGCCCGCTTCCCTCCCCGCCGCTTTACCGTAAAGCCTTACGTCTGGTCGACATAATACGGCCCGCGTAAAACTGCCTGAAAAACAAAAGCGTCCCGCCTCGTTTCGCTGAGGCGGGATGCGGCAGATCGCTTGTTATGTAACAGCTGTTTTGTACCCTGAGCCGTACGGCTTACTTCTTTCCGCTCTTCTTCGCGGCCTTTTCGGCTTCGTACCTGGGCAGCTCCTTCTTCCAGTACTCGTCCTTGATCTGGACGACTTCCTTGACCATGAGGATCAGGGCGATCATGTTGGGGATGATGATGAGGCCGTTGCAGGTATCGGCCAGATCCCAGACGAAGCCCAGAGTGCTGTAGGCGCCGACGAGGATGAAGACCAGCCAGATGCACTTGACGGCGATGACGCCCTTCGCTCCGAAGAGGGACATCCAGCCCTTCTCCATGTAGTTGTAATAGGTGATGAGGCAGGAGAAGCCGAAGAGCAGCACGGCGCCCAGCACTATGTACTGGCCGAAGTTTCCGGGCAGCATCTTCTGGAAGGCTCTCATGGTGAGGGCCGCGCCGTCCTCGCCGCTGTTCCAAAGACCGGAGAGCACGATGGTGAGGCCCGACACGGTGCAGACCACGATGGTGTCGACGAAGACCTCGAACGGTCCCCAGACGGCCTGCTCGCCCGGGTGCGAGACCCTGGCGCTGGAGTGGGTGACGGCGGCGGAGCCGATACCGGCTTCATTGGAGAATATGCCTCTGGCAAGGCCCATGCGGATAGCGGTCGAGACGGTTATTCCGGCCGCGCCGCCCAGGACCGCGGTGGGATCGAAGGCCGCGGCGACGATCTGGCCGATGGCCGCCGGTACCTGGCCGATGTTAAGGATTATGACCAGAAGTCCGGCCAGCAGGTAGGCGCCCGCCATGAAGGGAGCGAGGAGCCCGCATACCTCGCCTATCCTCTTGATGCCGCCGAAGATGACGATGCCGGTGACGACGGCCAGGATCACGCCGATGATCATCGGATTGATGCCGAACTCGGCGTTGAAGGCGTCGGCGATGGTGTTGGTGTCGACTACGGCGGAGATCACGATGCTGTAGAAGAGGAAGAGCACGGCGATGATCTTGCCCAGCCAGGGCGCGTGCAGGCCCTTAGCCGCGTAGTACATGGGGCCGCCGACGAAGGTGCCGTCCTCGGCCTGATGCCTGTACTTGATGCCCAGGGCGATCTCGGCGAACTTGGTCGCCATGCCGATGATGGCGGCGATTATCATCCAGAAGAGCGCTCCGGGACCGCCGGCGGCGATAGCGGTCGCTACGCCCGCCACGTTGCCGGAGCCCACGACGGCCGAGACCGAAGCCATGGCCGCCTGGAAGGGCGTGATCTCGCCCTCCTTCTTCTCGGCGGTCTCCTGCTCGTGCTTCGCTTCCCTGAAGGCCTTCTTATAGGTCCTGTCGATGAGGAAGCCCCAGTTCCTGAACTGCAGGCCGCCCAGCTTGAAGGTCAGGAACAGACCGCCGCCCATGATGAGCGCTATGGCCGGCACGCCCCAGACAAAGCCGTTGACGGCGTCATTGATCGATACGAGAAAATCCATGATAGCGTTTCCTTTCTATAAATATAAATTAATCAACGACTAAAACGGTCTCAAGAGTAACGTCCGAGGGCCCGTGGATGTGGCCCTTCCTGGCCCTGACCTCCTCCAGGTACTCCCAGACGTCGTCCGACATCCTTTCGCCCTGATAGATGAGGGGTATCCCCGGGGGATAGGGGGCGATGTATTCGGCCATCACGCGTCCTTTGCACTCGCTCCAGGGTATGCGCTTCTTGTTCTTGGCGAAGTAGGCTTCTCTGGGAGTGATGACGAACTCGGGCTGGGCCGGCAGGAGCCTGGCGGCAGGCAGGGGGCTCCCGTCCGCGAAGCGCTTCGCGATATCGGCGAGAGCGGCTACCAGCTTGTCGAGGTCCTCCTTCTCGTTGGCGAAGGTCACGATGGCCAGGGCGTTGCGGTAGTCGGCCAGCTCCAGGTCTATATTGTATTCATTGAAGAGCGTCTCCTTGAGGGCGAAGCCGGTGAGGCCGATCTTCGCGGCGCTGATGGTGAGGCGGGTCTCGTCGAGCTTGAAGATGCCGGCCTTCCCCTCGAGCTCCTCTTTGGTCGCGCAGCGTATGCCGGGGATGGCGTTGATCTTTTCTCTCGCCTCCTTCGCCAGCTCCAGGGCCTTGTCTATCATCATGACGCCGTCGGTCGCCATGTAGTTCCTGGCCATATCCAGAGAGGTCATCAGCACGTAGTTGGGGCTGGTGCTCTGCACGAGGTGCAGATTGGCCTCCAGCTGGGCCCTGTCGACCAGCTGGGACTTTACGTGTATCATCGAGCTCTGGGTGAGGGAGCCGGTGACTTTATGTATGCTCTGCACGGCGATGTCCGCCCCCTGGGCGATGGCCCCTCCGGGCAGCTTGTCGCTGAAATAACAGTGGGCTCCGTGGGCCTCGTCCACCATGAGCACCGCGCCGTGCCTGTGGCAGACCTCGGCCAGCTCCCTGATGTTGGAGGTGATGCCGTAATACGAGGGGCTCACGACCATCATGCCCTTGCAGTCGGGGTTCTCCTGAAACATCTTCTCGGCCTGCTCGGCGGTGATGCCGCCCTGAAGGCCCCACTCCTCTTCGATATATGGGGCGATGTAGACAGGCTTCGCTCCTCCCAGCAGGAGCCCCATGAGCCCTGATTTATGGGCGTTCCTGGGGATGCAGATCTTCTCGCCGTTGACCGCCGTGGTCATGACGGCGACCTGGTTGCCGCAGGTGCTGCCGTTGACGAGGAAGTGGGTGTAGTCGGCTCCCCACAGCTCGGCCGCCAGCTCCTGGGCCTCCTTGATGGCGCCGGAAGCGTTGTGCAGGTCGTCGCATATGGGGGTCTCGGTGAGATCGAAGGCGAATATCTTGTCTCCCACGACCTCGCGCCACTTGGGGTTGATGCCTTTCTCGTACCTGTGTCCCGGTATGCGGAAATACGCGGGCCTCTTGCTGTCGTAAAGCATTATTGCGTCAAACAGCGGGGTTTTGTTCTGATCCAACATGACAATGCCCAACCTTTCTTAATATTTTGTATATACGCGCGGGACCCTCTTGCCGATCCTGCAAACTATCTCATCGACGTTCTCGCCCAGGACCTCCGCCATGTCGAGTATGCCGAAGTCCTTTCCCAAAAGCTCGATCCTGTCTCCCCTCTCAAGGCCCGGCACGTCAGTCGCGTCTACCATGAACTGGTCCATGCATACGCGGCCGATGATGGGGCAGCGGACCCCGCCAATGACGGCGAAGCCCCTGTTCGAGAGGCTCCTGCTGTAGCCGTCGGCGAAGCCCACGGGGACGGTGGCGATAACGGTCTCTTCTGAGGTGGTATAAGTCGCTCCGTAGCCCACGTCGCGGCCGGCGGGGACCGTCTTTACCATCGCGGCCTTTGTCTCCCAGCTCATGACCTCCTCAAAACCGCTCTCCTCCCAGGGACCGCGGTCTATGGGAGCAAGGCCGAAGAGCATGTCGCCCACTCTCACCGCGTCGAGGGCCCTTGCCGCGGGACAGAGCATCGCCGCCGGGCTGTTGGCAACGTGTATCTTCGGGATAACGACGCCGTTCTCCCTTAATTTTTCAACGGTCCTGAGGAAGAGCCCCAGCTGCCTGCCCGTCCTGGGATCTTCGGTATCGTCGGCGCACATGAAGTGGGTGAAGGCTCCGGTGATCTTAAGGTTCCTCATCGAAGCGATCCTTTTTACCGGCTCAAGGCAGTCCTCGGGGAAGAAGCCCAGCCTGCTCATGCCGGTATCGATCTTTATATGGACGGGCTGTATGACCCCGGCCTTTTCCGCCTTTTCGTCGAGCAGGGCGGCGGCGCCGGCGTCGAATACGGTCTGCGTGAGCCCGTATCTTACGACCTCGTCCTGCATCTCGTCGGGCGTATCGCCCAGGAGCAGTATCTCCTCGCTCTTCGCGCCCAGCTTTCTTAAAGCCGCGCCCTCTTCCCAGACCGAGACGGCGAAAGACCTCACGCCGCAGTCCCTGAAGACCGGATACACGCCTTCAAGGCCGTGGCCGTAGGCGTCGCCCTTCAGGACCGCGATGAGCTCCGTCCCTTCGGGAAGCAGGGCTTTGGTCCTTTCGATATTTCTTTTCAGCCTGTCCAGATGGACCACAGCCTGTGTCCTCATGCTTGGCTCCTTTTTCTTTAAATATATATGTCAGGGATCCCGCCGGCGAAGCCTTCTTCGAATCCGCCGCGGAACGGTCCGCGCGGGCTCTTTTGAGCGGATGGCGACGCTCCGTATCGTCTCCCCTAACGCAAAATAGCCCAGGCAAAAGCTCTGAGCTACCGATCTGTCTTATATTCAACTGGTCCTTGGAACGTCAACTGATGAGCCTGCGGCCGCAGCACCTCCGGCCGCCGATGCGGAATTCCTCAGATCCGCAAGCCTCGCGGCGTACGTGTTTTTCATCCCGGAATTATCAGCTCCAATGCGGTACCCCCAAACGTTCTTTGGGAACCTCGTTTTATTTCAGGTCTTGCCGCCTTAATCGGTCGCGCGGCCCTGAGAGAGAAGCCTTTCTCTCCTTTGGTCATGGCCCTTTGGCCCTGCGGGAGAGGGCCGGTGTGCTAGCCCTTCCCGACCAAAATGATATGCTTTTAAGATGTGCTTTTAATTTAACATATTTTGCAGTCCGCGTCATTTGTTTTTTTCCGCCGCGTCCTTTTTTTGGCGAAAATCCCTGCTCCCTTAAGCCTTTCAGCGCAAAACCTCTCTCCCGCGCTGTCTTTTCCGCGCAAAGCCTCCCTTCCGCGGAGAAGACAGGCCCTTCGATATCGAACCGCGCATCCGGAGCGCTTTCGCCATATAAAAAAGCGGCCCTTAAGGACCGCTCATGTTCGTATATATCGCCCTTACCTGGCGTTGGGCGTCTTGCCCATGAACTCCACGATGCGCCTGGCCAGCACGTCCATGGCGTCGATGTAGAAGCCCTTGGGGAAGCCTCCGTCGTTTTGGATCACCGAGAGCTCGGTGCAGGCGAGCAGCGCCGCGGCGCAGCCGCTCTCCCTGAGCTCCCTGTCCACGGCGGCGAGAGATCCGGGATCGGCGGGCTTTCCGGCCTTGATGCAGTCGAAGATCAGATGTACGACGTGCTTCTGGGTCTCGGGGCTCACGATATAGGGGATGACGCCGTTGGCCTCGAAGGCGGGCTGGTAGATGCCGGCCTTTATGGTGCCGTCGGTCGCCAGGATCGCGACCTTCTGACCCTTATAGTTCCGCCCCAGCTCCTCGGCCGCGCTCCTGATCATGCTGATGAGGGGCACGGTCATGTCTTTTTCGATCTGGTGCATGAAGAAATGAGCGGTGTTGCAGGGGACCGCGATGGCAACGACGCCGGCGTTCTCAAGGAATTCGGTGTCTTCCCTCAGCTGCCTGTGGCAGACTTCTCTCTGCTCGGGAGTACCGAGTATGGCCGCCGTCCTGTCGGGCATCGAGGCGTCGCTGAGTATCATCAGGTTGAGGTGGTCGTTGTCCTTTTCGGCCGGGGTGTAGTCGGTCACCATCTTGTAGAGCACCTGGGTCGCCATGGGGCCCATGCCGCCGATTATCCCGAACGCGTTCTTCATTCCGTATTTCATAGTTTTTCCTTTCTGCCCGGCCCGAGCCGCAGCCCTAAGGGATATTTTATCTTGATCCGGTCGATCCGGGCCTGTCTCCGTCTCCGCCCGGCCCGGGATCTTTATATCTTTATTCAGACTGTATTCTTCTGATCTCAAAGCTCCTGTGACGGCGCGCGGGAGCTCTCTTCACTTCATCAGTATCTCTATGAGCTGTTCCAGCTCGTCGCGGCTGTAATACTCGAGGGTGAGGCTGCCCTTTTTATCGTTTCCGTTCAGCAGCACCTTCGTGCCCAGCTTTTCCGTGAGCTGCTGCTCTATCGCCGCGATCTCGGCGCTTTTGGCCTTCTTTCTCCTCTTCCGGCTCTGCTTTTTCGCGGGAGCGGCCTTGCTGCCGGTGTAGCTCTCGGTCTTCCTCACCGACCAGCCCTCGCTCACGGCCTTCTCGGCGGCTTCGATCTGCAGATCCTCGCCCGAAAGACCGGCGATGGCCTTGACGTGGCCGCTGCTGAGCTCTCCGCTCAGGACGAGCGCCCTCACTTTTTCCGGCAGCTTGAGGAGCCTCAGCGAATTGCTGATATAAGACCTCGATCTTCCTACCGCCGTCGCCGCCTCCTGCTGGCTCAGAGCGAACTCTTCCATCATCTGCCGGATGCCCTCGGCCTCCTCGATGGGGTTGAGATCCTCTCTTTGCATGTTCTCGATGAGGGCGTAGAAGGCGTTCTGCCTGTCGTCCAGATCCCTTACGATGGCGGGGATCTCCTTAAGGCCCGCGAGCCTGGCGGCCCTCCAGCGCCTTTCGCCCGCGACCAGCTCGAAGCCTGCGGCGGCAGGCCTTAAGAGCACGGGCTGTATGATCCCGTGTTCGCCGATGGAGCGGGCAAGCTCCTCCAGGCTCTCGCTGCTGAAGCTCTTGCGCGGCTGCCTGGCGTTGGGCTTGATGTCGTTGAGCTTGACGTACACGACTCTTTCGCTCTTTTCGGCCGTGTTCCCGGCGCTGACCGCTTCTTCGCTCTTTTCGAAAGCCGCCGGAGCCGCCGCTTCCTCTTTGGGATTTATGACGCTCGCCGGATCCGGATCGAAGCGGGAGTCGCCGAAGAGATAATCCAGGCCTCTTCCCAGGCCCCCGGTCTTTGGTTTAGCCATTATTTTCCTCCCCTGCCAGAAATTCTTCCGCAAACGCCTTGTAAGCCTTGGCGCCTTTGGACCTGGGATCGTAGCTGGTGATGGGCAGGCCGTAGCTGGGAGCCTCGGCCAGCCTTACGTTTCTGGGGATCACGGTGTTGTAGAGCTTGTCGCCGAAGAAGCGCTTGACCTCCTCCACGACCTGTATCGACAGATTGGTCCTGCCGTCGAACATGGAGAGTATGACCCCCTGTATGCGCAGAGAAGGGTTGAAGCGGCGCTTGACGAGATCTACGGTGCTGATCAGCTGGCTCACGCCTTCCAGAGCGTAGAATTCGCACTGTATGGGGATGAGCACGCTGTCCACGGCGGTCAGGGCGTTGATGGTGAGCAGCCCCAGCGAGGGCGGGCAGTCGATGAACATGTAATCATAGCTGTCCCTCACCTTGTCGAGAGCCTTTTTCAGCCTCTTTTCGCGGCCGTCGAGCTGGACCAGCTCTATCTCCGCGCCGGCCAGGTCCACGCTGGCGGGGATGAGGTCGAGATTCTTCGTCGCCGTTGAGATTATAACGTTCTCGGGCGCGAGATCCTCCTCGATCAGCAGGTCGTAGCTGGTGAGCTTGAGGCTCCTCTTCTGCACGCCGAGGCCGCTGGTGGTATTACCCTGGGGATCGATGTCCAGGACCAGTATCTTCTTGTTCTTCATGGCCAGGCAGGCGGCCAGATTTATGTTCGTCGTGGTCTTGCCCACGCCGCCCTTCTGGTTGAATATGGCGATGGATTTGCCCATTATATGAAAAGTCCTCCTTAAGGGGTCTTGAGCCGCTGCTTCGCCGCGGGGGCTCAGGCGGCAGTGTTTTTCTTCAGCGCGGACAGCCTTTTCGGACCGGCGCAATAGAATTATAACCTGCCTTATGACGCGATTCCACTGTTTTTTAACAGTTTTGAGATTTCCACCGTTCCACGTGGAACGTCTTCCGGGAGGAATAATAAAAAGCCTTGAATTATCAAGGCTTCCAGGCCTTTGGCGCCTTGGAGTTTTCCACAGTTTCAACAGCCTTCTGTGGAAATCTTCCGCCCCTTTTCCACAGGAACCTCCACTTCGCGCCGGAGCTTCAGTCTGTGGACGGCGTGGCGGTCTTTCGCGCTCTTCAGGCCTCCGCTGCCATCCCCGAAGTCAGGACTCAGACACGATCCGCGTCATGAGCCTGCCTGTCCGCACCCTGAAGCGGCCCTGTCCGGACGGCAGGCAGATCCTTCGCGCCTTTCGGAACAGCGGTACGCTCCCCTGATCGGGACGAAGACCCGTTCACAGCGTGAGCCTTCCCTGCCCGGATCGCAGGTCGATCCTTCGCGCTTTTAAGATCGCTGAGACCATCCCCGCGATCAGAACGAAGATCAGGTCCGCGTCTCATGAGCCTGCCCGTCCGCTTGGCCCGCGCTCCCCGGCGACTGTCCCGCCGCGGGAAAGACGGCGGCCGCCTCCCCGGATCTTCCCGGCGCCGCGCGCCCAGTATCATAGTGCTCCGCCCCGCTGTTCCACGTGGAACACAGACAAGACAAAGAGCCGGAAAGCCTTGTGTCCCAAGGCCTCCCGGCTCTAAAGCGATCCTGATATTTCGCGGTCTTCTTATTCGCGCATGGTGACGGTGAGCTCGCCGATCCCCTCGATGAAGCAGCTGACCACGTCTCCGGGCCTGAGGAAATTATCTCCGCCCATGCCCATGGCAACGCCCTTCGGGGTGCCGGTGGCGATGACAGTGCCTGCCTTAAGTGTCATGCCCTGCGAGAGCTCGCTCACGATCTCGCCGATATCGTGTATCATGTCGCCGGTATTGCCGTTCTGCCTCAGCTGTCCGTTGACGGTAGAGCTGATGGCGAGGCAGGGAGGATAAGCGAACTCGTCCGCGGTCGCGATGCAGGGTCCCATGGGAGTGAAGCCGTCCAGGCTCTTGCCGAAGTACCACTGCTTGTGGCTGGTCTGAAGATCCCTCGAGGTCATGTCGTTGAACACGGTATAGCCGAAGATATAGTCCTTTACCTCTCCCGCTCCGACCCTGAAGGCGTCCTTTCCGATGATGACCGCCAGCTCGGCCTCATAGTCGACCTTCTTCGTCAGATCCGAAAAACAAGAGACCGTTCCGCCGTGGGGGACCGCCTCGTTAACTCTTTTGGAGAAATATATGGCCTTTTCCTTCCCTCCGGCAAAGCTCTCCGAATACTTGCCGGCCTCCTTCGCGTGCTCGACATAATTGAGCCCCAGGCAGATGACGTCCTGCAGGGGGCGGGGTATGGGGGAAAGCACGTGAACGCTTGAGATCTCAAGCGTTTCGGGGCAGGAACACGCGGCGGCCAGCTTCGATCTTTCCTCATCGGAAAGACCGCGGATCAGGCTGTTCATGTCCTCATAGGCGAGGCCCAGGGCTTTTACGGGCACCAGGCATTCTGCTGAGACCAAGACTCCGACGGCTTCCTTCCCGTCCTTTTCAAAAGTTACGAGCTTCATGATGACCTCCTTCCCGGATCACTTCTTTATAACTACATTGGTGTGCCAGTGGCAGTCGGGGCAGTTGGGGAGAGGGATGCCCCTGAACCGGTTCTTATAGCTCTGCTTCTTGAACATGGACCGTCCGCAGTTGGGGCATCTGAAATAATAATCCCGCGAGAACACGCTGCAGGCGGCGATGAGCAGGCCGAGTATTATGAGGGTAAGAGAGAGCCCCACGTACTTGGCCTTGACGAAAAAGCCCGACACGAACATGCCGGCCCCCAGGATGAAGAGGACGTGCAGCAGTATGACGGTCTTAAGGCTCAGCTCTATGACCATGCTCTCCTTTACCTTTTTCTTTCCTTTGTTCTTCTTCATATCTGTGCCCCGTCTTTTTCCGGCAGACGCCTGAAGTTTCTGCGCCCGGCCCCTTTTTCCGCGCGTACGCCCTTAAGCTTCGCGCCGGCCGTTCGTCCCGCGCCGCCGCTTTAGACTATTTCTCCGCGTTTTGATGTTCCACGTGGAACGATCGTCCCAAAGCCTTGATATCTCAAGGTCTACAGCGGTTCCTTCGAAGGGATCCCGCTCTTTCTCGGATACTTCTCCGGGCTGGGTCCCAGCTTCTTCACGACGACGAAGATATGACCGCTGCCCTCGATACCGCAGCTCTCGCGCCGCGCGACGCTCCCCTTAAGCAGCTTCAGCGCTCTCGCCGCGCTCTCGATCTCCTCCGCCTGTTCTTCTGTCTTGAAGGCGGCGAAATATCCGCCCTCGCTCACGAAGGGAAGGCAGTATTCGCAGAGAGTCGACATGTTGGCGACCGCCCTTGAGGTCACGAGCGGAAAGCTCCCGCGAAAGCTCCTGTCCCTGCCCAGATCCTCGGCCCGGCCGTGGACGACCGAGACGTTTGAGAGCCCCAGTTTTTCGGCGGTGTCGGCGACGACCCTGAGCTTCTTGGCGACCGCGTCCGCCAGTACGAACTGCTTGTCAGGATAGACGACGGCCAGGGGAAGGCCGGGAAAACCGCCCCCTGTGCCCATGTCGAGCACGCGCTCCGCCGTTTTGAACTCCGGAAGGCGCCCCAAAAGAAGGGAGTCGATAACATTTTTGTCAACAAACTCTTCTTTTTCTCTGATGGCGGTCACGTTGATCTTCGTGTTCCAGTCCAATATGATATCCGCGAGCCTGTCGAGCTGCTCCGCCTTTTTTTCGTCGACCGGGATGCCGAGCCCGGCCAGATCGCTCAGTTCCAATATTTCCTCCCAAAACTCCGGACAGGATCCTCTTCCGCCGACGCCGCCCGCGCCGGCCTGCCGCGCGGGACAGCTGATCCTTCCGCGCCGAACGTTTTCTGCCCTCTTACGCCGGACGCGCTCTGCCCCCGCGCGGACTCAACGGCTCATCCTTCTGCTCTTCTCAAGATAGACCAGAAGCACGTTTATATCGGCCGGCGAGACCCCCGAGATCCTTGAGGCCTGGCCCAAAGAGAGCGGCCTGATATCCGAGAGCTTCTGCCTCGCTTCGAGCCTGAGACCGCTGATCGCCTGAAAATCAAGGCCTTCCGGGATCCTGTAGTTCTCGAGCCTCTTGAATTTCTCGATCTGCGCGGTCTGCTTGTCGATATAGCCGGCGTATTTGACGGCCACCTCGACCTTGGTCCTTACGTGGGCGGGAAGAGCGGGCCTTTCCGGATCCGCGGGCGCAAGATCATCATATCCTATTTCGGGCCTTTTGAGAAGCTCGGAGAGGCTCACCCGGTTCTCGACGGGGGAAGATCCCAGAGAAACGAGCAGCTCGTTGATCCCGGACGGCGGGACCGTCGTCTTTTCGAGCCTTTCCAGCTCCTCAGCGGTCTGCTTTTGGGTGATCTTGAACTTTTCGTATCTCGCGTCGTCCACCAGGCCTAAAGCCCTGCCCTTTTCGGTCAGCCTGGAGTCGGCGTTGTCCTGCCTCAGGATCAGCCTGTATTCGGCCCTTGAGGTCATCATGCGGTAGGGCTCGTTGGTGCCCTTGGTGACCAGATCGTCTATGAGCACCCCGATGTAGGCCTCCGACCTGTCCAGTATGAAGGGAGGCTTTCCGTCCAGCTTGAGGCTGGCGTTGATCCCGGCCATCAGGCCCTGGCAGGCCGCCTCCTCGTAGCCCGAGCTGCCGTTGAACTGCCCCGCGCAGAAGAGCCCGGGAAAAGCCCTGTGCTCAAGGCTGAGCGAGAGCTCCTGCGGGTCGATGCAGTCGTACTCGATGGCGTAGGCGCTCCTCACCAGCCTTACATTTTCAAGGCCGGCGATGCTTTTATAGAACTCCTCCTGCACGTCCTCGGGCAGGCTCGAAGAGAGGCCCTGCAGGTACATCTCCTCCGTCGAAAGGCCCTCCGGCTCCACGAAGACCTGGTGCCTCTCCCTCTCGGGGAAGCGGTGGATCTTGTCCTCGATCGAAGGGCAGTACCTGGGCCCCACGCCCTCTATCTGCCCCGAGAACATGGCGGAGCGGTGCATGTTCTCCCGTATTATGCGGTGCGTCTCTTCGTTAGTGTAGGTGAGATAGCAGTCCCTCCTGTTCCTGCCGGGCTCGTCGGTCATGAAGGAAAAGGGGGTGATCCTTTCGTCCCCGCGCTGGACGCTCATCTTCGAGAGATCGATGTCGGAAGCCAAAACTCTCGCGGGAGTCCCGGTCTTGAAGCGCCTCATCTTAAGGCCCTTTTTCCTGAGGTTCTCCGCCAGTATCACCGAAGGCGAGAGCCCCGAAGGACCGCTGTCGTAGGCGCAGTCGCCGATGAAGACCCTGCCGCCGAGAAAAGTCCCGGTCGCCAGTATCACCGCCGAAGCCTCATAATACGCTCCGGTCCTGAGGATCACGCCCCTGACCCTGCCGTCCTCATCCATATCGATGTCGATGACCTCGCCCTGCTTAAGGAGCAGGCCCTCCTGGGCCTCGAGGGCCGCCTTCATCTCCTCGTGGTAGCGCCTCTTGTCGGCCTGGGCTCTTAAGGACTGCACCGCCGGGCCCTTAGAGGTGTTGAGCATGCGGCTCTGGATAAAGCTTTTGTCTATGGCAAGGCCCATCTGGCCGCCGAGAGCGTCTATCTCCCTCACCAGCTGGCCCTTGCCCGTCCCGCCGATGGCGGGATTGCAGAACATATTGGCCACCGCCTCCAGATTGATGGAAAGGATAAGTGTCTTCTTCCCCATCCTGGCGCAGGCCAGGGCCGCCTCGCAGCCCGCGTGGCCCGCCCCTATGACGACGACGTCGTATTTGCCGAGCTTTTTTATCTCCATCATTTTCCCAGACAGAATCTTTCGAATACCGCGTCTATCACCTCGTCGGAGGCGCTGTCGCCGGTGATCTCGCCCAAAAGGACGAAGGCGTCGCGCGCGTAGATCTCGATCAGGTCGAGAGCTTCGCCCCTTGAAGCCATCAGCAGCGCCTGATCGAGGCTCTGCGCGGCCTTCCGCGCGAGCTCCGCGTGGCGCACATTGGTGAGGATGGGATCGTCCGTCCTTTTGAGCCCTCCGTACACTGCCTTTTCGATCTCGTCCGCCAGCTCTTCAAGTCCGGCTCCGGTCCTCGCTGAGCAGCTCACTAAAGGCCTCTCTTCCTCGCCGCGGCCCGAGAGCCTTGATATCTCAAGCTTTTGCTCAAGATCGCATTTGTTCAGGACCAGTATAGCCTTCCTGCCCTCCGCCGCCTTAAGCAGCTTTTCGTCCTCTTCGTCAAAGGGCCGGGAGAGGTCGAAGACCAGCAGGGCCAGATCGGACTTTTCTATCGCCGCCCTGCTCCTTTCGATGCCCATGCTCTCCACCGGGTCGGAGGACTCCCTGATGCCGGCGGTGTCGGTCAGGCGCAGAGCGATCCCTCTTAAGGAGGCGCTCTCCTCCACCGTGTCTCTCGTCGTGCCCGGTATCTCGGTCACTATGCTCCTGTCATGGCGCAGCAGGGCGTTCATGAGCGAGGATTTGCCCACATTAGGCTTGCCGGCGATGGCGACGTCAAGGCCTTCTCTTATTATACGGCCTTCGCCCGCCCGCGATAAGAGCTCTCTCAGACTGTCCCTTACGGGAGCGAGGTCCTTCGCCAGCTTTTCCAGGGTCTGGGCCTCGACGTCCTCATCGGGATAGTCCATATCGACGGTAAGGCCCACGAGTATGTCGAGCAGCTTTTCCCTTTCTTCCCTTATCCTCTGCGAAAGGCTGCCCCTCACCTGCGAGACCGCGCTGCTCATGCCTCTTTCGCTCCGCGCGCTTATGAGGTCCATCACCGCCTCGGCCTGGGCGAGGTCGAGCCTGCCGTTGACGAAGGCTCTCTTGGTGAATTCTCCCCTTTCCGCCGGCTCCGCTCCCTGCCTGAGGCAGAGGGCGAGGATCTCCTTCAATACGGTCATGCCCCCGTGGCACTGTATCTCGCAGCAGTCTTCCCCGCTGTAGCTGGCGGGAGCCTTCATATACACGCAGAGGGCCTCGTCCAGCACCTTGAGATCTTCGGGATCCACGATGCTGCCGAAATGCATGTATCTGGGCCTGAACTCAAAGCTGCCGAGCTTTTCGGGCGCGATCTTCCTTCCCGGGCAGAAGACGCTCTTTAGTATGGAAAGGCTCTTCGGGCCCGAGAGCCTGATTATGCCTATCCCGCTCTCGCCGTATGCAGTCGATATCGCCGCTATAGTCGTATCAAAAGTCATTATAATAGTCCTGTTTATGCCATAAACTGTTCCGCGGGCCAGTTTGCGGCTGGCTTTCTGCCGCCGCGGGTCGCGGCACTTGAGCCGTAAACGCTGACGCCGCTAAAGCGTCGAGCGTTCTGCCAGCGGACCTACCGCTGCTCTGCCCTGCGGTCAGTCGCAGGGTTAGGTCTCGCGCGA
>JAEEGL011272477.1_pt1 | contig 15868 bp, 12 predicted proteins | sample 9134231 | NCBI WGS metagenome assembly JAEEGL01 (sample SAMN16246548, study PRJNA631951) | gut metagenome | biome: gut microbiome; feature: rumen; material: fiber-attached | host: Bos | place: Iran: Karaj | collected 2018-10
CGGAAGCTTCTTTCTGCTTAAGTTCGATCTCTCTTTCCTGCTTAGCAATGTCTGCGTTAGCGGAAGCAACTTCGATGGATTTACGCTGTTCCTCTTCCTGAATACGGTAAGCAGCATCAGCTTCAGCCTTCTTTATATCGGATTATCTCTTAAGTTCGGCCTGCTTAATGGCGAGCTGGTTATTTCTTTCTGCGATATCGGTCTCTGCGTTAACGTTTGCTTCGTTTGCAAGCTGTTTGGCTTTAGCCTGCTCGATAGCCACGTCTTTTTCAGCCTGTGCTCTTGCAATCGAAGCACTCTTTTGAATCTGGGACATGTTATCCTGACCAAGGGCATTGATAAGGTCGTTCTTGTCTTCGATTCTCTGAATGTTACATGAAATAATCTCGATACCGAGGTTATTCATGTCGATCTGAGCTTTTGTCTGAACTTCATCACCGAATTTTTTACGGTCGTTACAGAGTTCCTTAAGTGAAACGGTACCGATAATCTCACGCATATTACCCTGAAGGGAATCGGTAAGCGCTTCGGCAATCTGTTTCTCGTTCATGTTAAGGAAGTTCTTCATCGCAAGCTTGATACCTTTTTCGTCCGTCATAATACGAACTTTGGCAATGGCGTCAATATCTACACCGATGAAGTCGAGCGTGGGTATGTAACCGTTGGTTTTGATGTCAATTGACATCTGTTTTACGAGAAGCATATCCTTTCTTTCGAGGAAAGGTAATTTGATTCCCGCCCTACCGATTAATACCTTGGGCTCTCTCTTAAAACCCGAAATAATGTATGCTGTATCAGGGGGAGCTTTAACGTAGCCGGAAGCTATGATGATTGCAATAAAAATTCCGACTATCAGTAAAGCAACAGCGATAACACATACAAGTGTTCCAACGTTTGATGCCATGTTGAATTCCTCCTTAAAATATTGTTATGTTTTATTTTATAGAATTATATCAAATATAAACGTCGTACTCAATGTATTAAATATAGATATTAGAGGGTTATATTATATGCATAAAAGAAAAATAAAATCATATAATATCCATTTAATATACTAACCTAATTCATTTGATAAGCATTTTACATTCGAAAATAATTCATATAATACGAATTTTATATAAGGACATAATTCATATAATACGAATTTTATATAAGGACCTATAACTTTCTTTTATATATCAAAAATACTTAACTGATCGGATTTGGGCAAATCTTTTATAATACCTAACGATACGAGTTTATCCGCAACCGAATCTCCGATCTTGCATTTTTTCTTAAGGTCCGCCTGGGAAGTAAAGACATTGTCCTTGCAGCCTTCAACGATGTTTTTCGCCGCAGTATCCGCAATACCTTCAATACTCTTAAGCGAGGGCATGAGTTTCCCGTCTACGATTTGGAATTTATCCGGCTTAACAATCTTTAAATCAATCGGAACAAATTCAAATCCGCGAACATAGAATTCTTCTACAAGTCTCATATCATCGAGCGTATCTTCCTCAGATTTGGACATCTTGGGAAGACTTGATAAAAACTGCATATTCTGTCTTAAGAAAGATAAGCCGTTACACATTGTCTCGTAAGAAAATTTCGTAGCTCTTATGGAAAAATATGCGGCATAATATGCCAGCGGATAATATACCTTATAATATCCTACTCTCCAGCCCATGGTAACATAGGCGGCGGCATGAGCTTTGGGGAACATGTATTTGATGCGCTTGCAGGACCAGATATACCATTCTGGTACATTGTGTTCCCTCATAAGTTCCTCGTCTTTTTCTTCGAGTCCTTTTCCTTTACGAACTTTTTCCATTATGGGGAAAGCCTGAGCGCCCTCAAGTCCCATGCTCATCAGATATACCATGATATCGTCACGTGTTGAAATAACGCCCGTAATATCGGCTTTGCCTTCGTCGATAAGAGTCTCGGCGTTTTTATCCCAAACGTTGGTGCCGTGCGTAAGTCCCGAAATTCTGATAAGGTCGGTAAATGTCTGAGGTTTGGTCTTAAGCAAAACATTCATTGTATTTCTTGTACCGAATTCAGGAATTCCGAGGCAACCCAAAACAAGACCTTCTATATCATTGGGCTGATAACCGAGTTCGGTGGTAGTCTGGAAAATGCTCATTACTCTCTTATCGTCAAGCGGTATCTCACGACAGTTGGTGCCTGTCAAATCTTCGAGGAATTTCATCATCGTCGGATCTACATGACCCAAAATATCAAGTTTCAAAAGGTTTTTGTCTATGTCATGGTACTCGTAATGAGTGGTAATAACATCGGTATTTATATCGTTTGCGGGTTTTTGAATTGCCGTAAATTCGTATATTTCCCTTCCATGGGGCAAAACAACGATACCGCCCGGGTGCTGACCGGTCGTTTTTCTTACGCCTTCAACGCCTTTTGCTATTCTTGCGATTTCACAATTCCTTTTATGTATGCCTTTTGATTCGTAATAATCATGAACATATGCAATGCTCATTTTATCAGCAATACCGGACATGGTACCCGCATGGAAAGTATGACCCTTACCGAATAATACTTCGGTATATCTGTGCGCTTTTCCCTGATATTCGCCCGAGAAATTCAAATCGATATCGGGCTCCTTGTCTCCCGAGAAACCGAGGAATGTCTGGAAAGGAATGTCAAATCCTGATTTGGTCAATTTTTCACCGCAGACCGGACAGTCTTTATCAGGCAAATCGTAACCCGACATACATGCAAAACTTTTGATCAAATCCGAATCAAAATCCGAATAATGGCATTTTTTGCAATAATAATGTGCATGAAGCGGATTAACTTCGGTAATTCCGGACATCGTAGCTACAAAGGACGAACCTACCGAGCCTCTCGATCCCACAAGATATCCGTCTTCTTCGGATTTTTTGACAAGATTTCTCGCAATCATATAAAGAACCGCATATCCGTTATCAATAATACCTTTAAGTTCTGTTTCAAGACGGTCTTCAACTTCTTTCGGCAGTTTCTCTCCGTAAATCTTTTTTGCGGTTTCATAGCAGCAATTTCTTAAATTTTCTTCCGAATTTTCAAGTTCGGGAGGGCATTTTTCGTTGGAAGTGGGACTTAAATCATCACACATGTCCGCGATCATGTTTGTATTCGTGATAACTATTTCTTCGGCCTTGGGTGCTCCGAGATAATCGAATTCTTCAAGCATTTCGGAAGTTGTTCTTAAATACAAAGGAGGCTGTTTTTCCTCGAGTTCTTTTTCGATCTTTGAAAGATTTATGGATTTTTCGTCATCACGTGATTCTTCTATATCTTCTCTCTTAACAGACTTCTTGTTAAATTTGTTCATATGAACAATAGCCCTGTAAATCTCGTCTTCGGGGTTGATGAAATGAGAGTCTCCGGTAGCGCAAACGGGTTTGTTGAATTGCTCTCCGAGTTTTATGATTTTTCTGTTAATATCCCTTAAATCTTCATCGGTCTGAATATTTCGGTGCATGCTCTTTTGCGAATATTTCATGAATTCGTTGTTTGCAATCGGCATTACTTCCAGATAATCGTAAAAATCGACAATATGCGAAAGCACTTCTTCGGATTTTTCTTCAAGAATCGCTTCGACAAGTTCGCCCGCTTCGCATGCGGAGCCGAGAATCAGTCCTTCTCTGTATTTGATAAGAAGGGATCTCGGAATCTTAGGTGATTTGTTGTAATAATTTATATGCGATTCGGAAACGAGTCTGTTTAAATTGATGCGTCCCATTTCATTCTTTACAAGAATGGAAATATGGTAAGGTCTCATCTTTCGTATGGAATCGGGCGAATTTTTGACGTATTCGTTTAATTCCTTTAAGGATAAAACCTTTTGCGACAAAAGCATCGAAACAAAAGACTGGAAAATCTTTGCGGTACAGTCGGCATCGTCAACGGCTCTGTGGTGGTTTTCGAGTTTGATTTTGAGTTTATGCGCAATCGCATCGAGTGTGAATTTTGAAGAATCCTTCATCATTGCTCTTGCGATAACCAATGTGTCCACACAGGTGAAATCAAAGGGGAGATTCAGTCTTTTGCAGTTTTCATGAATAAAAGTAACATCGAATTTCGCATTGTGCGCAACCAAAGAACATCCTTCGCAAAATTCGAGGAATTTAGGCAAAACTTCGGTAATATCGGGAGCATCGCAAACCATGTTTTCGTGAATTCCCGTCAATTGTTCGACTTCAAAAGGAATCGGTGAATGAGGATTGACGAAAGTCGAAAATGAATCCTTTCTCGCACCGTTTACTATCTTTACTGCACCGATTTCGATAATTTTGTGTTTGTAAGGAGAAAGGCCGGTTGTTTCGATGTCAAATACAACAAAAGAATCCGCCAGAGTCTGATCTTTGACATTCACCGCGGCGTCAAAATCATCATCGACAAGATAACCTTCCATTCCGCAAATAAGTTTGAAAGGTTTTTCGGGATAATCTTTTTTGTTTCTTAAAATATGATCGACCTTGGGAAGCGCCTGAACAATTCCGTGGTCGGTTACGGCAAGAGCATTCCACCCCCATGACGCAACGGTTTTAACCAAATCTTCTTCTTTGGAAACGCCATCCATTTCCGAAAATCTCGTATGGCAGTGAAGTTCGACTCTTTTCTTAAGAGAAGTGTCAAGTCTTGTGGTTTTTTTAATGCTTGCGGTTTCAATGCCGGTAATTCTTGACAATACAAGTTCGTTATTGTCATATTTATCCATCGTAACACTGCCCTTAACGGCTATTTCCATACCGTTTTTGAGCATATTTTTGCCCTGATCGTAAAATTCGGGATAAAGCATGAGTTTGGCGCTTATCGAATCCGTACCGTCATACATATCAAACAAAAGCATATGACGTTCATTCTTTAATTCCTTATCTTCAAAAGAGAAAATCTTTCCCTTGACGCAAACGCCTTCAATCTCGCTTCTTATATCACACAAATCCGTAAAAGGACCGTCAACCGAATCCTGGTATAAAACACCCGGTTTGTCGGATTTGATGAATTTCCTTGTGTATCCGCCGTTGTTTCTTTGCGAAGAAAAAGATAAACCGCCCTTTTGGAATCCGCTTTGTGAAGGTTTGGCCGGATTTGCTTCGCTCCTTCCCGAGGAAAGCGATTCTTTATCTTTGCTTATTTCTTCTTTTTCTTTCTTTGTCTCTTCCTTTTCGGATGCTTTCTCAGAAATATTGTTTTCTTTTATTTCTCCAAGCATTTCCTCATCATCGTCAACAACGGCAGGAGCATGTTTTTTTGTATAATTTTGAATAATCATGTCTACTTCATGATCGAATTCTTCTTTTATTTCATGAGTCAAAGAAGCTTTGTAATCAATCTGAATGTTTCCTTCGATATTGCAGCGCATCAAAAGAAGCGTGTTTAACGCTTTTAACAGTCTCGAAGCGTGAACCTGCGATATCATTCCCTCTTCGATGTAAACATACATATCATTCGGGGATTCGAAAGAAATATCGCTTCTTGAAAGCATGGTATATAAAAGGGGCGATTTCTTTTTGATTTCGTAAAGAACCGTATCGGAATATTCGTCCCATAAATTTTGTAAATTGTATTGGGTGGACAAAACGAATTTAGGCAATATTTCAACAAGCGTATAATCCGTGAAATAGGATTTGGAAAGCGCTTTTGCCATCTTTTCGATATTTTTGTGAGAAATAAGATATTTGGATTCAAGAAGGATGCGGACTTCTTTGGAATTGCTGCTTTTGGAAATTTTCAAAACAACCGCCTTCGAAGCGATTTCGTTTACTTTTGAATCAAGTTTTATTTCCGGAAAAACTTCCAAAAACAGGTTATCCATAAAAACTCCTAATTCCAATGGTCAAGTTCGTATTTTAAAGCAGAAAGCAGTTCGTTTTGGGGCAATTTCTTCACGATTTCGCCCTTTTTGATAAGAAGACCTTCGTTAATGCCGCCTGCAATTCCTATATCGGCTTCTTTGGCTTCTCCGGGTCCGTTAACAGCGCAACCCATAACGGCAACTTTAATGTTCAAAGGATAATCCTTAACCATTTCCTCTACTTTATTGGCAAGAGAGATCAAATCGATTTTTGTTCTGCCGCATGTCGGGCAGGAAATGACTTCAATGCCTTCGTTTCTTAATCCCAAAGAACGTAAAATCGTCTTGGCGGATTTGATTTCTTCGAGCGGATCTCCGGTTAAGGAAACTCTGATCGTATCTCCTATTCCTTCATGCAAAAGGATTCCAAGACCGACAGACGATTTGATATTACCCGCATATATCGTTCCTGCTTCGGTAATACCGACATGAAGCGGATAATCGCACGATTCGCTTACAAGCTCGTAAGCTTCCACACACATCAAAACATTCGAAGACTTGATACTTACGACAATATTTTCGTATCCTTCTTCTTCTATCATTCTGACTTTATCGAGCGCGGATTCAACAAGTCCTTTGGCAGTAACTCCTTTGTATTTTGCGACAAGTTCTTTCTCAAGAGAACCTGAATTTACGCCGACTCTTATGGGAATATTTCTTTCTTTTGCAACGGAAACGACTTTCGAAAGATTTTCCCTTCCTCCGATGTTTCCGGGATTGATTCTTATTTTATCGGCTCCGTTTTCCATTGCTGCTATTGCCATTTTGTAATCAAAATGAATATCCGCAACACAGGGTATATGCACTCTCTTTTTTATTTCTTTAAAAGATTTTGCGGCTTCGATTGTCGGAACCGTCAGTCTTATGATTTCACAGCCCGCTTTTTCGAGAGCAAGGATCTGTTCCACATTCCCATCGGTATCTTCGGTCGGAATATTTGTCATGGACTGTATAAGAATCGGATTGCCGTTTCCGATTACGGCATTGCCGATTTTAATTTCTCTGGTCTTTTTTCTTTGCATATTATAAACCTTTCATATGTACAATTGTCCGTACAGATTTACATAACACGGCTTAAAAAAACACATTTCGTTTCTTTTAACGAAAATAAAAAAATAATTTTGTAAAAGTTTTTATCTGAAAAATTTCGTAATATCATTGACCATTACGAATACAGACAATATCAACAAAACAATGATTCCCGCCATATGCACGAAAGCTTCGGCTTTTCTCGGAACAGGCTTTCCTATAACTGCTTCGATAAACAAAAACACGAGCCTTCCGCCGTCAAGCGCGGGAAAAGGAAGAAGATTCATAATGCCGAGATTGACGCTCAACAAAACCGCTATATTGACCATATTGATGATGACATTGAACAAACCGTATTGCTTGGTTTCGTCAATCGTCGTATCGATAACCTGAGCCACACCGACGGGTCCCGCAAGGTCGTCTTTGGACAATTTGCCGGTAAAGAGCATTCTGAGCGATTTAAACGTGGCTTTAAGCCAGTATCTTACCTCATACCAGGCATATTTGAAAACGGAAAGATTTTTGCATTCTATATCGTTTCTTGCGGTGATTCCGATAAGTCTTGACGAACCGTTCTGATAGGGAGTAAGCGTTACAGTATGAAGCTCGTCCCCTCTTTTAAATTCGATTTCGTAAGTTTCCGAATCATCGATAAAGGTAATCAGTCTTATTTCGTTAAAAAGATAAACTCTCTCGCCGTTTATTTTCGTGATTATGTCTCCGGACTGAATTCCCGCTTCTTTGGCGGGAAGCGAATCGGATACTTCATAAACCTGCGTTCCGGTTTCTCCGCAAAAGAAAACCACGAATAATGCAAGCAGATATCCCAAAACAACATTAAAGAAGGGACCGGCGAATACAGTTATGATTCTTGCGAAAACGGAAGCCTCTTTAAAAGATCTGTTTTTCTTATCGACATCCAGATCCTTTGTGAGTTTTTCTTCGTTTTGTTTTTGTTCTTCCTCTTCCTCGAGTTCGTCGGGATTTTCAAAAATACAGGCACCTCCGAAAGGAAGAGCCCTCAAAGAATATTCGGTACCGCCTTTTTTGAAATGAAGAATCTTGGGTCCGAGACCTACGGTAAATTCAATAACTCTTATACCGTTTGCCCTTGCCACGAGGTAATGACCTCCTTCATGACAGATAACGATAACGCTGAATATGATAATAAAAGAAAGTATTGTCCAAAGAAAAGAAAAGTCCATAATATTTCCTTAATATTTTGAAGAAATATAACCGTCCACTTCCTTTTCGACATTTAAAATCTCATCGAGTGTGGGAGTGGAACAATAATCGAAATCAAGTGTCAATGCATCGTCAATAATATCGTAAATCTGAAGGAATTTGATTCTTCCTTCCTGGAAATACCTGTTTGCAATCTCATTGGCGGCATTAAACACGGTTGTATAAACGTATCCTCTGTTATAAGAATCAACGGCAAGTTTTATACCCCTGAATGTATCATGATCGGGTTTTAAAAAATCAAGTTTGGATAAAGAGAAGAAATCAATCTTTCTCTCAGACATTGGCCGACGGCTGCCTTCATACAAAGCATATTGAATCGGAAGCTTCATATCGGGAAGTCCGAGCTGTGCCAAAACAGCATTGTCTTTAAACTGCACCATGGAATGAATAATGCTTTGAGGATGAATAATTACTTCAACATCGTCTATGTCAACGTTAAAAAGCCATTTTGCTTCTATTACTTCAAGACCTTTGTTGACAAGTGATGCCGAATCAATCGTAATCTTCTTTCCCATGGACCAATTAGGATGTTTGAGAGCATCCTTTAGGGAAACGTCTTTTAAATCATCGTATTTTCTGCCGAGAAAAGGTCCGCCGGAAGCAGTCAGCAAAATCTTATCGACCATTGCGGAATTTTGAGCCTTAAGGCATTGAAAAATCGCAGAATGCTCGCTGTCAACAGGATAAATGTTAACATTGTATTCTTTTGCCAAAGGAATGATGATATGTCCGGCCGTAACAAGAGTTTCTTTATTGGCAAGCGCGATATCTTTACCGGCTTTTACCGCGGTAATAGTAGGAAGAATTCCTATCATTCCGACCATTGCTGCCACAAGCATATCGTATTCTTTTAGAGACGCAATATGAATAAGACCGTCCATTCCGGTTAAAATCTTAATATTGTTCGAAGCCGAAATATCGGAAAGCCTCATTTCCAATTCTTTGGCTGCATCTTTATCATATAAAACGACGAATTTCGGTAAATATTCCCTTACCTGTTTTTCCATCAAATCCACATTTGAATAAGCTGCAAGAGCCAGTACCGAGAAATCTTCTTTTTTATCTTTTACGATTTCAAGAGTCTGGGTTCCGATTGAACCCGTAGAGCCCAAAATCACAAGGTTTTTCATGTTTCTTCTGCTCCGAAATTAATTGATAAACAAAATAATAAAGAAATAAATCATGGGTGCCGTGAAAAGAACGGAATCGAATCTGTCCAATACTCCGCCGTGTCCGGGAATCACATTTCCGAAATCTTTTACGTTATTGTTTCTTTTAACGGCAGAAGCTACCAGATCGCCGCACATTGCAACAAATGCACCCACGCATCCGATAAGAGCGAAAATCGGAATATAATAAAACGAAAGGTTTAATTTATGAATATAAAAGAGTCCGAAGCCCGCAGTGGCAATACCGGAACCGATTATTCCGCCTATCGCGCCCTCCCAGCTCTTTTTGGGAGAAAGATTGGGCGTCATTTTATGTTTGCCGATAGCAGAGCCTACAAAATAAGCGCATGTATCGGAAACCCACGAAGTTATGAATATAATCCACACGAGATAAATACCGTTTTCGCTCTCCCTTGTGTAATAAATAAACGACATCATCAAAGATGTGTAAATAAGTGCAAAAATACCGCCCGCAACCTGATTGACATGGAATTTGGGATAACAGAAAATATATGCGCAAAGAATGCATATCACGCCGAACATGAATATGCAGAGGAATACTATGGTGTAATTGGTAAAGAACCCGTTTGAATTAAAAAACCAGTCCACCACTTCCTGGGGCATGAAAGTAAAAACTTCAAAGAACAAAAGAGTAATATAATAAAGAAAAATCGTAATCAATCCGATTACTTCGATTCCGTTAATCCTGTGTCCTTCCTCTCTGACTTTGCTGGCCTTTGTATATTCAAGAAATGCCGCGGATGACAAAATCGCAAGCGCAAGTGCAAGAAACGGTCCGCCCATAAGACCGAATACCATCGTAAGTAAAAGTATAACAGCCCCGCTTAATAGTCTTTTCCAAAACATTTGTAATCTCCTGTTATTTTGCGTCCCCGAAACGCCTGTCTCTTTTATTGTAAGCCTCAATGGCTTTTATAAGCTCATCCTTGTCAAAATCCGGCCAATGGCAGTTTGTAAAATAGAATTCGCTGTAAGCTATCTGCCATAAAAGAAAATTCGAAATTCTCTCTTCGCCACTTGTTCTTATAAGCAAATCCGGATCCGGAATGTCCTTGGTATCAAGATTGTCCGAAATGTATTTTTCGTCGATGTCTTCGGGATTTAGTTCGCCGTTTTTGATTTTAACGGCTGTTTTTTGCATCATTCTTCTTATTTCATCCCTCGAACCGTAATTTATGGCAATCTGAAACTGCAAACCGGTATTGTTTTTGGAATCTTCCTCGAGATCTTCGATAAGTTTTTGGATATCCAAAGCAAGGCGGGTTCTGTCGCCTATAATCCTTATACGGACATTGTTTTTTGCGGCCTTTTTAAAACCCGATGAAAGGTAGGAACGAAGAAGCGTCATCAAAGCCGATACTTCTTCTTCGCTTCTCTTCCAGTTTTCGGTCGAAAAAGCATAAACGGTAAAATATTTAATACCCAAATCATCACATACATAGAGCATGTCTTCTACATTTTTGCCGCCCTGAACATGACCCATTTTTCTGGGAAGTCCTTTGCTTTTGGCCCATCTTCCGTTTCCGTCCATGATTACCGCAACATGATTGGGAATTTTCAAATTATCCATTTATCAAACCTCTGAGAATATAAATAAATTAATGTCAGATATGCAAAAAACACATACATAAATTATAAGCGTTCAATCACATTGAACGCTTATATCTGAATTATTATAGCACAAAAATGCGTATTTTTAAACAGTAAGGATTTCCTTAGCCTTTTCTTCAATAAGTCCGTCAATATCCTTAATGAATTTGTCAGTGATTTTCTGAAGTTCGTCCTGAAGATCCTTTATTTCGTCTTCGGAAATCTCTGTCTTCGAAAGCTTTTTGAAAGCATCATTGCCGTCACGTCTGATATTTCTGATGGCAACCTTTGCTTCCTCGCCTTTCTTTCTTACATCCTTAACGAGATCCTTACGTCTCTCCTCCGTCAATTCGGGGAAAACGAGTCTGATAACCGTACCGTCGTTGGTGGGTGTAATTCCTACATCCGAAGCCATGATGGCTTTTTCGATGTCTTTGATAATCTTTTTCTCCCAGGGAGCAATCTGGATTACTCTCGGTTCGGGAACGGAAATGTTTCCCACACCCTGAATGGGTGTCATTGTTCCGTAATAATCAACGAAAACCTTGTCCAAAACATGGGGATTTGCTCTTCCCGCACGAATTGTCTGATAATCGGAAGAAAGATGTTCGATGGTTTTTTTCATTTTTTCGTCATAGCTTACAAGTTGTTCTTTCATAAAGCCCCCTTTAAAGATTTATTGTATCTTTGAAATTTATTTGTTTACCGTAATTTTGGTTCCCTTGAATTCACCGTAAAGTGTGTTTACGATGGAATTTTCTTCGTTAAGAGGGAATACCCAAAGTTCCATTTTATTGTCTCTTGCAAGAATCGATGCAGTCATATCGACAACTTTAAGATTGTTGGCGATTACATCGTCAATGCTGATTTCGTCGTATTTAACGGCATCGGGATTCGTTGCGGGATCGTCGGAATAGACTCCGTCAATCGATTTGGCCAAAAGAACCGCATCCGCATCAACTTCAATCGCGCGAAGTACCGTCGGAGTATCGGTTGAAAAATAGGGATGACCCGAGCCTCCGGCAAAAAATACTATGTTTCCTCTTTTAAAATATTTGTTTGCACGGTCTTTTGAAAAAAGTTTGGTAAAAGATCCTACTTCAAAAGGTGTTAAAATGCTTGTTTCGAGCCCGACGGATCTGAATATTTCGGATACGTAAATGCAGTTCATCACGGTTGCAAGCATTCCTATCTGATCGGCTTTTGTTCTGTCAATATTTTCGCTCGTTCTGCCTCTCCAGAAATTTCCTCCGCCGATTACGATTCCGACTTCGGTTCCTCTCTCGTGTATTTCTTTTACCTGAACGGCAACCTTTTTTACGGTTTCTTCGTCAAAGCCGAATTTCTTTTCGCCGGCTAACGCTTCACCGCTTAATTTAAGTAGAATTCTCATGAAATTACCTCGATTTGTTTTATACCATTATTATAATACTTAATCGAATATTATTGAAGTATAACCTTTTACAGATTTTCAAAGAAAGCGCTCGGAGAAATATCCGCATATTTTTGCGAACATTTGCCTTCTATAACGGCTCCGTTATTGATCTGTACGCATTTGCAGTCGATATCTCCCAAAACTTTGGCGCCGGTTTTAAGAACAACCGGGCCGTTAACATCTATTTTACCTTTTACGGCACCGCCGATTTCGGCTTCGTTTGATTCGATATCTCCGATCAATACTGAATCGTTGCTTATGTAAATTCCGTTATATGCTTTGGCATTTCCTTTGATTTTACCGCCGTTTAAAGAAAGAATAAGGCCTTCGACATTACCTATTACCGTACCGTTTACTATAAGTTCTCCGCCTGCCTTTACGTCTCCGTCGACTATGCCGTCGATTTCAACGCTTCCTTCGGCTTCAATGCCGCCTTTGATGCTTGTTCCGACACCTATAACCGTAAGCGTTTCGTTTTCGTTTGCGAAGGAAACATTTTGGGTCTCTTCGTTTTCCACGTAAACTTCCTCGTTGCTTACTTCGGTTTCATCTATTATTTCAACATTTTCTTCGGTCTCGATTGTTTCTTCATCATTCTCTTCTTCGAATTCGGAAATATCTTCAATCGGCGTGTTTTCGTCGATACCGTTTAAGATATTCTGAATCTCTCTCTCGAGATTAGAATTGGGTTTCTTTTCTTTTTTGTTCTTCTTTTCTTTCTTTTCGATTTTGCCGTATTCTTCTTTTAAATGCTCTTTGGACAAAGCAACATCTCTTTCCGCTTTTTCGTCCGTAAGTTCGTTTACGGCTGATGCAAGATCTTCTTTTAAGTCGTTAAAAAAGCCCATATTTACCACCATTTATTCTTCAGATTTTTTAATTACATGCTGAACGGGTTCGGTATATTCCGTAATCGGAAGGAAAATAACATCATCCCTTGTTTTAAGGCTTTCGAATATGATTCTTAAAGCCTCTATAGTCGAATGTTTATCGTTTGCATCATGCATAAGTACCACAGCTTCGGAATTGCTTTCTATGCCTTTTAAAACATTGTTTGCAATCTGACTCTTCGAAAGTCCGCCGTTTGTTGCATCCTTGCTTGTAACATTCCAGTCGTAATAAACAAGATTTTTATCGTTAAGATAATCAATTAAATCATCTTTATCGCCTTTAAAAATCGTATTTGAACTTCCGCCCGGGAATCTGTAAAAAAGCGGAGCCTCTCCGGTAATGCTTTCGATGTAATCATAAATTGAATCAACGTCGTTTTTAAAGCCGCTAATGTCCGAATAAACATCGGAATATACATGCTTGTACGAATGAATGCCGAGTGTATGTCCTTCGTTTATGATTCTTTTGTATTCGTCATCATAACCGTCCTGTGCGATTACAAAGAATGTGGCTTTGACATCGTATTCGTTTAAAAGATCCAAAAGCTCGTTTGTATACCTGCTCGGACCGTCGTCAAAAGTCAGATAAACTCTTTTTTGACCTTCGTATTCTTTGGAATCGGGCAATACTTTCAAAACATAATCTTCTTCGATTTCGTTTTCTTCGGGTAAAATCGTTTTGTTTTCTTCCGATGAAATCAATTCGGTTCTTGTATTCTTTAAAATATTTAATTCATTGGAAAGTTTGTCCAGGGATGAATTTGTATTATGAAGGGAGATAATAAGGAAAATGCTTAAAACATTGGGAAGAGCAATAAAAAAGCCAATCACAAAAAGAATCAGCCTTTTAAAAAGCTTAACACGTTTTTTTTTGAATTCGTTGTATAAAACAGAATCATTAGAATTCATAACGTTTCCCTGAAAAAGATAAAAAATATTAATGAAAATATTCATAAAAGCAAATTTGTGCAAAATTAATCATAACACAAGAAAAAGGCGTATTCAAACCTAATTTTCCCAAATTTGTTTACCTGAAAAACAAGACCACAATATGTTGATGTTATCCGTAAAAATATAAAATATTCCGGAGCGAAGTCGGATTTTTAATCCGTCCGGTTTTATTTGCAAAATAAAAAATGCCATGTCGTAAAACATGGCATTTTAATATAAAGAATTCTGATTATGCGTTCATCTGAGCCGCAACTTCCGCTGCGAAATCTTCGTTCTTCTTTTCCATTCCTTCGCCTACTTCGAAACGAACGAATTTGGAGATAACGATATTTGCATCTACGCTCTTAAGATAAGCGGAAACGCTCTGTTTGCCGTCTTCGGCTTTAACATAAACCTGATCGAGAAGGCAGATTTCTTTTAAGTGTTTTGAAATACGTCCTTCTACGAGGCCTGCAAAAATCTTGTCCTGAGAAATGTTAGCCTTGTCATCAAGAGCAATCTGTGCAAGTGCTGCTTTTGCGGAATCCGAAAGGAAGTTGGGAAGATACTGCATATTGCTCTTCTTCTCTTCGTAGATTGCCTTGTCTTCATCACTCCAGATATTGTCATTAACGGCCTTATCAATCAATTTGCCGAGGATGGGCTTGGGTAATGTGAAAGGATCGTTTAATGCGCTTTCAAGTGTGATATCTTTTTCCTTGGCAAGTTCGTCTGCGGAAATATCGTTTCTTGAAATATATGTGGGGTTCATTGCAGCAACCTGCATTGCAACATTTGTAAGAGCTTCCTTAACAGCATCGCCGCTTGCACCGTTTGCAGCTACAAGTACGCCGATCTTTCCGCCGCCGTGAATATATGTGGCAACTTCGTCGCCGGTAACTCTTTCGAATCTTCTGAAGGAAAGCTTCTCGCCGATTTTAAGAGTCTTGTCTGCGAATACTTCCTGAAGACCGCCGTCAAGAAGAGCCTGAACGTCTTCGCCGTTTGCGCCGCCGTTCTTTCCGGAAGCAAGTGCATTGTCTGCCACTTCCTGTACGAAGCTCTGGAATACTTCATTCTTTGCAACAAAGTCGGTTTCGGAGTTAACTTCAGCAACAACTGCAACGCCCTTGTCGCAAGCTACTCTTGCAATACCTTCTGCTGCGATTCTGCTGGCTTTCTTTTCCATCTTAGCCGCACCGGATTTTTTAAGTATATCTACGGCTGCATCCATGTTGCCGTCAGCTTCCGTAAGAGCTTTCTTGCAATCCATCATGCCTGCGCCGGTCATTTCTCTTAATTCTTTAACCATTCCTGCTGTAATAGCTGCCATTTATTTATCCTCCTGATTTTAATTTAAAGTTAATTGTTTACTTTAGAAATTATGCTTCTGCTTCTTCTGCGTCTGCTTCTGCGGATTCAGCTTCAACATCTGTCATAATTTCACCCTGGTTAGCTTCGATGATGGCATCAGCCATTTTGCCAACGATAAGCTTAACGGCACGGATTGCATCGTCGTTACCGGGAATTACATAATCAAGATCTTCGGGATCGCAGTTTGTATCAGCGATACCGATAAGAGTAATGCCGAGTGAATGTGCTTCCTGAACACAAATCTTTTCCTTCTTGGGGTCTACTACAAAGATAGCATCGGGAATTCTTGTCATTTCCTTGATACCGCCAAGGTTCTTCTCAAGCTTGTCCCATTCTTTCTGAA
>JAEEGL011841697.1_pt1 | contig 15868 bp, 14 predicted proteins | sample 9134231 | NCBI WGS metagenome assembly JAEEGL01 (sample SAMN16246548, study PRJNA631951) | gut metagenome | biome: gut microbiome; feature: rumen; material: fiber-attached | host: Bos | place: Iran: Karaj | collected 2018-10
GTTGGGTGTTTTGCATGGAGTTTATGCAGTTCAAAGCTTAAGGGCATTTCAATGGTGCAATAACATTGATGATGAAATAAAAGAACTGTTAAATGCAAAAGAAAATGACGGACTTGTCGCTAAAGAAAGTCAGTATATACCTCGAATTTGGGAAAATCCAGGAAAAAAAGGTTTTGATGATGAAGAAGATGTTGAAATACATACGAATATGCTAGGTGACTCTCAGCAAGATTTTTATCCTTATTATCAATATAATCATATGAATATTAATCCAAGAGATAATGTAGTGATTCAGTCACAAATAAAACAATTAATTTTAGAGCAACAGAATAAAGAATCAAACAAAAATTAACGAGGAGAATTATGCTTAAAGGATATAAGAAAATATCTGCATATTTTGGCTGTAAATTGTTAACTGTAATTATATTTATACTGGTTTTAGTTGCCTGTGATTTGTTTAAAACAGAAAAGCAGGAAGAGATTCCAGAGTACAAAAGCAATAAATTATGGGAAAAAGCTTTAAGGAGTGATCTTCTAGAAATGCCATTACAAGTAGATAATTCTATTTATGGATTTGAATTTGCAGATGGTAATGAATCTGGAGAAAAAAAAATTTTTTTTAAGCTTGATTTAAATAATGGTGAATATATATGGCAAACTGAAGAAGTTGAGACCACATCAACAGAATTTCCTTTCATATTTGAAAATAAAGTATTTGTCTATTTGAAAAAGGGCATACTGTGGATTTTAGATGATGCTACAGGTAAAAAACTGGCAACAATAAAATTAATGTTTAAAAATGACGAAAAAATGGCTTGTATCAGCTATCCAGCCTTTTTAATTACTTCAGATGGAAAATATTTAGTTTATAGTTGGGCAGAACAAAACTTAATAAATGATGATGGCATAATGCGTTTATCACTTTCTGATATAGATTATACAAAAGATCCAGAAGAAGAACAAGTTTTATATCCAGATCTTATCTGGCATGGAGATAAAGTAGATCCAGAATGGAAAGAAGATGAATATATAAGTGCCATGATGATAGAAGAAAATGGAATAGTATATTTTGAAACTATTGCACAATTCTCAGATGGAAATCATACAAGACTTGGCGCTATAGAGGTTGAAAGCGGAAAACTGAAATGGGGTGAAATGAAAAATCTACACAAACGATTTTGCGGTGGTATAAAAGCCTCTCTTTATCTTCTTGATGATAATCTATATGTGTTTGAAAAAGCGGTTGCCTGTTATAACAAAGAAACAGGAAAAACAGTTTGGGAAAGAATTCAAAGTGAAAAGGACTTGCTTAATGAACCCTGGATTGGCGGACTTGTTTTAAACAAAGCTGGCGTTTTTTATGATGAAGGATGTTTTTATTATACAACAACCGATAGTTACATGGATCCATTAATGACAAACAGAAAAATAGAAAATATAGGAAATGTGAAATGCCTTGATGCATCTACTGGTAAATTAAAATGGCAGTATTTGACGGGTAACTGCGGTTTTACTTCATCAAGACCAATTGTTACAGAAGAAAAGGTTTTTGTAATCGTTCCAGATATTGGTTTATGGGTATTAGATAAAAAAACAGGAAAGCTAATAGGAGTTGATTCATCAGTTTGTAATCTTGGTGATGATAGAAATTATCTTTGGAATGGAAATGTTTATTATTTTAATAATGACTATGACAGACAAGAAAGGATTCTTACCTGCATAAAGCCATAAGGCAGCATAATGAAAAAAAGATTAATTTTGTTTTTAATAGGCACATTATTTTTTTTGCTATCACGCATTTTTATTTTGACAATTGAACTTTTTTTGTGAAAGTGTTACTTTAGTTTCATGGTTGAATTAGTGGCTTTATGTGCCTTAGGTGCAGAAAAAATTTTAGCAAACGAAATAAAACATCTGGATTATAAAACAACTGGCAATGCGCATGGCCGCGTTTTTTTTATGTGTCCCGAAGAAGGAATGTATCGGGCAAATTTGTGTTTAAGAACTGCAGACCGCATCTATCTGGTTTTAAATAGATTCAAAGCTTTAGATTTTGATTCTCTGTTTGATGGCGTAAAAAGCATTAACTGGCAGGATTATTTTTATAAAGATGTAAAAGTTACGGTGGATAAAATCAGGACCTCGAACAGCAAACTTTCCAGCGAACATTCCGTTCAGTCCATTGTGCATAAAGCAATTTATCAGAAGCTTGGGGATGTCTGGCACATGAAGGTTTTGCCGGAAAGCGGTGATAATGCTGATGTAAGAGTCTACATCGAAAAAGATGAAGTACTGGTTCTTCTGGATTTATCTGGGGAACCGCTAAACAAACGCGGATACAGGACTCATGGTGGAAATGCACCTCTCAGGGAAACTCTTGCAGCAGTTTTGATTCAGAATATGCTGTGGAGAAGAAAGACTCCGCTGCATGATGCATTCTGTGGTTCCGGAACAATTTTGATTGAAGCGGCTTTATATGCCTATAATGTGGCTCCAGGTTTTGGTCGTCATTTTGCCCTCGAAAATTTTGCAATCTATGATAAAAAAGTTGCAGAAGAAATACGAAAAAAAGAAGCAGAAAAAATCAGACCAGAGGTTACAGCCAGAATTACAGGAACAGATATCGATTCGAGAGCAATAGAACTTGCCCGAATAAATGCGGAACATGCCTGTGTTACAGCAGGGCGCGCTTTACAGTCAATTGGAAGTGATGCACGAATACAGCGTCCTGATTTTGCAGTGGCGGATTTTTCTTCAATTAAGGCACCGTATCCAGAAGGGATGATTATTTCTAATCCGCCATATGGAGAACGTTTAGGGGATAGTGCAGAAGCAGAAAAACTCTACACCAGAATGTCGTATTTGTTTGAAGCTTTTCCTGACTGGAGTATGGGCTTTATTACATCCAATGAAAATTTTGAAAGCTGTATTGGTAAAAAAGCTGATACACAGAAAAAATTCAAAGCAGGGAATTTAGATACCTGTTTTTATATGTATAATGGATAAACTGTGTATTTTTTTTGTAATGAAAGCTCGTAGAAGGAAAAGAAGATGGCTGTAGTTGTAGAACATGATAAAAGACGGCATGAAATACTTGATAAATCTCTGGATATCTTTATGGAAGAAGGCTATGAAGATGTAACTTATCAGAAAATTGCAGACCGCTGTGGAATTACAAGAACAACTCTGTATATCTATTTTAAAAATAAGCGGGAAATTTTTATTTTCAGTATTAAACAGCTGACACAGGAACTGGAGCTGGCTCTTAGAACAATTATCGAAGAAAACTCTTTATCTTGCAGTGAACGACTTAGCATGATTTTTGATACTGTAATTAAAGCCTGCTATAAAAACCGGCGTTTATTGAATGTAATTCTTTCGTACCTGCTTCAGCTTCAGAAAATGGGAAAAGATCCTGGTGTTCGAGTAAGACGCAGGACATTACGACTCAGGCATTTATTGTCTCAAATTTTAATTGAAGGCATGAATAAAGGTGAATTTAAAAAATTAAGCGTAAAATCTTTGAATGAAATGTTTTATGCTTTGATAGAGTCTTCAATTTACAGGCTGGCAATTCTTGATTCTGGTGATGTAGAGGATTTGCGGCCTTCAATAGCACTTGCTATAGAAAGTTTGTGCCAGAAATAATTTCTTATACTTTCAGATTATCGCCGAGCTTTGCAATTTCCTGCACTGCAGAGAAAATTTCAGAAGTTCCCTGAGAAGCATTTATAAGAAGTGATGAAACTTCCTGAGTTTCGCTAACCTGCTTATTGATTGCATCAACAATATTTGCTGAATAATCGGAAATCTTTGAAATTGCATTTTTTGTCTGCATGATTGCTTCTTTTGAAAATTTAGAATTATCCTGATTTGCAATAACAAGATTTCGTATCTGTTCAGTTGATGACATTGTCTGTGCGGCTAATGCCTTAACTTCTTTAGCAACAACACTGAATCCGCGTCCTGCTTCGCCGGCATGGGCTGCTTCTATTGTTGCGTTAAGGGCCAGTACATTGGTTGTTTCTGCAATATCGTTAATCATGTTAACTGTCTGTGCAATTTTGTTTGAGCTTTCTGTTAATGTAAGGATTGCGTCATTTGCTTCATTGATGATCTTTTGTGCTTCATCAACAAGGTTCTGAACGTTGCCGATATGAACGGAAACATCGCGGACGCTTGAAGCAACATGTTCCATTGAGCCGGAAATTGAACTGACATTATCAGAAATAATTTCACTTTGCTGTGTAACAATGTCAGCTTTATTGCTCATTGAGTTAAGTGTATCTTCCAGTACCTGTTTTACGCGAAGCCGTTCTGCAAGCAAAAGAGCGCCGTTTAAGGATGATGATATCTGCCCGGCTAGAGCTGAGTAAATGTTTCCGTCTTCAGGTCCGTTTTCAAAAACAATGAATCCGATAAAGTTGCTTTCAAAATGCAGAGATTCTACAATCAGTGAATAAAATTTATTATCCGGCAGATACTGTTCCGGAATAAAATCTTCTGTTTTGAAGGTGAAACCATCTTCTGGTAAATCAAGGCGTTTTCCTTCACGAACTGCGAGTACAAGATTTGCTGTCTGGGCAACTTTTTTGTTTTGCGGGGTATATTCAGAATTATTGTAAAGTGCAACATAAACACTTGGAATGCCGATTTTTGAAATTGATTCAGCAATGATGTTCATCAGTTTTTTGACATCATAACTTGTGATGAGTCTTGCACTGATTGAACGCAGAATGTTTTCGTGGCGCTTGTTCAGCAAAAGTTCAAGACGGCGCATTCGTACGCTTAGTTCTGTGATTAGAACACGGGACTGCTGCCACATGTTTTCTGCAGCATCAACAATCTCCATCCGACTCATGTATTGCAAAGAACTTGCACGGAATACAGATATTATGTCCTGCCAGAAGGAAATATCGTGCTGCATAGAATTTTCGCGTTCAAGAATATCATTCAGAGTTTTCAGGTATTTTTCACCATTGCGATGCTCCAGGCTGAACTGGAAGTCATCCAGCAGGTTGTTAAGTAAAACCGGATTAAAGTCAGATAAATATTTCTGGGCATAAAGCTTGAGTATTGATTCTGTAAGATTAGACCGCCATTCCGATAGATTATTTTTCAGAATATGAGAAGTGTTTCGGTTGAAAAAGCCGGTTTTTTTTGTTTCCATCGATAGTTCTTTTTCCGGCCGGTTGAAATTGGCAATTGCATTTTTTACTGATTCAGAAACGCAGCCACAGGATTGTGCTATTAAAAGACTGGAACCATATTTTACATCCTGCACATTTGTACCGCGTGACATTGCAGAAATCATCTCGAAGGCTTTGCGTCCCTGATCCTTAAACGGCATGAGTACCGTTGTAATTGGAGGGGTAGTACACAATGCATCTTCAGTTCCGTTGAATCCGCCGAGAGCTACATCATGAGGAACTTTGTAACCGCGCTGCTGCAAGGCTTCAAGAATACCGATGGCTACATTGTCGCCAACGGCAAGAATTGCATCAAAATCACGTCCTGGCATTAATCCGCGCTGATCTATGAATAAATCTACTGCTTTTGTTCCGTCTGAAATTGACCATCCGCCTGGTGGTGCTATGAGGTTTTCATCTGGTTCTATGCCATGTTTTTGAAGAGATTCAAGATATGCTTCATAGCGTTCTTTTGCGTAAACATGAGCTGCAGGACCGCGGACAAAAGCTATTTTTTTGTATCCGTGTACTTCGATAAAGTGATCGACAAGTTCTGTCATTCCCTTTTTACAGTCAACAGTAATGCATGTGTGAGAAGCAATTTTTAATGATACGCACAAAAGCGGAGTTGTTCCAAACCGCTTGTAGTAATCTATAGTACTTTGTTCAGCATCAGCAGAAGCCCAAGTAACAATTCCACTGTAATTTTTTGGATTAAAAAGGTAATACAGAATTGAGTTGGATTCTCTGTGAAGCTGAGAACCGCGGTAAGTTACAAGAGGAGTGTTAGTTTCGCGGCATGATTCAACCATACCTTTCCACATTTCACGACCAGTAGAATCGCTTAGAGAACGTGTAATTAAACAAAGCGGTTTTTTATTCATAAAAGTCACCTATGCATACTAGTATAATAGTATATCGGAATATTTTAAACAAAAACTTAGCTGAATAGTCTTTTTCCGAACTTTTCACCGGCTTTTATCCAGCGCGGTAGTTTTCGTTTTCTTGTAGCCGTGGAAGCTTCGAGAGTTGCATCAAGGTACGGATACAGCCATTGTGCAATATAATCATCAGTTTCATCTGCTGCCTCAATTAATGTAATTTGGGGAACAACAAGTGTACCGAATTGATTTGCTATGTTTTCGGCTAAACTGTTAAAAGCAGCCAGAGCAACCTGTAATGGAATATTTTGAGAATTATTGTCAGAAATTTTCTTTTTAATAAAAATAATATGACCATGATTCTTTTTAAGAAAGCGGGAAAGAAGTTCAGAAACTGCATAAAAATAACCACGGATAAGATCATCATCTGCTTTTGAAAATGTTTCAATTTCCAGTCCCTGATAGTTCTGGGCAACAGTATTCGGGTCAAAAATTACAATCGCTTCATCCAGCTGTCCGGTAACAGTTTCTGCTTTTATGATTAAGTTTTTTGCAGAGACAGGGGAAGTTCTGTTCCAGATACAGCAGTGTTCCGGGATGGAATCTGTACGGGCATTTGAACTAAGGGTAATGTTTCTAGCACAGTCAAGACCGGCAGTTAAATACGGATTTCCATCAGGATAGTCTTGACCAATGATTAATGTTGAAATCGCCATAGTTTAATTATATCATAGATTTATGTTTTTGTGGAATTATGAAGTGCCTTTTTAATAAAAACTGATAAAAAAATTAACTGAAGAATATTTTTTTATGCCGAATTTTGCTTTTTTTGCCGATATTATAATAGTAAAACTATATTATTAAAAACAAAAAAAAGACTGATTTTATATGTTTTTGATAATAACTTGATAAATTGGAGATAACGCTCTATAATTTAGCACTATGAAAAGAAATAAATTAAACCTTATTGTTATTTTTATGGTACTCATTTATGTCTTTTTCAGCACAACTGCAGTGTTTGCACAGTCCACATCAGGAGATGATGTTACCCGCAGAATAGATGCAGCATTTCGTGCCAGAAATGTAGGTTCATTAAAACTTATACTTGAAGAAAACGAAGGATCAAAGAATTATTCTGCAATAGAAAAATACGTTTTAAAAAATGCCCGCACCTGTTTAATCAATAATGATTTGCAAATGGCAAGTGATGCGGCTTTAGCCCTTATTGATGCAAACCTTGATAACTTCGAAGCCGTTGAATTTTTTACACAGGTTGAAAAGGCAATAACAAAGCGGGAAGAGGAAAAGCGAAAGGAAGAACAGGCCAAGCAACTTGAAGAATTCAAAAAAATAACTTCTGAAGAAAAACAGAAGGATACTATAAAAAAAGAATACAAAACTTTTACACATGAAGAAACAGGAGAAACCGTATATCTGGATCAGGATTACAATATGCGTTTTACACAAACTTCATGGTGTTTTTATTTTGGGTTTCTTGATGTAAGCGTTGTAATTGATGCCGGTGATGTTAGTCCAAAATACGGATTTGGAGTTAACGGTAACTGGATTTATCGTGATGATGCGTTCTCTGTTGGTGCAGAGGGTAGTGGTGATGTGCATATTATTTCTTTTGCCGGCTACCAGAATATCATTTCATCTCTAAAAGCTGTTGTCATCGGTTCTATGAATTCCATTAATCACAATTTATTTTTGCGTCTTGGTTTTAGTTCTTACTTTACTACACTGGATTCTGAAGGCGGTACGAAGTCTGCAATTCCGATTGATTTTATGGGACCTACTATTGGTGTTGGATATCGTGATTTCAAGATTTTTAATTTTCTTACTGATACCTTTATCGACTATAACTTCGGTCACCTGTTTACAAAAAATGTCTACACATCACTTGATGCAGGTATAAATTTTACACTGGTTCTTGCTGATTTAAATAAGGTTGATGTTGGTATCACTTTTGGTTTTTATGATACATTTATGATTACGTCGACTGGTGTTCATAATCAGATAAAAGCAATAATCAGTATGGGAGTTGGAAACAATGACTAAAAAGTACTTCTTATGTTTTCTACTGATGCTGCTTTGTGCCGGCACTCTTATTGCGCAGAATCTAAATCTTACGCAGCGTTATCTTGATGCCGCAAACAACAGCCTTTCAAAACAGGAATACAAGAAAGCGTTTGACTATGTTAATCAGGTTTTGTCCCGATATGAAGAAAACAAAGTTCCACAGAATGTAGAGCTTCTTGCTGAAGATATATATTATAACTATCTGGTTCAAATTCGTGACAACCGGGATATGGAATCTTTTGCAGCAGTTAAGGATAAACTTTTAGAATACGATTATCTTTCTACAGAACGAGTATCCAGACTTGTTCGTGCCATAAATACGCTTGAAAGTCAAAACATAGAAACAAATACAGTTGTAGGACCGGTTCACAGTTCTTCTTCATCGGGGGCAACTTCAGGTTCTTCTTCAGGAAGCTCTTCCCCAGTGTATATTTCTTCGGGAGCAACTTCTGCACGTGTAACACAGTTACAGCGTCAACTTGACGAAGCCAATAAAAAACTTGCCATGACTGAAGGCATGCTTAAAGCTTTTAAAGAAATAAGTGAAAAAGAAAAATCTGAAGCTCAAAAAGAAAAAGAAGAAAATCTTTTAGCTGAACAGCAGCGTCTAGAAAAACAAAAGGAAATGTTTGAAACAGCCCTTAAGGCAACACAGGGAACAACCAGAAAAGGAACAACTTACATCCTTCTGATAGTAAGTGCCCTTGTAGTTCTTTCCATCATTATTTTTGTTGTGCTTCTGATGGTAGGTGCACAGGCAGCAAAAACTAGAAAAGAACAGGAAGAAAAACTTGAAGCAACAATGCAGCTGGTTTCTCAAATTGCTTCAGGCTCTGGTGGCGGTGCCATTGGAATAGAAGGACCGGGGGCTTCTAACTTTGGAACTGTAGCCCTGCCTTCACCGGAATTATCAGATGCAGCTAAAAATGAACTTTCAATGCTTTCGATTGAGTGCGAAAAAATCGGTTCTAAAATTGATAAAATTACAGGAAGAAAAAACAACTCCAAAAACGTTGCAGAAATTGCGTTTAAGATTGCAAACTTCTTACGCTTAAGCAGTTACGAAGCATCTTTGTATTTCTGTGTAGCAATGGTTTATGACGTAGGTTTTTGCGATGTAAATCCAGAGTTATTTACTGTTGCGGGGCGGCTGACTAATGAAGAAAAACAACAGATTCGGGATCATGTTGTGCGCGGCCTTGATGAAATAGGCTTTGTTCCGACCCGCTTTAAAGGATTGTTTCATGATGCAATTTATATGCATCACGAAAATATGGATGGTTCAGGATATCCGGAAGGACTGACAGGTGAAGAAATTCCTGTTATTGCAAAAATTATTCGTGTCGCAGAAAGTTATGTAGCTCTTGTTTCAAGACGAAATTATAAAAATATTTTTGATAAAGAAACTGCGGTAGAGGAATTAAAAAAACATCCTGAACTTTACGATCAGCGGATTGTTATAGCTCTTGAATCTGTAATTTAATTACACAATCAATTCCAGAACAATATTTTTCTCTCCGTTAACTGTACTTATTCTTGCAAGATTTGATTCAAACTTTAATACATCAGGACGGGAGTTTCTGATTATTTCAGCCCCCTTACTTCTGATGTAACCAGCCTGCATCAATCTATATTTTCCCTGTGCTTTGGATTTAATGTCATCAAGATAAACACTTATTGCATTTTTATCAAACGGATTTGCAGGTTCGGCTTTTATTACGCTATGTGTGTTGGAAAAAATTCTGTGTCTGGTTTTTTTTGCAAAATCAGTTCCCAGTTTAATGTCTTTTGTTTCCATTTTCTGAAGGCGCTTTTCAAAAAATAAAAGGTTTTGAGAAATCCACGGATAAAAACTGGTTCCAACAAGACCCAGGGTGATTTTAAGATTTTTGTTATTCTTAAAAAAGCGTGTAATCATCTGGGATGGAGTTTCTGAAAGCGGCGAAAATTCCGGTGTGTTTTCTGGATAAAGAATTTCCTTTGCAGAATAATAAAACATTTCGGTCACATCCCAGTTTTTGTATTCAGGAATTTGAGATGAATGCATCAGGCGAGATAGTTTTGTTTCCAGGTTGTCAGAAAAATTTCCCCAAATCCAGGTAAAAAGTCCTTCGACCGCAATTTTCTTTACGATTTTTTTTGTAAGCTCAGGATATTCCAAAAAAATGCTTTTGTGTTTGTGAAAAATTTCTGCTGCCAGAAGAGAATCTCCGGAATCTACGGCACATAAAAGGGCACCTGCGTGTTCAATGTAAGCAAAATCTTTTGCATCAGCATTTTCCGTTTTTCCCCGAATTTCGACTTTGTAACTGGTTAAAAATTTTTCGGAAATCCAGGTATACCAGCTTGAGTGAAAAAATGGAGTTCCGTCGATAACTGAAGAAGGCTCGCTTTGAGTTAAGCTTCCTCTATAAAAATCAAGATTATTGTTTTTTGTTTTAATAAAATTCCATTCTTTTCTGGTGTATTCTGCCTGGTCTTTATTTAGAGAATTTACTGCAACTATTGAAAAACAAATGCTTGAATTATCCATATGATTCCTTTAAGAACAAAGAGAGCAAAAATCAGTTCAGAAGTGGGGCACTGTCTGACTTTTGCTTATTCTTCGTTCTATATTGATATTATAAAGCGGTATAAGGGACATAAAATGTCCCCTGATAAAAAAAATGTGGAATATTTGAAAAAAATCTGATATTATCGGTTTATGAAAATTAAATCACTTGAAGAAGAACTTAAGAACAACAGTTATCCGGGTCGTGGAATTGTTGTAGGAAAATCGGCAGATGGAAAGTATGCGGTTACTGCATATTTTATAATGGGACGCAGTGAAAACAGCCGCAACCGGATTTTTGTTGAAAACGGGGACGGCATAAAAACACAGGCTTTTGATCCGAAAAAACTAAAAGATCCAAGTCTGATTATTTATTCTCCGGTTCGGGTTTTGGGCAACAAAACTATAGTTACAAACGGAGACCAGACGGATACAATTTTCGAAGGCATGGATAATCAGCTGACTTTTGAACAGAGTCTTCGTTCTCGACAGTATGAACCAGATGCTCCAAATTACACTCCGAGAATCAGTGCAGTCATGCATGTTGAAAATGGCAAATACAATTTTGCAATGTCAATTCTAAAAAGCGATAACGGAAATCCGGAATGTAACAACCGCTTTACTTTCGCTTACGAAAATCCTGCAAAAGGTCTGGGTCGCTTTATTCACACATACATGGGAGACGGAAATCCGCTGCCAAGCTTTGAAGGTGAGCCGGAACTTGTTTCACTTGAAGGCAGTATTGATGAATTGACAGATAAAATCTGGAACAGCCTGAACAACGAGAATAAGGTTTCCCTTTTTGTCCGCTATATTGATATTGCAACAGGAAAATTTGAAACACGTATAGTGAATAAAAACAAATAACTGGTTTTTGTTTTTCAACATTCTGGAAACTATGAGCATGATAAAAGGTGATTTCAAAATGATAGAAAGCTCTTTATGGAGATTCCTGAACTTAAATTATTTTTTAGAAAAACTCTAAAGGCTTTGTTATATCTATAGGTTCTTTTGCCAATTCAAGGGGCTTTATTTTTTTGTTTGGATGCCTGCAAGGTAAGCCTTTTGCAATTCTTTCTTTTTCACTTTCAAGTTGAAAGTCTATCATTTTTTTGAAAACCTGCATCAGACCTTCCGGTGAAACTTCCGGGTTTGCTATTCCGATGTTTTGAAGTTCTTTTATCAGATAGTAACAGGATTCAATCGTAGAAAGACATTCTTCGGCGGGCTGCTTTTTAAAAGTAAACTGGGAGCGGTATCCGCTTCTGAACGAAAGTTTAGGCAGTGTCTGAAGTTTTGTGCTGAGTTTAAGCATTTTTTTTGCACAGAACCAGGTTGCATCAACCACAATTACGAGCAGTGTTCTTTTTCCGATTTCCTGTGCAAAGTTTTCCTTTTGTGCAGTCCAGGCATTTTCATCAGGATACAGTAAAACCGGAAAATATTTTTCATCATTGATTAATTCCCAGAGCCGTTTGTTTTCGTTAAAATTTATCCCGATTATTATTTCGCTGTCTTTAAGCGAAAGTTGTGCAAGACGGCCTGTGCCGGTTTTCTGGTGATAGGCTTCTTTCGGATGCATCAGAAAAACAAATTTTATTTTTGTATCAATTTCTGTGATGTATTTACAGTAACAGGATTTTAACGGTCTGAAACATTTATAGCATTTGGAAAAATTTTCATCAGTCATAAAAAAAAGTATAGCAGAAACAGTTTTTTTTGTGTAAAAATTAATATATGGAAAAAGCAGCAGAAAAGCCAACGGTAAAACAAGTTTTTAAAATTGTTGATTTTTTTGTGATTACAGTTTTTATCAGTCTGATAATTTTTTCTTTTGTGCTTATGAAATCAGCTTCTTCTGAAAATCTTCATCTTCTGGTTCAGACGCCTTCTGGGCAATATATTTATCCGCTCGATAAGGATACTGAATTTTCTGTTCAGGGAGAAAATGGAAAAACCTGTATCCGTATAAAAGATAATTCTGCAGCTATTCTGGATTCTGAATGTCCTAATAAAACTTGTGTCACCAGTGGCAAAATAAAAAAATACGGTGAATGGATTGCCTGTATTCCAAATCGTGTACTTATCAGGATAGAAAAGGCTTCTTCAAAATCTGATAAAAATAATCTAGACGCTGTTTCATTTTGATATTATATTTTTTGTATGGCAAAAAAGAAAACTGAAATTATTTATAAATGTTCGTCCTGTGAATCTACTCAGCCTAAATGGCTTGGACGCTGTCCTGATTGTGGTGAATGGAATACCTTTGTTGAATATGCTTTTAGTCCTGATGTAAAACCAGGTATTTTAAATATTACCGGTGGTGTTAAGGCTCGTCCTGTTCCTTTGAAAAATATCCCGGCGATGGAGCAAACCAGAATCCTTACAGGAATCAGTGAATTTGACCGGGTGCTTGGAGGCGGAGCAATGCGTCGTTCTGCCATACTGATTGGCGGCGAACCCGGTATTGGAAAATCCACAGTGCTTTTACAGATTTCTGCAGCGGTTTCAGAAAAAAATCCGGATTTTTCTGTACTTTATGTAAGTGGAGAAGAATCTTCCGGACAGATAAAAAGCCGCTCAGACAGGCTTGGAGTAAATACTGAAAATATTCAGATCCTGTGTACAACAAGCCTGGGTGATATAAAAGATGCACTGGAAGAAGTAAAGCCGGATTTTGTGGTTATAGATTCAATTCAAACTGTGTATTCATCGGAAGCAGGGCTTGTGCCGGGAACAGTGAATCAGCTTAAATACACTGCGAACGAACTTATCAGCTGGGTTAAGTCTTCTGATTCAGTTTTGTTTCTGGTTGCACATGTAACAAAAGAAGGAAACATTGCAGGTCCTAAATCTCTGGAACACATGGTTGATACAGTGATTTCTTTTGACAGAAATGATGATGAAATCCGGTTTTTAAAGGCGAACAAAAATCGCTTTGGCTCTATAGATGAACTTGGTATTTTTTCAATGCAGGAAAAAGGCCTTGTTCCGATAGAAGATCCAAGCACGCTGTTTATTACACGGCGCACAGAAAAGCTGCCCGCAGGCGTTGCGGTGGTTCCTGTTTTTGAAGGCAGCCGTGTTTTTTTAGTTGAGATTCAGGCTTTGACTGTTCCTGCCAAATCTTCAATAACCCGTGTTTATTCAGACCGAATTGATTCAAATAGGGTAAGTCGTGTTGCGGCTGTTCTTGAAAAACGTGCGGGGCTTAGATTCAGTGATCAGGATTTATACATAAATGTAGCAGGTGGTGTCCGTCTTACAGAGAGTGCAATTGATGCAGCACTTGCCGCAGCCCTTTATTCAGCACGCTCTGATGTTCCGCTTCCAGAACGAACGGTGATTGTGGGCGAATTAAGTCTGGCAGGCGAAATCCGACGGGTCTTCAAGCTTAAACAGCGTGTAAAAACAGCACAGAGTTTAGGCTTTTTGAATATTATTACTCCGGAAGAAGAAGACGGCGCAATACAGGTACAGAATGTTAAGGAAATGGTAAAAGCTCTTTTTACTGCTACAAAAAAATCCTAGTTTTAACAAAAATATTATTGACAAAAAATTGCTGATATGATAATTTAAACACAGCTTGTAAAAAAGCTGATAAACTCTCTCCGATGTCTAGTTTTACTGGACGGGGCTTTTGGTAAAGGCGTTGCCTTTGCTGAAAGCCTTTTTTTTGTGTGTTTGGATTTTTATAAGGATTTCGTTTTTATCCGTAATTAATCAGTATAAGTTTGATTTGTTGTTATGCTGTTTTCCGGTACGCTTGTTGTAAGCCAGACATTTCCTCCGACTGTGCTTCCTTTTCCAATGACAGTGTTACCACCGAGAATTGTTGCACCTGCATAGATTGTAACATTGTCTTCGATGGTCGGATGCCGTCTCTTATTTGAAAGGGCTTTTTTTACACTGAGTGCTCCAAGAGTAACGCCCTGATATATCTTTACATTTTTACCAATGATTGTAGTTTCACCAATAACAACACCTGTTCCATGGTCAATAAAAAAACCGTCGCCTATTTCTGCTCCCGGATGAATGTCAATTCCTGTTTTGCCATGAACATATTCACTCATTATGCGTGGAATTAGAGGTACATCTTTTTTATGGAAATAATGTGCAATCCGGTAAACGACAATTGCTTCAAGACCTGGATAACTCAGAATAACTTCTTCATTGCATTTTGCTGCAGGATCACCATTAAAGGCGGCCTGCGTATCAAGGGAAATTTTTCTTCGGAGTTCTGGAAGATAATCAATAAATTCCAGCATTATGGATTCAGCTTTTTTTTCGCAGGTCTTTTGCGATTCATTTTTTTTCTGGCTGAGACTGGAATAATACAGGGCTTTGGTGATTTCATCACTTAGTCTTGCAATTATGCGGTTTACCCGTTCACCAATCTGATATTTTAAGTTGTGCTTATCCAGTTTTCGTTCACTGTGAAAGCCGGGGAAAATAAGTTCCTGAATATCCTTAAGGCATGAAATAACAGTTTCTCTGTTCGGAAGACTTTCTGATTCGTCGAAATTGATGCCACCGTATTTTTTATATGAATCCAAAATGTTTTGAACGCAATCATCTATATTAAAAGTTTTTTTATTCATAATGCTTAAACCTTGAAATTAATATAAAAGATTGTCAGGATTCTGTCAAATTCTTTAGAAAAAATCATTATAAAAAGTGAAAATTTATAGATTCATATCTTGACAAAATAGGAAAATCGCTCTATTATTGCAAAACATCTCTTTTTAGGTCGCATTATTGTTTTTTATGCGGTTGGAAAAGCACGCCTTTATAGCTCAGATGGTAGAGCGCATCCATGGTAAGGATGAGGTCTGCGGTTCGATCCCGCATGAAGGCTATGTAGAATAAGAAAGATATTTTTCAGGGAGTCATAAAATGGCAAAGAAATCAAAAAGCGCTGTAGAAATTATTGCACTTCAGTGTACTGAATGCAAACGTAAGAATTACACAACTTACAAAAATCGTAGAAATATCACAGAGAAACTTGAATTAAGCAAATACTGTCCTTTCGATCGAAAGCATACAGTGCATAAAGAAACAAAAGTTAAATAAGTAAAACCTAGGCCAGTAGCTCTAATGGTAGAGTGGCGGTCTCCAAAACCGTTTGTTGCGGGTTCGAATCCTGCCTGGCCTGTAAATACTAA
>JAEEGL013170598.1_pt1 | contig 15868 bp, 10 predicted proteins | sample 9134231 | NCBI WGS metagenome assembly JAEEGL01 (sample SAMN16246548, study PRJNA631951) | gut metagenome | biome: gut microbiome; feature: rumen; material: fiber-attached | host: Bos | place: Iran: Karaj | collected 2018-10
GAGTTGAGAAAGCGTCAGGGTTCCGGACGACTCCGGCTGGATAAGAAACAGCTTGGAATTGTCGGCTGAAAAGACGAGCCGGGAAAGATAATTCATACGTATCGCGGGCAGGATCTCTTCAGCGTCAGGATCTGTAAACACTTCTGCGCCGATACCCTTTCCCGGCGTATCTTCACTGAGCAGCAGCAAACGGCCGTTGTTTGCGGAGGTTTTGGCGGCCTCCGGATCCCAGGCAAAGAGTCCGCCGCCGGAAGCGGAAGCGGAGACGAGGTTATTCAGGCCCAATTCTCCGTTAATCCGGTAAACGGTGCCGGAATTCTCCGAACAAAGGGGATAGATATGGTATGTTCCGCTGTCCTGGAGGACAAAGAGCACATCATGCTCTCTGTCCGTCCAGGAGGCATGAATGATGTTCCGTCCGAGCTCATAGCGGCCGGTAAACTCTTGGGTTTCCTTGCGGAATAGATATAAGTTGTCGGCGGAACTGACAGCGATTGCAGTTTGTCCGTCGGAATAGCTCCAGGGAACGGAGGTGGAATTCATTTTAATATCCGGGGTCTGTAAAAGATACGTGAGTTCGCCTTCCGAGTTGAAGATGCCGGCATAGGTGGCTCTTGCCGATTCATCATGGCGCGCGAAGAAGAGGGAATCGGATTCCGGGAGATAACTGAGACCGAATATGGGGTTCAGGCCGAACTGTACGGGCTCTTTTCCGGCTATCCAAGCGGCTTTTTCCTCTATGTCGATCACGCAGTAGACAAGAAGATCCTCATTTTCCTGTTTTTTATCCGTTTGAAATGGCTCGCTGAACGCTCGTGCACACGCCCCGAACATAAAATAACGCCCGTCAGCAGAAAAAGAACCCCCAAAGTTTCTGCCCAAGGAATAGCTGTCGAAATCATAATGCCGATAGTAAGCCTCGCCCATATCCGGGAGGTAAAACCCGAGCAGTCTGCTGCCGTCTTTGGAAGAGCAAACCGAGATGTAGTCTCTTGCACAGTCATTGAACACGGCGAACAGGGAGCCGTCGTCGGAGACGGCCAAAAAGTCGACGGCCTCCTGGTTTCTGTTCTCCCAGAGAAGTTTCCCGTCTGCCAAGGACAGGCCGACGGTGCCGTATGGGTTCCCCGCAAGAAGGATCTCCTCGTCTTCAGACAGAAACAGACGGGTTTTGTGCTTTTTCTCGATGTATTCGGTTCTGTATTCCGAAGGGACCGGGAAAAACGACCATCGAAGCTCACGGTTCCGATAAGCCCTTATACACCCATACTGATCCGCGGTAAACGTTAGCGCTCCATCGCCGGTTTGCAGACAGAAATCGATCCTGGAGTCCTGATCCGCGGCAAGATCAAGACGAAGATCCTCAACGCAGCAGCGGTTCAACGCTTCGTTAAGCAAGAGCTCTGCACCGTCCGTGTGGGTGCCTTCCAGCTGAAGTGCCTGAACTGCCTTTTCAGCCGCGCCGGTTCGATTGTTTTCATCGAGCATCAGCCTGCCGGATTCGACCAGCAGCTTTCCTTCCCGTATCAGCAATTCTGTATTCTGGAAGGATATTTCCTCGTTTTTCTTGGATATTTCCTCGTTCTTGGCCGTGATTTCTTCATTTTGCGCCCGGATCTGGAGATTCTTTATACCGACGACGATCGAAAATGCAGACAGCGCCGCAAAGGCGATTGCGCCAAAGATAACTCTGCGCCTGGTTTGGTATCTGCGTTCACGCTGCCACAGCTCATCAAAGGGACAGCCGATCATGGCCGCGAGAATTCGCGTACCTTCCTTTTTTATTTTGCGATGGCTGAAATGCCTGGAAGTGCCGGTAATATTTGCAGCGATGGGCTCGACATCCCGGAGGACGGCGCCATCATCATCGTATACGTGTAAGAGGAGGGGAGAAAAGGACTCCTGCGGCTCGCCGCGAACAAGTACAGCCAGAACATGATCCCGATCATGCGTCGAGAGGAAGTATCGGATTTCCTCTTCACACCACTTGGACTTCGGCAGATCGGGCGAGCATATAACGATGAGGAATCTGGAGTGGTCCAGCGCATAGCGGATGCTGTCGGTCAGGGAACTGGAAGCCGGCAATTCGTCTTCATCGCGAAAGACGTTTCCGAGCTTATCGCTGCCGATTGCGCTGCGATATTCCTTGGGCACCTTGAAATGCTCGATCAGTTTCTGTATCGCGATTGCGGCGTCCCGGTCAGGTTGTATATGCCTGTAGCTGATAAAGGCGACATAGGATCGCTCTTTGTGGTTTTCTGCCATGTTTGCCACCTGCTTAAAAGAAAGAATGTTCCGGTACCGGCTTTGCAGCTCTATGCATTTCTTACTTCTCTCAAATAATACTCCATCGCATTCTTTTAGTCGATACCCAATTTTACCTTTTGATCTTCAGCCGTTTTCAGATGGCTTTCACCTTGATTTCTGATTAAGAAATCTTCATCATAGAGCAGCAGATCCCGAAAGCATTTATTAAAGCAGATCTGCCAGACAACAGGTATCCAGGCTGTTGACAAATGCTAACATTGAAAATTGCATTTAGAGACTTCAGAACACGTTATCCGGAATACTGGGAAAGGATCTACCGAGAAGGGAAGATGATTTTTGGATATATAGCGGAGATGAAGCCGCAATCGTCCACAGCCTTTATGAAGATGGAGACAGGATAGTAGCAGATACGGTTTCCTGAAGGAGTTACAGCAGTTGTAGAATAGGTTTATAACCACTTGACAATATCAAAAATAAAGATATTATATGCTATTAGTCTCTTCTTGGGATGGCACGCGACCGGAGCCGTTGTCCGCGGGGATGTGACGCTGGGCGACGATGTGGGCATCTGGTACAATGCCGTGCTTCATGGTAACTTCTGTTCCGTTTTCAGTCTCCCCCGACGCGGCGGGGAGATCATACCCGGCAAGTCCTTTTAGACTGCGGTTACTCCGAAGAAGAGATCTCACAGCTGCTTGCAGCCGGCGCTGCGAAGCAGTAAGAAGCGGTACCCAACAGAGGCGTTGCCGCAGATCAAAAGAAAGAGGAAACCATATGATACTCAGCTATGAACAGGAAAGAAAACTCACAAAGGGCTTGCTGCTTGCCTCCGGCCTTACGGACGAGGATGCGGAGATTCTGGGAACAGTCGTGACCCATTCGGATTTCACTGGCGTATATTCCCACGGGCTCTCTCGCTTTACCCGGTACCTGCGCCAGTTTCAGAACGGCTCACTCAATCCCCATGCCAAACTGGAAAAGGTGCTTGATGATAAAGGCGTCGCCGTGTACGACAGCGACAACGCCTCCGGAATCATCGCGCTCTGCAAGGTTTATGACGACAATCTGAAAAAAGCAAAGGAAAACGGGATCGCCTTCGCCACCGGCCGCCACAATTCCAATATCGGATGCGGCTCCTATTACGGGTGGCGGGCAGCGGCGGATGATATGATCCTCATCACCGCGGCCAACACCTATACGTTTGCCTCCCCCTACGGCGGCGCAGACAGGATCATCGGCACGAACCCGATCATTATTGCAATCCCCACAGGGGAAGAATATCCGATGGTCATGGATATTGCCACTACCATCGTCGCCATGGGCAAGATTCAGGCGGCGGCGCGCGAGGGCAAGAGTATCCCGTTGGATTGGGGCGCAAAAGACTATGACGGCAATCCCACCACAGATTCCAGAGTGGCCTATTCGCTTTCCCCCATCGGTGCACACAAAGGCTATGGGCTGGCGGTCATGGTTGACGCACTGAGCACGCTGCTCTCCGGCGCCTGCTATGGCACGGATATCGGCCAGATCACCAAGCTGGAGCCCGAAAACACCGGCTTCTTCATGATCCTTATCGACCCCTCCAAGTTTATGCCTATCGAGGAGTTCAAGGCCAACGCGGATCGGTATGTACGCATGATCAAGGGAAGCCGCAAGGCCACGGGCGTTGATGAGATCTTTATGCCGGGGGAGATCGAATACAGACTTTTCAAGGAGACCAAGAAAAACGGTATAAACATCAGCGACGCAGTCTGCACAGAGTTGGCCGGCTTGGCAGCCGGACTCGGCGTGATCCCCGAGGGTGCGGACTTCGACGCACTGCTCGCGCACTTCGGCGGGTGACAGGATCGGAAACTGCAGCAAAAGGTGGCGGATAGATAGGAACCGATAAGCTGCGCAATAAAAAAGAAAAAACACAGTTATATCCTTCTTGAGGAAAACATATCTTAGCTGAAAAGAAAAACCAAGCAGAAAAAAGGCTGTGCCCGGATACCAACTGGGCACAGCCTTTTTTCTGTGCAGATACTTGCTCCTATTGATTCAAACGCTCTTTTTCATTCATTTTCACTATGCCCGCTGATAAACAAAGACAAGCATCACGATTAGGACGAACGTTGTTCGGCAGTTATCAATTCAGCAGTCATCAATATTGAACAGATACAATTTCCCATCAGCGTTCAAAATAACCCAGGACTTCATCGTTGATCCATGCCCATAGACATCGTATTCGCCAATATCCTTCGGCTTCCCATCTTTCATTTCTGGCAGGAACTCGAACCTGATCGGCTTTACAAACCCTCCGGTTTCATCCCTCGTCAGGATATAGAACATACTGCCGCCTTTATATTCAGAAAACTCCACAAAGAGCTTAGATTTATCACTGCTGATAGCCATTCCGTCAAAGCCCTGGAGAGCCACAGGATAAGAGTCAACCCGGGTATTCTTTGTATTCAGTACATCGACAGTCGAAGAAGGGTACATATGGAACCAGATATTCTCTTCCTCATCGAGATTGATTTCGGAACAAGCGAGCGCAAATTCGTCATGGTAGCGTTTCGTGACTTCGCCATCCTCAGAAAAGACCATCAAAGGAAGCCGATATTTGTCATGAAGATTCCTATCATATGCAACAATGATATCATGCTGACTGTTTGTAATTAAAGTCCGGATGTTCTCATAAATTTTGAATTGGCCATCATCATTTGTCGGAACCATCGGTAAAATCGAATATGACTCGCGGCCTGAAAGAGAAATAGACGCATTTAGTTTTCCATCATACAAATATACCGTGCCAACGTGTGAGTCCTGTCCCTGAAAGCGGTACTTTCCAATTTGCTTCATCTCACCGTTTTCATACTGATATTCAAGAACACGATAATGCGAAATGGTGTGCGAAGCGTGAAAAGAGTCATACTTCCCAGCGTAGATTTCATCTTTCATTTCAAATAACAGCAAAACTCGGCCATCTGCCATGATAGGATAGGCTATCAACTCCCATTTTTCCTGGCGGTCGTCATTATCATCCCAATTGCCCTTCCAGTCCGCTAAAATCTGGTTTGTATCAATAATTGCCCTCGGTTCAATCCGATAAGATCGCATTCCCCGAATTCGTTCTTCAGGAACTTTCTTTGCCAGTTCTAGGACCTTTTTTGCTTCGTCCTTAGTCAGCTTAAAATCATCAGACCAAGGGTTAATGACGAAACCGTCGCTTGTTTCAGAGAAAATGAACTCCTCCAACAGATTTTTGGCCGGATACGGAATGGACAAAACAGGGTTCTCTGAACCGCCCGCAGAGACTCTTTCCGGGCTCGTGAAAGCGCAGAACAACTCTTCGTTTCTGCTGGTTCCTATGGTTTTCTTTACGCAGGTCGGGAACTTTTCTAATACTCTCCCATCCTCATAGTCTGTTTCATTCATTCCGTCGGGCATTGCATCGACCGGAACCTGCCATAAATCTCCGGCAGCCACGCTGTCGGTAATGAGCGTCATAACATCCGCCCAGTCCGTGTCTTCTTCATCATCAAAAAACGCGCTGAGGGCTCGTTCAAGCTTTTCGGTCAGTCCTACCAGCATTTTTTGCACTCCTTTCCATTTATCAAACGCCAAACAAATCCTTGAAGAAGCTCGACAAAACAATCCTTCGATTTCATTATGCAAGGCATGATCTTGTGAAGCCTGTAGACAACATTAATGGGAACCAAGCAGTACTTTCAGCATTCTTTCGGGACAAGCTAAAAAATCTCGGGCTACCTGATAATGCTCTGTTTCTCTATACGAGCAGTGCTCAAAACCAGCTTGTGTGAATTGGATTACGTCTGCATTGGGCAAAGCCATCAGTATTGGAGAGTGTGTCGAGATGATAAACTGTGCGCCACCTTGAGCCAGCTCGTGTATAGTTGCCATCATACGTAGTTGACGCATAGGTGATAGCGCAGCTTCTGGCTCGTCCAAAATATATAAGCCCCGCTCAGAGAACCTGTTTTCAACTACAGCCAAAAAGCTTTCCCCGTGAGATTGCTCATGCAACGACTTGCCGCCATAGGCCTTGAACGGGTTCTGCGAGGGTGCCCATTCTGCCATATCATCCAAGTATGAGGCTGCATTATACAGGCTCTCCGCGCGCAGGAAAAACCCATCCTCGTTTCTCTCCACACCTCGAATCAGTTTTGTGTACTGGTGGAGCGTTGAATGGGATGCTTTTGTTGAAAAAACAAAGTTTAGCGTTCCTCCTTCTGGGTTAAAGCCTGCCGATACTGCGATTGCTTCGACTATCGTAGATTTCCCGATTCCATTCTCGCCGATGAAAAAAGTGACTGGCTTTGTAAGAACAAGGCCGCCAGCTTTCCAAATGCTCTGAACAATAGGAAGGGTAGCATAGTATTCGCTCATGGGGATTTCGCCGCTCAATTGGAGTTCTTGAATAAACAGGCCACTAAATGAACCGGATCGCTTTTCGGTTTTCTCGTTGTCCTGCTTGATTGCCTCAGATATGGTACGTCTGTCCTCAATACTGCAATAGTCGATGAGTTCTTCTACAGTAGAGATACTTCCAGTTTCAATGCTACAAAGCATATCATCTACGGCACCCTGTTCTTGTGCCTTGTCTAACGCCCAGTATGCCAAGAACTCGTCCGTGAACATGAGGAGTATGTTCAAGAGCTTCTTTTCTTTATTATTCAGCTTCAAAGTGTTAATCCTCAGCAGGTCTTTTTTTCGCCCACGTTTCAAATGCCTCACAGATATGCATCAGTGCCGGTGAAAGATATAAACCAAGCTGTTCTTTTATGTCTTCGGGAACACCGTAATACGCCTCTGCGATCCCCCCGGCGATGGCCGCGATGGTGTCGCTGTCGCCGCCGATGGAGATGCAGTTGCGGATGACGTCCTCGTAACTCTCCCCCTCGAAGAAACAGGCAAGAGCCTGCGGCAAGGACACCTGGCAGATTTCTCTTCCGTGTCCTTGCCAGTTTGCCCTGTATTCATCCACTGACGTCGAGAGGTCGTAGTAAGCTTCCATTGCGGAACGAATCTCTTCCTTCGATTTTCCCAGGCGAGCCATCACGATGGCGACAGCAGTTGCTTCAGCGCCCTTCATTCCCTCCGGGTGATTGTGCGACACGCATGTAACGGCTGCGGACAGCTTCTTTGCTTCTTCCACATTCCGCGCAGCGAACCCAACGGGGCTCACGCGCATGGCGGAGCCGTTGCCGTAGCTGTTGTACGGCTGCGGATCATCGGAAAACATCCAATGAATAAAACGTGCACCGTAGCCGCAGTTTGGAAACTGCTGCCCAACCCGCTGCATAGCTTGGACTGCCTTTTCCGACAGGTCGGAGAAATCCTCCTTGCTGTCCATTAAGGCCTGCGCCACCGCACAGGTCATAACCGAGTCATCCGTAAAACAGCAGCCAGGCGTCAAAAACGTGAATTCTTTGCTGAGAGAGTTTTGAAACTCAAAGCGGGAGCCAACGACATCTCCTATGATTGCACCGATCATCCTGTATTCCTCCTTTTCATAATAGCCTTGCCGCAGGAAACCATCTGTCAGGATCCGCGCTTTTTATAGTCCGCGGCAATCGGCGCGCTCCAGTCGGCTGCGATTGTCTTTTTCCCTCGAAACTGCCTGATGGCTTCGTCGACAACCTCGTAATTCAACATTGTCCCTGCGCTGTCGCATCTGTACCGTACGGCACGGTCCTCACGGATACCGAAGCTGCGCGCCGCGGAGATCGCGTCCATATTCGCTCCCAGGAACAGGAACTCCCAGCCGTACTTCTCCTGCTCGTGCTTTACCATCCGCTGCACCTTGTCGTAGGTATATATGCGGCTCGCATTTTCCATCCCGTCCGTGGTGATTACGAAGATGGTTTTCCCCGGGCGGTCTTCTTCTCTTGCGTACTTGTGAACGTTCGCGATGTGGTGGACGGCTCCGCCGATCGCGTCCAGCAGGGCGGTGCAGCCGCCAACCTGGTACTGCTGGTCCGTCATCGGCTCGATCTTTTCCAGCGGAACCCTGTCGTAAAGAACCTGTCCGCCGTCAGAAAACAGGACAGCGGAAACGAGGGCCTCTCCCTCATCTTTCTTCTGCTTTTCCACCATGGCATTGAAGCCGCCGATGGTGTCGCTCTCGAGCCCCGCCATGGAGCCGCTGCGATCCAGGATAAATACGATTTCTGTCAGATTGTTGTTCATAATAAATACTCCTTTCCTTTGTTGTGGCTTTATCATACCGCAAAGGAAAGAAGTATCGGTCAACTCACGGTTGACTTTTTCAAGCTTTGAGACCCGTTTTCAAAAGGGGCAGGCCGCAGTCATAGAGCGCCTCGTTGATAAACGTTACACTGTAGATTTTTCGATCGATACAGTACTGCACGACCAGGTCGGCCTTGCTGCTGCGGGTCAGCGCATAGCCTGCCTTGCCGAGGAGCTTTTGCGTTTGCACCAGATCAAGCTGCAGTCCGATCGCCAGCTGGATGACCGTGCTCTTGGTCGGCTGGTAATTCTTGTTGTTCAGGATTTTGCTGAACAGCTGCTTGCTTACTTCCGCTCTTTTGTACACCTCGGAGTCTTTTCCATCCCGCTCCTTGAGCAGGTCTAACAGGTACTCCGAAAAAGTACTCTCATACTGATTTAAGGCGTCTTTGAGTGAAGTATATTTATGATCCATCGCCGGGTTCGGCGCTGCCGGCGGGGATGCATGGGCCCCGGCCGGCTCCCACCGGGCACCCTTTCGATTCCATCTGCGGCTATGATGCAGTTCCGCCTTCTCCTGAAACGCATGGGAGGCGTTTACCGGGAGGCTTCCATCGGTCAGATACTCTTCTTCGGTTCTTTCACTGACATAGTGATCGTCGATGTAGCTTTTCAGATCATCAAACAGGGAGCTTGCCATACCGAAGGCTTTGGCGTTGAACAGCACAAGGTAGATCTGCATCTTATGCTCCAGCAGGAAATCTGTGAAAGCACGGATAGCGACCGTCAGCGCCAGATTGTGCGGGAAGCCGTATGTGCCGGCTGCCATCAAGGGAAAAGCTGCTGATTTGCACCCCAACTCATAGGCAAGCTGCAAAGCGGCATCGTATGCCTTCCTGAGCAGTTCTTCTTCCTGATGATGCCCATCGACCCAGGCGGGGCTGACCGTATGCAGCACATATTTCGCGGGCAGCTGAAAAGCCGGAGTAGCCACAGACTGGCCGGCAGCTATCTCGCCGATCTTCTTCCTCGCTGCCAGCAGCTCCGGTCCTGCGGCGTCGTGAATGGCCCAGTCCGTTCCGCCGCCGATGACCGGCTCCGGATTGGCGGTGTTTACGATGGCGTCGGCTTTCACTTTTGTTATATCGTTGCGTATGATTTGAAATGGCATAAGTATTTCTCCGTTCCAGAATAGACCTGACTTTGTTTTCCGCAAACGCATCTGTTCTTTCAGAATAACGCTTGCGTGTTTTTTGGATTTGTACGGCAGCAGCCTGCTGTATGATTTATGACATGCTCCGGGGTTTTCTGGCGGTTCTCCCCCAAGACCACAGAGTAACACATCTTGTCCTTGACCTGAAGGGAGTGCACCTGCTATTTGTTGTCCGGGATTCAAGTTGAACTTGAATCCCGACTGATGCGTTTGGCCATCGCAAGTAAACTCTTGATCTGATAGCCAAGAAGCCATGCGGCATTGTTGTACTCGGGACATTTTTTTACAATCTTCAACAGTTCAGGATAGTAGGTCTCCGTTTCCCGGGTATATTCCGTTATCTTCTCATCAGAAAAACCTGCCGACATTGTGCTGAGGTTATTGCACCGGTCGATGCACTTTACCAGACACGCCTTGGGATTGCCCATGATCCTTTGATAATAGGCTTTTTCGGAATAAGGCTTTGGAGGTTTTGTGACGAGCGCAACGACCTCTTGAACCGCCGGGGAAACCGGGAGCTCATCGGCTCTGACACCGCAGTCTTCTGCCACATCATGAAGGAGAAGTGCAGCCAGAAGCACATCATCCTCAAGCCCCATAGCGAAGGCGTGGCAAGCCATTGTCAGCGGATGGCTGATATAAGGGATTTTTGCCGCCTTGGGCGAGCGGTAGGTTCCCGCATGCTTCTCCTTTGCATAGCTCAGAGCCCGCGTTGCCTCCGGAAAGATACCAGAATTCAGCTTTCCTTTCAGAAAGGCAGACATATGGTCTTCATCATAGAGCCGCAGATTCCGGATGGTTCCACTTTCCTCATATAATGATAAGTCCAGGACGGTTTCCAGTTTTGCCAGTTTTTCAGAGCGCGGAAGATACTTGTCCTGTTCCCACTTGCTGACGGCTTCTGTGCTGACCCCGAGTGCTTCCGCCAGCTTTGACTGGGTCATTTTCTTTGCTCTCCTTGCTGCAGCTATTCTTGTTCCGAGACTCATACCGCCCCTCCTTTACCGCGCGTCAGACAGAATGAACGACAAACAATCCGATATTGTTTTCAGTGCCCTCGCGCATGCTTTAGCCCCGACTTGGATGCGCCGGCAATATCTGGAAGCAAAACTATGATACCGCATAATATTGCGCACGTCAACAACACAGGGCTGTTCTGACAAGGCTGGCGGGTTACGGGAATGACATACGCCAATCAGGGGCTTGAATCCCTTGTCGCGCGCTGCGCCGCCGCGGGCTTTGTATCGTTCGCGACGCGTTTCGGATGCGCTTGACGGCGCCGCAGGGGAAGAGGTACAATTATTTTACGAAAGGAAAAGCGCATACGGTGAACACGCCGGTGATTGGAAGGGAGAACGAGATGAAAACACTATTGAAAAACGGCATGATTTACGACGGCAGCGGCGAAAAGCCCTATCGGGGCGACGTGCTCATTGAGGACGGGACAATTCTCGCCGTCGGCGGCGAGATCGAGACCGAAAGCGATTGCGTCGTACCGCTGGACGGCCTTGCCGTCTGCCCGGGGCTGATCGATGCGCACTCACACAACGATTTTTTCTATGACCGCGAGGATGCGGAGAAGTTTTACAAGCCCTTTATCGAGCAGGGCATCACGACACAGATCACAGGCAACTGCAGCTTTTCGCCCTTCGGCGTGGATCCGGACACGCCGTACCGCGACAAGATCGGCGGAGGGCTCTTTGACACGTTGGCGCCCTGCAGCTTTGCGGAATTCAAGAAGCGCGCGGAGGGACGGCTGTACGTCAATCTCGTCCCCCTGATCGGCCAGGGCTCCGTGCGCGCGGGCATGACGGGATACGACCCCAAGCCCTACACGCCCGAGCAGATCGAAGCGGAACTCGCCCACGTCCGCGAGGCCATGGAGGGCGGGGCTTTCGGCGGCTCACTGGGCTTTATGTACGAGCCGGATCGCTACGCGAAGGAGGATGAGATCCTCGCCTTTGCCAGGGAGATCGCCAGGTACGACGGCATTGTGACGATCCATCCGCGGGCCTGCTCCATCGTCAGCGCGGATTATCCGCTCCTGACGAAAAAGTCCCATCTGGAGCTGGGGCTCGACGAGGCGGTGGACATCATGGAGAAGTCCGGCTGCCGTCTGGAGTACAGCCATCTCATTTTCACCGGCGAGCGCAGCTGGAAGCTGCTGGACAAGATGCTCGCCACCTTCTACCGGGAGAAGGAAAAGGGCTACCCCATCGCCTATGACAACTACGCCTTCCATTACGGCGCTTCGGTCATCACCGTTGTTTTCCCGGAGTGGTATGCCATGCTCTCCAAGGAAGAGGCCCGGAAGCCCGTCAACCGGTTCAAGCTGCAGCTGACCATTCTCATGTACCGCAAGGTACTGGGCATCGACTGGGATGACATGGTGATCGCCTATATCTCCGACGAGCACCCGGAGTACGAGGGCAAAACCATCCCCGAGGCCGCGGCGGAGGAGGGGCTGTCCAACCTCGACATGTACCTCAAGCTGGTCGACCTCTCCGATCGGGCGGGCAGCATCTATCTGGGCAAGTATTACAGCGCAGAGATTGTCCGCCGCCTGATGGAGGATGAGCTCTCCGTCTTCATGACCGACGCCTGGGTCGAGGAAAAGGGCCTGCAGAATATTGCCGCTTACCAGACCTTCCCGCAGTTCTTCCTGCTGGCAAAACGCTACGGCATACCCTATGAGAAGATCGTGCGCAAGATGACGGGCGCAACAGCGGACCGCTATCGCATCCCGCAGCGCGGCTATCTCAAGCCGGGCTGCCGGGCCGACCTGACGGTGCTGGACTTTGACGCGCTTCGTGTGGATGAGAAAAAGCCCGATGCGAAGCCGGGTGGCGTTGTCCATGTGTATGTCAACGGCCGCGCCGTGATGAAAGACGGCGTTTATCAGGGCGGCTGCGCCGGTGAGGTCGTGCTGAAGAAGCAGAGCAGCGTATGAGCGGACAGACAGCGTCCGCAAAGATCACCGGCCAAAGCCCGACAAGACATAGGCCTCCGACCGGCCGAAGGCCGTGCAGGGGAATCCCTTTGACAGCGCTGGTAAAACATGTATAATAGGCGGAGAAAGCAATTACCTGGCCATGGGGAGAACACACGATGACAACACATGAAAGATTTCTGAAACTGCTGGATTTTTCCGAGACAGAGAGAAGAGAGCTTCTCCCCCTCTGGGAAAACGCCTGCGCACTGTTCCGGATCACAGAGGCGGAGCTGCAGTATGCCATGCAGGAATGGATCCCGCAGTATTGGGATCTCTCCCTGCGGGGCGTTCGCCGCTGCATCGGCGTATATATCCGGGAATTGATTGAGATTTCGCGCCTCCCCGAGTACCGGGCGCGGGGAGACCGGCTGCTGTATTACAACATGCCCTGTCATCCGGCCTGCATTTACGCCAACAAGCTGGCGGGAAACGGGAGGCTTCACGCCTCCTATCCGGATTATTTCATTGCCACGGTATTCAATGCCTTCCTCCATAAAAGCATGGCGCCCGCCTCTCAGAACGGCGTCTGCGCCTCCCCGGTCTGCCATCAGTGCGGCATGAACCGGGTGAAGGCCGACACCTGCTTTCGCAATCTGATTGCGGAGCCGACGGTGCTGTGGAACTGGGGCCTGTACTGCAACGAGGGGCATAAGATTGAAGAGCTTGTGCAGAACATGGGGGCGCGGAACTGGAAATACGTTTTGACTGTGATCCCACAGGACGCCGGCTCCGGAGTCGCGGAGGCGGATGATGAAAGCCGCGTGAACTATCTGGCACGGGAGCTGCGCGAGAGCCTGAAAAGCATTTCCGCATATACGGGCATTGAGGTCAGAGAAGAGCATCTGCTGGCCGCGACAAAAGAATACCTGACATACCAGCTCAAGGTGGAGCAGCTCATGGATCTGATGTCCCGGGCGCCGGTACAGCCGGTGACCGGCAATGATCTCACCATCTTCCAGGCGCCCTCCCAAATCGCGTTTGACTCGGGATACCGCTTTCTCGATGAGGCCATCGACATCATGCTGGAGGAGGTTCGGGAGAGAGTCGATAGAAAGGAAGGGACCCTGCCGGAGAACGCGCCCCGGCTTGCCTGCCACTTTGTGCCCTTCAGCGTTCCCTGGATCAACAAGGCGTTTTTGGACTGCGGCATCAACCTGTCCGTCAACACCTTCTTTGCCCTGGCCTCCAGGCAGCGGGACTGCTTTGACGAGGGGGACGTCTACCGCTCCATCGCCCGGCAGTGGCTGAGCAATCCCAGTGTTGTCAACATGCAGAACGAGACCGATCTGGTCTGCGAGATTCTGGAAAAGTATCCGCAGGATGGGGTGCTGTACGGCTTCTTCAATTTCAGCTGCTGGATCGGGAGCCTGGAGAAAACGATGATTCAGATCGTGGAAAGACGGACCGGCATTCCCCACTATTATTTTGAAAGTGAATTCTGGAACGATGAACAGTACAGCCTGGAGGATCGCCTGACCCGCATCCGGGGCATCGCCTACAATGTAAAAATTCATCGTATGGTAAGCGGTTGGAATCATGGCACGTAAAAAGATACTGAAAAGCAAAAAACAAATACTGGATACCGCCCTTGCCCTGATCGATACGGAAGGCGTGGCTTCTGTCTCCATGATCCGGCTGTCCAAGGAGCTTGGCGTGTCCTCCATGACACTGTACAACTATGTGCGCAACGCGGATGAGGTTCTGCGGGAGATTCTGGTGCAGACCTTCAGCGGCTTTTACGAGCAGGTCTATCTTGCCATGAGCGGCATGGATCGCGGAGCGTACAGAGGCGTCGAGGCCTATGCCATTGCCTATGCGGCCGCACTGTATGATCTTTCCGAGCAGCGGAGGGAGATCTGCCGCTACCTGATCGGGGAGGGCTATGTGAAGTATTACAACGATGCAGAGCTGCGCCGCTTCTACAATCCCCTGGGCGTTTTCCTGCTGGATCATGTCAGGCAGGAGGAGGTCGGCGATTGGGAAGACGCGTTCCGCCTGTATAAGTGCGTCGTTTTTTCACTGATTCACGAGCACATGGTCGGAGGGCAGAGGCTTTCCAAAGACGAGTATCTGCGCAATGTCACGGCGTTTATGCGCAAGGTTTTTCCACAGGATACCATACGGGCTTGAACTGTATTCCGATTGTCTCTCCATGAGCAGCCGCAGGGCCTCATGGAGAGCTTTTTTTACGGGAGAGATTGCCCAAATCCGGGGCGCCGAAATTGGTGCTTATGCCAAAAGTCCGGATTTTGCCGGGGAAAAGATTGACAGCGTTCCCGGGGGCATGCTATGATGGTTTCAATAAATTTGGCCCCCAAAAATAAACAAAGCGCCTTGGCACTCCCAGCACATGGCTCGGGGGGAGCGGCCCCTGTTTCGTTTCGGTTTTTCAAAGAGACGTTCTTTTTTTGCTTTATTAATTTGGCGGCCAAATATTTTTTCGTATCGGCAGAATAAGCACAAGAGCGTTGTGCGCAAAAGAAAAAGGAGGAGACATACCTGTGAAAAATGTGTTGCGCGAGCTGGATAAGCAGTCCCGGGCAAAGGTGCGGGAGCTTGTTCAGGCAAAAAAGGACGGGACGCCGCTGATTGAGTACAACAGCACGTTTATCCCCGAGGAGCTGATCCGGGCGGCGGGGGCGAACACGTACTTCATGTGCCGCGGCGGCGAGCCGGAACCGACGGACGCGGTACTGGACTACATGCTCCGCTTCATGAATCCGCTGGCCAGATCCATGGCCGGCTATCTGGAGCTGGGCCTGGATCCCATTACGCCCCACTCGGATCTGGTGGTCACGGCGCAGACCGACTGCCACATCGGCCGGATCACGGAGCTGCTGGAGTTCAAGGGCGTAAAGGTCAACAAGGTCGGCATCCCGGCAGACTGGAAAAAGAACATCGCCTTTGAGTACTTCGTGGAATCCCTCGGGAAAATGGTTGCCGCGGTAGAAGAGATCACCGGCAAAAGCGTCGATCAGGAAAAGGCCAGAGAGAACTTCGCCGTTTCCAACAGAATCAATGAGCTCTTTCGCAAGATCAACGAACTGCGTGTGGGGGAGAACTCTCCCATCGGATTTGAGGATTATATCCGCCTGCAGCATCTGAGCTTCTCCCTGGGCGATCCCGCCGTCTTTGCGGAAAAGCTGGAAGAGATCTATGAAGAATTGAAAACCGCCCCCGGCGTTTATCCCGAAAAGGCGCCC
>JAEEGL014186473.1_pt1 | contig 15868 bp, 14 predicted proteins | sample 9134231 | NCBI WGS metagenome assembly JAEEGL01 (sample SAMN16246548, study PRJNA631951) | gut metagenome | biome: gut microbiome; feature: rumen; material: fiber-attached | host: Bos | place: Iran: Karaj | collected 2018-10
ATGTCCGCGTCCTCAAAGCTCTTGGCGATGTTGTTGCGGTTTTCCTCCGCGCTGCGCTTGCCGATCTCGGGGTCGGAGCCGGCGCCCTGTCCGTGCGTCAGCTTCTCGCCGATCTGGATCTTCTGATTTGCGTTGGAGACGGCAAGCGCCTGCTTGTCCGTATTGATCGCAATAAATTCAACGCCCTGGGTGCCGGTGTTGACCATGCGGTTGACGACGTTGTTGCCCGCGCCGCCGACGCCCACGACCTTGATGGTGACGACATTTTCAGGCCCGGTTTCAGGAACGAATGCCATATCTGTTTCCTCCCAACTTTTTTATCGCTGCGGCGTAAGCGCCGCCTTTGTTTCATAATTTATCAATTTATTCTAATCTATTTTTCTGAACAGGTCAATACTTTTCTTAGTCATAGGTCAGATGCGCGCGCTTGTCGATCGAAAGATCCAGCGTGCCCCTGTCACCGTCGCTGAGCGCATCCACCGCGCTCAGGAGGCACTGGAACTTGTATTCGATGTTTTCGTCCGCCCCGAGCTTAACGGTAAAGCGGCCGATATAGTCGAACGTCGGATTGGAAATGCCGGAGATGTCGATGTAGGTGATCCGGTCCCGCAGGTTCAGGGAGTCGATCTGCTTCAGGATCTCCGCGAGATAGGCCACCTTCGGGCTTTCCGCCTCGCCCGGGGCGATGATCTGTCCCGCCTCCGGCGCGAGCGGCGTCAGCCCCTCGATGCGGATCAGCCCGCGCAGCTCATCCCCGGAAACCTTCGAGAGGAGCTTGCAGCCCCGGTCGATCGCCCAGGTCCCGTCCTCCGCGCCGACGCAGGCGATGGCCCGGCTCTCCGTGACGATGATCACGAGCTTGTTCGGCAGACTGCGGTTGATCACGGCCTTTTCCACGTAGGGCAGCTTGGAGAAGATCCGGCTGATCGCCGTGAAGCGGTTGATGAAGAAGAGGTTGTCCCCTTCTTCGATCCCGGATGCCTCGATGATCTCCTCGGCCGTGTAGAGGGCGTTGCCCTCCACCTCGATGCCGGAGACACGGAAAAACACGCTCATCCCGAAGACCAGCGCGGCGCATATGATCAGAAATGACAGCGGCGCGAACAGCGCGCTGCGTTTTTTCCTCCGTCTGTTCTGCTGCGGCATGAAGCAGCACTCCCAACTCCGTATAGTCTGTATCAAAGCCGGCGGCTTTATTCCGCCGCTTCTTCCCCGGCGCAGCGCTCTACGCCGGCGCCGAGCGCGCGCAGGCAGCCCGCGAAATCATCGTAGCCGCGCTCGATGTGGCCGCTGTCGGACACCCTTGTCTCCCCCTCGGCAGACAGTCCCGCAAGGATCATTGCGGCGCCGCCGCGCAGATCCGTCGCGCACAGCGGCGCGCCGCGCAGCGTACGTACGCCGCTGACCATGGCGACGCGGCCCTCCACACGGATGTCCGCGCCAAGGCGGCGCAGCTCCGACACGTGGCGAAAGCGGCTCTCGAAGATGTTTTCCACAAAGACGCTGGTGCCCCGGGCGCGGAGCGAGGCGGCCATTACGAGCGCCTGCGCGTCCGTGGGAAACCCGGGATAGGGCTTCGTGACGACCGGCGGCCCGGCATGAAGCGCGCCGGAACGCTGAAGCCGGATGCTCCCGGGCTCCGTCTCGACGCTGCAGCCCATGCAGCGCAGCGCCTGCGCGACGGAGCTGAGCTGGGCCGGACGCACATGCGTCAGACAGACGTCTCCGCCCGCGGCAGCCGCCGCGCAGAGATATGTCGCCGCGGCGATGCGGTCCGGGAGGACGCTGTGCTCGGTAAAGGGACGCGCGCTGAACGGACCGATGCGGACCTCCGGGCTGCCGGCGCCGCGGATCGACGCGCCCTTCGCGTTCAGGAAGTCCTGCAGATCCGCGATCTCCGGCTCTCTGGCCGCGTTGGTCAGGATCGTCTCCCCCTCCGCGGCGCAGGCGGCGAGCATCACATTTTCCGTCGCGCCGACGCTGGGGAATTCCAGATGGATGCGCGCGCCCTTCAGGCGCTGCGCGCGGCAGCAGATCTCCCCGCCCGACTGACGCACCTCAGCGCCGAGCTCGGCCAGCGCCTTCAGGTGCAGGTCGATCGGACGGCTGCCGAGTTCGCATCCTCCGGGCTCGGAAAGGCGCACCTCGCCGCACCGGGCAAGGATCGCGCCGAGGAACATCACGGAGGAGCGCATTTTCAGCATCAGGGCATGGGGGATATGGTTTTCGCACATTGTTTCGGAGTCTACCAGGATTTCCCCTCTATTTTGCATCACGGTGCAGCCGAGATGCCGAAGGATCTCCAGCGAGGCGTCCACGTCCCGCAGCTGCGGGCAGTCGGACAGTCTGGTCACACCGCCGCCGAGCAGCGAGGCCGCCAGGATCGGCAGCACAGCGTTCTTCGAGCCCTGCACGGCAAGGCACCCGTCCAGTTCGTTTCCTCCTCTGACCTTCCAAAGCGGCATAAGACGACCCCCACATGACAGCGTTTTCCCGCCATCCTATGCAAAGGTCCCGGAAGATGTCAGTTGCTTTTACTTCACATAGCCCAGGATCACGTCGGCGATCCGCGCGGTGGCGTCCGGGACGCCGCAGCGCTTCATCCGCTCCGCCATTCCGGCGAGTTTTTCCCTGTCACGCAGCAGGGCAAGCGCTCTCTGATAGAGCGTTTCCGCATCGAATTCGCCCTCCAGGAGCATTTCCGCCGCGCCGGCGTCGGCCAGCAGCTTCGCGTTCTTCTCCTGATGATGATTCGTCACGTTGGGGGACGGGACCAGCAGCGCGGGCTTGCCCAGCGCGGCCAGCTCCCCCAGCGTGGAGGCGCCGCTGCGGCACATCACGAGGTCCGCGGCGGCCATCACCAGCGGCATGTCATAGATGTATTCGCGAATATCGACGCCGTTTCCTGCCATCGTGTCCCAGCCGCGCGAAGCGAGCGCGCTGCGCAGCGGCGCAAATCCTCGCTTCCCGGCGGAGTGGATCAGCAGGAAATCCCGCCGCTGCGCGGCCAGCGGCGCAAAGTCCGCCATCACGCCGTTCATATGGTCGCTGCCGAGACTGCCCCACACGGACAGCAGCATGGGTCTGTCCTCCGGGATGGCGAGCCGCCGGCGGGCTTCTTCCCGTCCGACCGTCTCAAAGCCCTCCCGGACCGGCGTCCCCGTGAACACGACCTTCGTTCCTGCGGGGTAATTCCGGGCCGCATTCTCAAAGCCGACCATGATGCAGTCGGCGGTATGGGCCAGCAGCTTCGTCGTCAGGCCGGGGACCGCGTTGGATTCGTGCAGGAGCGTCGGGATGCCGAGCGAATGCGCCGCGGAGACCACGGGGTAGCAGACGTATCCGCCCGTGCCGATCACGACGTCCGGCGCAAATTCGCGGATGATCTGTTTCGCGTCCCGAACGCTCCGTACGACGGTTCGGGCCGTGTGCAGGTTGTGCTTGAAGCCGTCAAGAGAGAGGGAGCGGCTGAGATTGCTGATCTCGACCGTCCGGATCGGATAGCCCTCCCGCGGGACGAGCTCGGTCTCCATCATGCCCTCCGCGCCGATGAAAAGGATCTCCGACTCCGGGAGAAGCCGCCTGAGCCGCCCGGCGACGCCGAGGGCCGGGTTGATATGGCCGGCGGTGCCGCCGCATGTAAAGAGGAATTTCAAGGTTCGATCCTCCTGCGATCCGTCGTTCTTCCTGCCCGGCACCGCCGGCCATTTGTCATCCCCGAGCCGTCGCGAACGCGCGGCGAGTGGGGACATCCATCGGCTTGCGCAGCAAGCCCGGCGGTGCCGCCGCATGGAAAGAGGAATTTCATGCGCCCGCACCTGCCTGATCACGCTGCGGCGAGCGCGGCTGCCGCGGTTTGATGAATTTCTTTTCCGGCACGTCGCGGGAAATGGAGAGTATGACGCCCATCTCGGCCAGCTGCAGCCAGAGCGCCGTTCCGCCGTAGGAAAAGAACGGGAGGGAGATCCCCGTGCACGGGATCAGATTCGTGACCACGGCGACGTTGAGGATCACCTGGATCGCCAGCAGCGCGGTCACGCCGGTACAGACGAGGAAGCTGTAGCGGTCCCGGCAGTGCATGGCCAGGAAGAACCCGCGGGCGATCAGCAGCGCGAAAAGGATGAGGATCGCCGCCGCGCCGATGAAGCCGAGCTCCTCACAGACCACGGAGAAGATGAAGTCGTTGTGCTCTTCGGGCAGATACAGATATTTCTGCCGCCCGTTCCCGAGGCCCAGACCGCTCAGGCCGCCGCTGCCGATGGCGTAGAGGGACTGAACGATCTGATAGCCGGTATCGGAGGTATCCGCGAACGGATCGAGCCAGGCGGAGATCCGCTCGCCGGAGTAATGGAGCACGTTGATCGCGATCACGCCGCCGAGCGCGACCGCGCCGCCGCCCAGCAGGAACCAGAACAGCCGCGTCCCGCCGATGAACATCATCACGGCCGTAAGAAGGATGATGATGATGGACCCGGAGAGGTGCGGTTCGAGGACCAGCAGACCGATGATGAGCGCGGCGGTCGCCGCGAAGGGCAGGACCCCGTAGCGGAAGGTGCGCATTCGGTCCTTGAAGCGGCAGATCAGCTGCGCTTCAAACAGGATGACCGCGATCTTCGCGATCTCCGAGGGCTGGAATGTGATGGAAGCGATCTTGAACCAGCGGCGCGCGCCGTTGACGCGCTCGCCGCCGACCAGCACCAGCAGGAGCATCACGACGGAAAACAGCAGCAGCACGCCGGAGAAGCGGCGGTAGAAACCGATCGGAAAGCGCGACGCCAGCAGCATGATCGCCACGCCGGTGACGGCAAAGAAGAGCTGGCGCGTGAAGTAATACGTCGCGGTGTGTTTCGTCGCCGCGCTGTAATACGCCCGCGCGAAGCTGGCCGAAAGCACCATCACGACGCCGATCGTCAGCAGCAGCAGCACAAGCAGCAGAAACGGGACGTCGATGCTGCCGCGCCCGATGGACGAGTCCTCACTGTAGTCCGCCAGGCGGTTTTCGGAGTATTCCATTTGCATTCCCTCCCGTTTCAGCTTTTTCTTGTTCCGTTCAGAAGCGCCCGCGGACGCCGAGGAACGAGATCACGGCGAAGAGCGCGGAGACCAGGGTATAGAGCGCGAACAGCTCTTTCTCCTTCCACTTCTTCCCGGTCCAGCCGCCCATCTCCAGATGGTGGTGGAACGGCGCCATTTTGAATACGCGCTTTCCGTGGGTCGCCTTGAAGTACAGCACCTGGATGATGTCGGAAAGCGTCTCGAACAGAAAGACGATGCCGAGTGTGATGAGGATCAGGGGCATATCATAGGCAAAGGCCATCGCCGCCACCGCGCCGCCGAGGAAAAGACTGCCGGTGTCGCCCATAAAGACTTTCGCGGGGTTGAAATTGTAGGTGAGGAATCCCAGCAGGCCGCCGGTGACTGCCGCGGCGAAGATGCCGAGGCCCAGGCAGCGCCGTCCCCAGAGGAAGCACAGCGCCGTGTAAAACACAAAGACGGGCAGACTCGTTCCGGTCGCGAGGCCGTCCACACCGTCGGTGATGTTGACCGCATTCACCGTCCCGATGATGACGAAGGCGGCAAAAACGACGTAGACGAATTCCGGGATCGCGACGCTCCGGTTGAAAAACGGGATATAGAGGTCGATATTTCCCTTTTTCGCGCTCATGTGCAGCAGGCCGAAGCGGCGCAGCAGATAGATGAACGCGATGGCGACCACCAGCTGAAGAAGGAACTTCTGACGCGCCGTGAGCCCGAGGTTCTGTTTGTGTTTCAGTTTTTCGAAGTCGTCAAGGAAGCCGATGGCGCCGTAGATCAGGGCGAAGATCAGCACGAAGATATGGCTGTAGTCGCCCTCCGTCATCGCCTTCCAGCCCACGGTGAGGCAGACGACGACGGCGGCGAGGATGAACATGATCCCGCCCATGGTCGGCGTCCCCGCCTTGCTCTGATGCCAGGTCGGGCCGATCTCCTTGATGGCCTGGCCGGCCTTGATCTTCCGGAGGAATGGCACGAGCCAGGCGCCGAAGCCCAACGAGATCAGAAACGCGATGGCAAACGCGGCAATCAACTGAATCGTCATGGCTGTTTCCTTCTCTCCAGTATTTCAGCGACGATCTCCCGCTCGTCCATGTGATGCTTGACGTGGTTGATCTCCTGATAGGTCTCGTGGCCCTTGCCGGCAAGGACGATCACGTCGCCGGGGCGGTGATGGTCGATCGCGTACGCGATCGCCTTCACCCGGTCCGTGATCGCGGTGTATTTCTCCGGCGCCGCGCTGACGCCGGCCAGAATCTCGGCAATGATCGCGTCCGGATCCTCCGTACGCGGGTTGTCCGAGGTGATGATCGAAAAATCGGCCAGTTCCGTCCCGATCCGGCCCATGATCGGGCGCTTGGTGCGGTCTCGGTCTCCGCCGCAGCCGAACACGGCAACGACGCGGCCGCGCGCGGTCTCCCGCACGGTCTTCAGCACGTTTTCCAGCGCGTCCGGCGTATGGGAATAATCGATGAGGATCGTATAATCCCCGTCCGTCGGCACCGTCTCCACTCTGCCCTTCACGCCCTTCGCCGAAGCGAGCGACGCGGCGCAGTCCGCGAGCGGCACGCCCAGCGACGTGCAGGCGGCGATCACGCCGAGCGCGTTGTATACGGAAAAGCGCCCCGGGATGCCGAGCCGGATCTGCGCCCGTTCCGACGCGGTGACGGCGTCGAACGCGACGCCGTCCGGCTCGAGCTCGAGTCCCTCCGCCCGCAGGTCCGCCGAAGCGTCCTCTACGGCGAATCGGCGCACGGGACATTCCGCGCGCTCCGCCATGAAGGCGGCCCAGGGGTCGTCGCTGTTGAGCACGGCAGCGTCGCTGACCTTGAACAGAAGGGCTTTCGCCGCCGCATAATCCTCCATGTCTTTATGGAAATCCAGGTGATCCTGGGTCAGGTTCGTGAAGATCCCGGCCGCGAAACGGATGCCCGCCACGCGCCGGAGCACCAGCGAGTGGGAGGAAACCTCCATCACGACGTGGGTGCAGCCCGCGTCCAGCATCTCCCGGAACAGCTTGTGGAGCTCATAGCTCTCCGGCGTCGTCCGCTCCGTCGGAAGCTCCTCGGCGCCGATCATGTTGCAGTTCGTGCCGATGAGGCCGACCTTCGCGCCGCGCGCTTCGAGAATGTGCTTGATGAGATAGGTCGTCGTCGTCTTCCCGTTGGTGCCCGTGACGCCGATCATCGTCATCTTTCCCGCGGGGTCGCCGAAAAAGTTGCGCGAGGCGAGCGCCAGCGCGGTCCGCGCGTCATCGACCAGCACATAGGGGATGCCGATCTCCGGCGCACGTTCGCACAGGACGACGGCCGCGCCCTTCTCCGCCGCGGCGGGGATAAAGCGGTGTCCGTCGCTGACCGTCCCCGTGATCGCGGTGAAGAGGTCGCCGGGGCGGGTACTGCGGGAATCATAGCTGACGCCGCCGATCTCGGCATCGGGATCGGCCGCCATGCCGCGGATCGGGATGTCCTTCAGAAGTTCTTTCAAGCGCAAGGAAACGCACTCCTTTCTATCTGACGCGGCGGCTCCCCGGAGCGTCTGCCGCGCCGGCAAGCCGCGGGATCAGTACCGGCCGTTCGTGCTGGTGTCCGTGTCCGCCAGCGTGACGCGGATCACCGTGCCGTGCTCCACCTTTTCGCCGGGCTCCACGCTCTGCCGCGCGACAACGACGGTCTGGGAGTCGGAGACGGCGTGGCTGTCCGTGTTGATGAACAGTGCCTGATAACCCAGGCGCTGACGCGCGATGTCATAGGAGAGGCCCAGGAGGTTCGGGACCTCCTCGAGATCCTCCGACGGCGTGCCGTCCGCGAACAGGACGATCTGGCTCTTCGCCGCGACGACGCTGTTGGCGTCCGGCATCTGGAGCGTCACGTTTTCTCCCGGCCCGATCACGCGATATGTCAGGCCCTGCTCCGCGAGGCGCTGCTGCGCGACCTGCAGCGGAAGTCCCACGAGGTTGGGGACGCTGCGGTCCATGAATTCCTTTTCTTCGTCGGTATAGTTGGCCTCGACCCCCAGGTAAGGCAGAATGTCCGCCATCATGTTGCCCACCGTCGGAGCGCCCATGTTGCCGCCGGAAACGTAGACGCCGCAGGCCTCGTCCGGATTATCCAGCAAAACGAGGATGCAGATCTGCGGATCGTCCATCGGCGCGATGCCGATGAACGAGACGATGTATTCCTTCATGCCGGTCTTCGCCTCCTGCACGGTGTCGGTGCTGGTGCCGGTCTTGCCGCCGACGCGGTACCCCGCGACATAGGCGTTCTTTCCGGTCCCCTCCACCTTATCGCAGACGACCTCCTCCAGCATGCGGCACATGATTTTGCTGGTCTCCTCGCTGATGACCTGGCGGATCACGGTGGGCTCGTTCTTCGAGATCGTCTCTCCCTCGGCGCTGACGATCTCTTTGACCAGGTACGGCCGCATCAGATAGCCGCCGTTGACCACCGCGGAGATCGCCCGGACAAGCTGCAGCGGCGTGATGTTGAAGGTCTGGCCGAAGGAGGCCGCCGCCAGCTGCGTCTGGTTGTAGGGATTGCAGAACAGATCGCTGTCCCACCACAGACTGCCGGCCTCGCCGGCCAGCTCGATGCCCGTGCGGTCGTTGAAGCCGAAGGCGTCGACGTATTCGTAATACTTTTCCGCCCCCACCTGCTGCGCGATCTGGATCATCGCGACGTTGCAGGAGTGCTGCAGGCACTGCGTCAGCGTCTGCATGCCGTGTCCCTGCGTCTTCCAGCAGTGTCGGCCGTTTTCGCCCTCGTCGCCGGGGACCTGGATGAAGCCGCCGCAGTAATAGCTGCTGTCCAGGGTGACCGTCCCCTCCTCCAGCGCCATTGCCACGGTGATCGGCTTGAAGGTGGAGCCGGGCTCATACATCTCCTCGACCGCCTTGTTGCGCCACTGATCCTGCTGCGCTTTCTGGAAGATCGATTTCCGGACGGTCTCGTCCGTCGTCTCCGCCATCTCCTGCCTGACGCGGTCGCTGACCTCCTGATAATTGTTCAGATCATAGTTGTCGAGAGAGACCATCCCGAGGATCTCGCCGGTCTTGACATTCATCGCGATGGCCGCGGCGCCGTTCTGTACGCCGTAATCCTCGGCGGCCTGCTTCAGGTGCTTCTCCATGTAATACTGGATGGTGCGGTCGATGGTGGTGACGACGCTGCAGCCGTCCTCCGCGTCGAAATAGTCTTCGAATTTCGTGTAGAGCATGTCGGTGCCGAAGGCGTTTTTCGCCCGGACGACGCGCCCGGCGGAGCCGGTCAGCGCCGTGTTCATGCTCAGCTCCAGTCCGGCCAGGCCGGTGTTCTCATAGCCGACGAAGCCGACGACGTGGCAGGCCAGAGAGCCGTAGGGATAGTAACGCTTCGAGTCCGCCTCGATCTTGACGCCGGTGAGGTTGTTCTCGGTTTTGAACTCCCGCACCTGATCCGAGACATCCTGCTCCACCTTTCTCGCGACGGTCTTGTACCAGCTCTTGGTGTCCTGCGTCATCTCCATGATCTTTCCGTAGTCGACGTCCAGGATGCGGGAGAGGTTCTGCGCGATCATCACGGGGTCTTCCTTGTTCTTGACGATCTCGGCCGGCGAGATGTAGATCGTGTCCGCGCTCGCGCTCATGGCCAGGATATTCATGTTTCGGTCATAGATGGAGCCGCGCCCGGAGTCCAGCGCGGTCTCCCGCACCTGCTGCTCGATGGCCGCGGATTCGTACTCTTTATGGTGCAGAATCTGAATATCGAACAGTTTCCCGATGAGCACTAAAAATGCAGCAATGCCGCACACGATCATCAGAAACAGTGTGCGGCGAAGCATTCTTTGATTCGGCGGGCGGCTGCCCGATCTGTCCCTTTTCAAGTCTGCCATAGCTGTGCTCCCATGCGGCGGCGGGCAGGGCCCGCCGCGGTTTGTACTTCATTATACTGCGCGTCTCAGCGGAAATATTCGACGATGCCGGACAGATAGTCCGAAACGCGGTCCACGAAGCCCGTGCTCTCCGCCCCGGCGATCACGACGGCTTTGTCCGGAGACGAGGTGTCAATGTAGAAGATCTGGTCGGCGCGCGGTTTCTGCATCCCGAGGGAATGGATGGCATAATCCTCGATCTCCGCCATGTTGAACGCGCTTTCATAGTCGATCCGCAGCTTTGCCTGCTGTTCCTCCAGCTGGGTCAGCTCCTGCTGCAGCGCAACGGATTTCGATGAGATGCCGACGATCCGGGCCTGCGCAAGGATCGCGGTGACCAGCAGGAACGCCGCCGCCAGCATCCCGAGCAGAGACAGCGGCGCGATGCTCTGCCGCGTGCGCACGACCGTTCTCGCGCGGGTGCGGACCCGGGTCTGCGTCTGGACGCGGGGGTGGGCCTTCGGCTGTGCTTCGGTATATTCTTCCCGATAGAGCTCGGGATTGTTGAAATCATATGCGAGGGAGCCGTATACCGCGCCCTGGCCGTATTTCCTGTTCACTGCCGCTTCCGCCATGATGCCCTGCCTCTTCCTTTCCTGAAATATCGATCAAAGCCGCTCTGCCACGCGCAGCTTCGCGCTGCGGGACCGGGGGTTTTCCGACAGCTCCCGCTCCGACGGGAGGATCGGCTTGCGTGTGATGCTTTTCAATGTCTGCCGGAACCCGCAGGTGCACACCGGGAAATCCCTCGGGCAGGTACAGCCCCGCTCCCTTGCGGCGATCGCGTTCTTGACGATGCGGTCCTCCAGCGAATGGAAGCTGATGACCGCGAGGCGCCCGCCGGGCAGCAGGAGCTCCGGAACGCTGTCCATCAGTTCGCTGATCGAGGATAGCTCGTCGTTCACCGCGATGCGGATCGCCTGAAAGCTCCGTTTCGCCGGATGCTGCTTCTCCCGCAGCGCCGCGGCCGGCATCGCGCCGCGGATCACATCCGCCAGCTCGCCCGTCGTGTCGATCGGCGCCTCCGCGCGCCGGCGCACGATCGCCGCCGCGATGCGGGGGGCAAAGCGCTCCTCGCCGAATTCAAACAGGATCTTTTTCAGCTTCTCCTCCGGCCACTTGTTGACGATGAACCACGCCGTCAGACTCTCGCTGGTATCCATCCGCATATCCAGCGGCGCATCCGTCATATAGGAAAAGCCCCGCTCCGCCTCGTCGAGCTGCGGAGAAGAGACACCGAGGTCGAACAGCATGCCCGCGACCTTGTCGACGCCCTGTTCCCGCAGGAGCTGGGGCAGATCGCGGAAATTGCCATGGACGAAGGTGATTCGTCCGGCATAGGGCGCGAGGCGCTCCCCCGCCCGTTCCAGCGCGCTCCGGTCGCGGTCGACGGCGATCAGCCGCCCTGTCGTCAGGCGCTTTGCGATCTCTTCCGAGTGGCCGCCCATTCCCAGCGTGCCGTCCACATAAACGCCCTCCGGCCGGATGTTCAGCGCGTCGACGCTCTCATGCAGCAGAACGGAATAATGCGGATGCTCCATCTCAGAACTCCAGCTCTTCCATCACCGCCGCGAGGTTCTCCGGCGTCGTCTCGACGGCGTTGAGCTTCGCCCAGTCGTCGCTGTCCCAGAACTCCGCGTGGTTGTTGCAGCCGACGACGGTCACGTTCTTGTCCAGTCCGGCATATTCGCGCAAATTCTGCGGCAGGAGCACGCGCCCCTGCTTGTCCAGCTCGCAGCGCGCGGCGTTCGCGAACAGCGGACGCATCATCCGCTGCTTGACGTTGGGCATGGCGTTCACCTTGTCGGAGATGTTCCGCCAGCTCTCGCCGCTGTACGCGCACAGGCAGCGCTCCATGGAGATAGTCACATAAAAGACGTCGCCGAGCTCCTCCCGCATGCGGACAGGGACAAAGAGCCTTCCCTTTGCGTCCAGATTGTGCTGGAACTCACCGGTCATGCTCTTCACCTCCTGCTCTTTTTTCTTCTGCGATTGGGTCCCGGCTCCATTTTTGTGGGAATGTGATACACTTTGCGCCACTTATCCCCACTTACTGCCACCATTATAATTGCTCGTTCAGAAAAAAGCAAGCACAAATTTCAGATTTTTTCTTGATTTTTCAGTGCTTTTTCGTCATCCCAGAATTTTCCTTTCATGGGTTCGGGCAAAATGAAGCTCCCCCACAAAATCCTGTGGGGGAGCGGTGAAAAACAGGGAATATCTGGTGTCGGCCGCGGTGCCGCGGCGCCGGAACGGATCAGTCCTTCAGGTCGTCCTTGCTGATGTAGCCCACGGAAGCACCCGGCTTCTGGCCCTGGCCGGAGCCGGACGCGGCGCGGAAGTTGCTGCGGGACTGGCGGACCTCGCTCAGCGCGGCGTTGATGGCCTCCTCCGTGCGGCGCAGCGCGTCGTCCACGTATTCATTGGCGACGCGGTAGAGCTCTCTGGTGCGGTTTTCCGCCTGCGCCAGCACCTCGTTGCTGCGGGTCTTTGCCGCAACGACGATCTCCTGCTCCTCGACGAGCTCGCGGGCGCGGTCCTCCGCGGTCTTGCGGATGGCGTCCGCCTCGCGCTTGGCGTTGCCGATAAACTCGTTGCGGGCATTGACAAGGCGTCTGGCCTCCGCCACCTCGCCGGGCAGCTGCGCCTTGATCTCATCCAGAAGATTCAGGACCTTGTCGCGTTCCACGATGCATTTTTCATTGCCGAGCGGGACGCCCCACGCCTCCGTGACCATGGTATAGAGCATCTCCACCAGTTCCAGAACATCATTCTCCATTCCGTTTACCCTCCTGTAATCTCGATCTCTCTATCACGTCGTTCAGGATCTCTCTGGGCACAAACTTGCTGAGATCCGAACCGTATTTCGCCATTTCCTTGACCACCGACGAACTGATGTACGTGTATTTCTCACTGCTGGGAAGAAACAGCGTGTCCAGATCGTGGTTCAGATTGTTGTTGATCAGCGCCATCTGGAATTCCGCTTCAAAATCCGAAACGGCGCGCAGTCCCTTGAGCAACACCGGCCCCTCGTAGCGCTTCACATACTCCGCCAGCAGAATGTCCGAGGTGTCCACCAGCACGTTGGGAAGGCGCTTGACGACGCGCTCGATCAGCTCCATCCGTTCCTCCAGCGAGAACATCGGCTTTTTCGCGCTGTTGACCATGACGCACACGACGACCTTGTCGAAAATGCGCGAGGCGCGGCGGATGATATTCAGATGGCCCAGAGTGATCGGGTCAAAGCTGCCCGGATAGATCGCTGTCGTCATGTCCCTTCAGCATCCTTCGTGAATGTCGTGAGCTTTACCTTGCCGTAAACGTACTGTTTTTTCAGGCGATAGGGCGGTTCCGGCGTGGGGAGCTCCGTCTCCGCGGCTGTTTCGCAGATTATTATACCACCGTTTGAGAGGATGTCAAATGCTTTGATATGCGAAAGTGCTTTTTCGGCAAGGCCGCTGGCGTAGGGAGGATCCAGGAAGATCAGGTCGTAAGTCCCGCAGCGCTCCAGGAACGCCAGCGCGTCCGCCTGGATCACATTGACGTCGAGCGCCACCGCCCGTACGTTCTCGCGGATCAGCCGGATCGCGTCGCGGGAAGCGTCGACGACGTCCACCCGTGCCGCGCCGCGGCTCTTCGCCTCGATCCCGAGCTGCCCCGTGCCGCCGAACAGGTCGAGCACGCAGCGGCCCTCGATGTCGAACTGACAGATGCTGAAGATCGCCTCCTTCACCCGGTCGGTGGTCGGGCGGATGTCCGAGCCCTGCGGCTCCTTCAGTTTTCTCCCTCTGGCGCTTCCGGTGATGACGCGCATACCGCACCGTCCTCTCTGTGATAGTATTCGTAGACACGCCGCGCCACCGACGGCGGCAGCACTTCGCGCAGTTCCTCCTCCGTCGCCGCCGCGACGGCCTTTACGGTCCGAAAATGCTTCAGCAGCGCCGTGCGCCGCTTCTCCCCCACCCCGGGCAGCTCGTCCAGCTTCGAGCCGATGGCGGCGCTGCGCAGCGAGCGGTGGTATTCGATCGCGAAGCGGTGCGTCTCCTCCTGGATCGTGCCGATGAAGGAAAACACCGCCTGGTTCCCGACGATGCCGATCTCACGGCCTTCGCCGGTGACCAGCGCGCGGGTGCGGTGGCGGTCGTCCTTGACCATACCGAAGACCGGCAGCGTCAGGCCAAGCTCCGCCAACGCGGCCTCAGCCACCGCGGCGTGGGCGTCGCCGCCGTCGATCAGCAGGAGATCCGGCACCTCCGCGAATTTCTCATCCCCGGAAAGGCAGCGGGCAAAGCGGCGTGAGACCGCCTCGCGCATGGAGGCATAGTCGTCCTGCGCTTCCACCGTCTTCATGCGGAATCTGCGGTAATCCCGCTTCAGCGGCTTGCCGTCGGCGAACACCGTCATGGCGGCCACGATGCCGAAATTGCCGGTGTTGGAGATGTCAAAGGCCTCGATCCGCCGCGGGAGCGTCGGAAGCTCCAGCGTCTTCTGCAGCCATTCCAGCGTCTTGCTGCGGCGCTGCGCGGCGGTGGTGGAGCGCTGTACCTCCTCCCGCGCGTTGACGCAGGCGGTCTCCGTCAGCGCGGCCTTATCGCCGCGCTTCGGCGTCTCCACGCGGACGGCGCGGCCCGCCTGCTCCGAGAGCAGCTGCGCCAGCGCGTCGGCGTCTTCCGCCGGGAACGGCAGCAGCAGCGTCTTCGGCAGCGCGGGGCGCCCCGCGTAATACTGCGCAGCGAAACGGGAGACCGCCTCGCCGTCTTCCTCGACGGGCTCGTCCGTGATCTCGAAGTCCTTTCCGGCGAGGTTCCCGCCGCTGTAGTGGAGCACCGCGAAGCAGGTCTTCGCACCGCGGAAAAAACCGATCGCGTCCGTATCCGCGAAGGCCGTGGCGATCACCTTCTGCCGGTTGCCGAGATGCTCGATCGCCCGCAGCCGGTCACGCAGCCGCGCCGCGTTCTCAAAGCGCAGTTCCTCCGCCGCGCGCTCCATCTCCTCCGTCAGCGCCTGCCGAAGCTCCGCCGTCCGTCCGGAGAGGATCATCGCGGCCTGCTCGATCCCGGCGCGGTATTCCGCTTCCGTCGCCTCCGGCCGGCAGTAGCCCGCGCAAAGCCCCATCTGGTAATTCAGGCAGGGGCGCTCCTTTCCGACGTCGCGCGGGAAGCGGCGGCTGCACGTCGGCAGCAGCAGCGCCTTGAGCACCGTCTGAATGATGTCGAAGGTGGCGCCGCGCCCGCCGAAGGGGCCGAAATAGCGCGCGCCGTCCTCCTTTGTGCGGTTCACGACGGTGAAGCGCGGGTATTCCTCGCGGAGATCCAGCCGGATAAACGGATAGCCCTTGTCATCCTTCAGCAGGATATTGTAGTGCGGCATGTGCCGCTTGATCAGCGAGTTTTCGAGGACCAGCGCCTCGAATTCGGAATTCACCACGACCACGTCGAAGTCCGCGACCTTTTCCGCCATGGCCGCGACCTTCGGCAGGTGCTCCCCGTGGAAGTAGCTGCTGACGCGGTTTTTCAGTTTCTTCGCCTTTCCGACGTAGATGACCTCGCCCCGCGCGTCGTGCATGATGTAAACGCCCGGAAGCAGCGGGAGCTTATTCGCCTTGTCCAGAAGTTCGCGGTTCATTCCGCTTCTCCCCTCTCGCGTCATAGATGCACAGCGACGTGACGGCTGCGATGACGATCACGCCGCCGATCAGTGCGGGAACGCCCGGCAGTTCCCCGTCGAAAATCGCGACCCAGACCGGGTTCAGCAGCGGCTCCAGCGCGCCGAGCAGCGCGCAGAGCAGCGGCGGGCAGACGCCGGAGGCGCGCGCCAGGAGCACGTAGGGGATGCCGAGCTGGAACACCCCCAGCGCCAGGAGACTCAGCAGCGCCGCGGCGCTGACGGCCGGGCGCGTGGCGAACGCAGCCGGGAGCCCGACCAG
>JAEEGL014642925.1_pt1 | contig 15868 bp, 14 predicted proteins | sample 9134231 | NCBI WGS metagenome assembly JAEEGL01 (sample SAMN16246548, study PRJNA631951) | gut metagenome | biome: gut microbiome; feature: rumen; material: fiber-attached | host: Bos | place: Iran: Karaj | collected 2018-10
CGGCGCCGCCCTTACCATCCGCTACACGGTGGACAAGCCCATCAAGTTCGTCGGTATCGGCGAGAAGATGGATGCCCTCGATGTGTTCCACCCCGACCGTATGGCCAACCGCATCCTCGGCATGGGCGATGTGGTCAGCCTCGTGGAAAGGGCCCAGGAGCAGTACGACGAGATGGAAGCCCGCAAGATTCAGAAGAAGCTCCTGCACAATGAGTACAACTTCGACGACTTCCTCTCGCAGATTGCCCAAATCAAGAAGATGGGCTCAATGAAAGACCTCCTCGGCATGATTCCCGGCATGAGTAAGCTCACTAAAGACGTGGAAATCAGCGACGATGCCTTCAAACCCATCGAGGCGATGATAGGGTCGATGACTCCTTACGAACGCCAGAACCCCTCCTGCCTCAACGGTAGCCGCAAGCAGCGCATCGCCAACGGCAGCGGACACACCCTCCAGGAACTCAACCGCTTCCTCAAACAGTTTGACGACACCCGAAAAATGATGAAGATGGTCAGCAAGAACGGCGGCAAACTGCCAATGAAACAACGCAGAAGATAAACAACACAACATATGCAACAGGTATTGGACGGCAAGGCCATGGCCTTGCAAATCAAAGACGAGATAGCCAACGAGGTGCGCAACCTGACTGCACAGGGTCACCGTGCTCCCCATTTGGCCGCTGTAATTGTAGGCGAAGACGGAGCCAGCATGACTTACGTCGCCAACAAAGAGAAATCATCCCACGAGGTAGGCTACACCTCCAGCGTCTACCGCATGAGCGAGAAGACCACCGAAGCTCAGTTGCTGGAGACAATAACGTTCCTTAACAACGACCCCGACATCGACGGATTTATCGTGCAACTGCCGCTGCCTAAGCATATCAACGAGCAGAAGGTTATCAACGCCATCTCGCCCGACAAGGACGTCGACGGATTCACCCCCGTCAACATCGGCCGCATGGTCCTCGGCGAAGAGTGCTTCCTACCCGCCACGCCCATGGGCATCTGCACCCTGCTGAAACGCTACGGCATCGAGACCGCTGGCAAGCACTGCGTCGTCCTAGGACGCTCGAACATTGTGGGCACCCCTGTAGCCAACCTCCTGAGCCGCAAGGGCTTCGACTGCACCGTCACCCTATGTCACAGCAAGACCCAGAACCTCAAGGAGCTCTGCCTCCAGGCCGACATCCTGGTGGTGGCTATCGGCAAGCCCGAATTCATCACTGCCGACATGGTGAAGGATGGTGCTGTGGTGGTCGACGTGGGCATCCATCGTATTCCCGACGCCACGAAGAAGAGCGGCTACCGTATCATCGGCGACGTGAAGCACGACGAAGTAGATGCCAAATGCAGTTGGGTGACACCCGTCCCCGGCGGTGTAGGACCCCTCACCATTGTCTCCCTGCTCCAGAACACCATGGCCGCCTACAAGCGCCACGAGGCTCACAATTAATTACTTCGACTTCTGTTTAACCATTGTTTAACCATTGTTCTACCATTTTTGATGGTTAAACAATGGTTAAACTATATTGCTACAGTGGCAGATAGATAACCTTCTTGGTCTCAAAGAACTCCTCATCGAACCACTGGCTGATGTCCCAGGTCTTCACCTTGTGGCGGAAGGGGAAGAGTTCGTTGGTAAGGTCGCCACCCTTAAGGTAGAGGATGCCGTTTCGGAGGGTATTATACTGTGATTTAGAGATTTTCTTTTTCACCCAAGGAACAAACTCGCCGAGGGTGGTGACGGCACGGGAGACAACGAAGTCGTATTCTGGGGGACAGTTCACTCCCTGTCGGTCGTGTTCGGTCCCCAAGTCCTCAGCCCGTATCTGCAATGCTTTGGTGTTGGTGAGTCCAAGACGGTCGATGACATCGGACACCACCTTGATTTTTTTTCCAATGGAGTCGATAAGGGTAAAGCGGGCATCGGGAAACATCACGGCCAGCGGCACACCTGGGAAACCGCCACCGGTGCCCACGTCGAGCACCTCGGTCATCGGCGCGAAAGGCATCACTTTGGCGATGGCCAGCGAGTGGAGCACATGGTGCTCGTAGAAATGCTCCATGTCCTTGCGCGAGATGACGTTGATTTGAGCATTCCACTCCTCATACAAAGGCAACAGAGCGGCAAACTGCTCACGCTGCCGCTCTGTAAGATTGGGAAAGTATTTTAGGATAATGTCCATTACAAGTATGCCTTAAGATGCTTGCTTTTACTGCTGGTCTTCAGGCGTTTGATACCTTTTTCCTTGATTTGGCGCACACGTTCACGGGTGAGGTTGAACTTCATAGCGATTTCGTCAAGGCTCAAAGGGTGAGGCAATCCAATGCCGAAGTACATCTTGATGACCTCGCGCTCGTACTCGGTGAGGGTGGAGAGGCTACGCTCAATCTCTTGGGAAAGAGACTCCTGCATCAGCTTCGAGTCAGTCGGAGGTGTGTCCTCATTGGGCAACACATCGACGAAGTTGACGTCCTCGTCGCTGGCCAGAGGTGCATCGATGGAGACATGGCGCCCGCTGATACCCATAATGGCCTTAATCTTATCTTCAGGGATATCAAGCAGTTCAGCCAGTTCCTCCTCTGATGGCGGACGCTCGAGTTGCTGCTCAAGTTTGGAGATTTCCTTCTTGAGTTTGTTGAGGGCGCCGAGTTGGTTGGAGGGGAGACGGACGATGCGGCTGTTTTCAGCGATAGCTTGGAGGATGCTCTGACGAATCCACCAAACGGCGTAGGAGATGAACTTAAAGCCGCGGGTCTCGTCGAAACGCTTGGCAGCCTTGATAAGACCAACGTTACCTTCGTTGATGAGGTCAGGCAACGAAAGACCCTGATTCTGATACTGCTTAGCCACAGAGACGACGAAGCGGAGGTTCGCCTTGGTGAGGCGTTCGAGTGCTGCCTGATCGCCCTGCTTGATGCGCTGTGCCAACTGCACCTCCTGTTCAGGTGTCAGCAACTCCTCGCTGCAGATGTCTTGCAGGTATTTGTCCAGCGACTTAATGTCGCGGTTGGTAATCGAATGTGTAATCTTCAGTTGTCTCATACGTCACCTTTTAGTTATCGTTATCGGCTTAAAAATATAAACTAGTAACGTAGAAAAATTGAAAATGTTACGTTGAAAGAGAAATTTTTTTTCAATTATTTACTATTTGAAAAACAAGGAGAAAGGATTCATCGGGAAAATTATTTCCCCTGTCGGGGTTTTTCCTAACGAAAAAAAGTGTATTTTTGCACTCGAAAAGACAAACAAAAAACAAAAAAGAGAATCATGAAAAAGTTCATCTTACCTGTCCTGGCGGCACTGACGATGGGATTATTCTCTACCTCGTGCGAAAAGGATAGATTTATCGAGAGCGTTAACACGGTGTGGACCGAGTTCACGGTAACCAACGACCAGTGGGTTGTCGACCAACAAACCGACGACCTTGTGTGCTCCCTACGATGGGACGTGATTACCGACTACGTGCTGAAATGCGGGAACATCAGTGCCTATCTGTACGAGGGTACCCGTCAGGTGCCGCTGCCGTATGTCTATCCCGTCACCTTCTTCGATAATGCAGGAAACACTTATGTGCGGCCGCTAGAGGTTCGCTTCGATTTCGAGAAAGGGGTTATTTCATTCATTATTACCGACTGCGGCGAATACCTCACGGACCCCGTTACTTTGAAGACCATGCGTTTCCGTGCTGTCTGCACCTACCCAGTGGAATATGAGATGCCCCGTGACCGCTAGTCGTTAACGACGCATTACCTCATTGAGGGTTTTCACTTTGATTTTTACCCTGCTGACATCCGCTTGCGAATCAGCAGGGTAAAAAAATGTAATTACAGTCTCCCCTGCCTTGAGGTCGAAGAAATTCTGACTAAAATGGCCGTCGATATGGGGGTCAGTGTCTATATAAAGGTCGTAGAGGTCGGTCTGAGCGGTGATATTTATCTTGAGTGCGGCCGAACTACCGTCCACACTGACAGTGTAGCGAGGGTTGGGATAGGTGCGGTCCTTGGGATATATTTTATAATATTGTTCCCATTTATTTAAGTCGACATTGTCGGCGAAAAGGGATTGAGCCCGGTAGTGCAGGGCTTTCCAGTTTCCGTAGTAGTCTATCGACGACCACGAGGCCACAGGCCAGCAGTCGTTGAGCTGCCAGTAGAGGGTGCCCATGCAGTGAGGCTGCTGCTTGATGTGCTGGAAGATGCCATAGCCTGTGCCCCAGGCCTGTAGCAGCTGGGAGACATAGGCGTAATCCTCGAGGTTTAACGTCTTGCTGTCGAAGCCATAGTATTGCATCATGGCCTTGTCGATAATCTCGCGGCCACGGCCGTGCTTCTGGTGGCTACGCATCGTCGGCGAGTCGATATAGAGCTGGTCCTCAGGACAAAAACGACGGATGGTAGTAATCATAGGATAGCTCTGAAAACCATACTCGGACATGAACCGCCCCGTCTTCTCGGCATACTTCTCGAAGGGTTCCTCGCCCCACCAAACGCCCCAGTAGTGGCTGTCACCGTGGGTGACGCACTCGGGGTGACCCCAGCCGTAGAGTGGCGAGGTGGTGATATATGGGCGCTGCAACGGGTCACAGTCGCGGACGGCTTGCGCCAAGATGCTATTGTCACTATGGTTACTATTCTCACTATAACCAAAAATGGTGTCTATCCCGTGCTGTAGGCGGGCGCGTTGTTCGGGCGTCCAATTGTAGACTCCTTGCCAGCCCCAGTCTTCCCAGCCGTTCTTCACTTCGTTATTGCCGCACCAGAGGACGACGCAGGGGTGCTTGGCGATTCTTGTTACATTTTGATAGGCTTCCTTTTTGATACTCTCCAGCATCAGCGAGTCGTCGGGGTAGAGCATGGTGGAGAAATTAAAATCCATCCAGACCATCAGGTCCAGCGAGTCGCAGAGGTCGAAGAAGTAGTCGTGCTCGTAGATGCCGCCGCCCCAGACGCGCAACATATTGAAGCCCGCCTCCTTGGCGGAACAAAGCAAGTGTCGGTAGCGGGCCTTATTTGCATTGTCGAGCACTGGGAACGAATGGACGGGAATCCAGTTGGCGCCTTTGACGAAGAGAGGCTTGCCGTCGCGGTAGAAGGTGAAACTTTGGCCGATGGAATCTCGCTCCTGACGTAATTCCACCAGAGATTCCGGAATCTCCGGAATTACCGGAGTTTCCGGCCTCCGGTTTGTGATATACACCGGCTTCCAGATGCCGCAGGTGGGGAGTTTTGGCCCCCAATCCCAGCCCTGCTGGTAGGGCGCTATGCGGGTGAAAGCGCGGCGGTCAGGCAAGACTATGCCATAGTAGCCCTCGAGAAGTGAATCAGCGAGAGGTTCAAAAAACACTTCTATCATGATGCTGTCGTATTGGAGGGTGCCATTCGAGATTTCGAATACATTCTCGGTGAACATTTTGTCCACCGTTTCGGTGCCGGTATACGGGTCGCCGTCGCCAAAATAAGCCACCCAAAGCACCAATGCATTCCCCGCCAGCCCTTCCATGACGAGATAAAGGGGGCCTTCGGGCAAATCACTCCCTGAGATGGTGGTATGGTATACCCAGGTGCTGTCCGCAACCCATCGCACTAAGTCCTCATTGGTTCCGTAATAGGGGTCGGGAATAAGCCCGTTGGCCATCAGGTCAGTATGGATAAAACTCGGCACCGTGGCCGAATACCACTGCCCGTTGTACCTAAACTGCCAGTCGGTGAGTTCCACACGGTCGGGTTTAGTGCCGCAAGATGCCAGCAGCAGCACCATCAGAATCCGAAGTAAACGCTTCATAATATCACCGTTTTAGGAACGCAAAGAAGACAGCAAGCACAATGCAGCCGAAGCTGACGATGTGGTTCCATCGGATGGGCTCACCCTTGAAAACAGTAGCCACGATGATGGTAAAGACTAGCAGTGACACACATTCCTGTATAATTTTCAGCTCCATCAGCGAGAAGGGACCTCCGTTGATTTGACTGCCGATGCGGTTGGCAGGAATCATAAAGGCGTACTCGAACAATGCCAGGCCCCATGAGGTGACGATAATGAGAATCAACGGCCAATCGGTGTTTATCTTCAGCTCAGTGAGCTTTAGGTTGCCATACCAGGCAAAGGTCATGAAGACGTTGCTCACCACGAGCAAAAGTATTGTAATCAAACCTTTTGACATATCAGACGTATTAGCATTGCAAAAGCTTGGTTGGTCGAACGGTCGATGTTCTGCTGCCTTCTGTTCGCTCCGAACTGCAGCAGTTTGGCCTCTGTATGCGTGGCGTCGGCCACGGCAATCCACACCGTGCCCACAGGTTTCTCTGGTGTGCCGCCGTCGGGACCTGCGATGCCGGTGGTGGCAATGGCAAGGTCGGCACCGAGGCGCGTGCGGACACCCTCCACCATCTCACGCACCGTCTCCTCGCTCACGGCACCGTGGGCTTCCAACGTCTCGTGCTTCACTCCCAGGACACTCTCCTTCACCTCGTTGCTGTAGGCCACCACGCCGCCCTTGAAGTAAGCCGAGGCGCCGGCTTGAGCCGTCAGCAGACGGGCGATATTGCCGCCGGTGCAGCTTTCGGCAGTGGCCAACGTAAGGCCACGCTCAACGAGCGTCTTGTGGACCAATTCATCGAGGGTCTCGCAGTCCTCGCCGACGATGTATTTGCCGGCCAGCTCATAAAGGCCTTTTGTCAGATTATTCAGACTACTCTGAATATTCAGAGTACTCCGATAAGTCAATCTCAGTTTGGTGAGGCCAGCCACAGGTAGGTACGCCAACTTGACATTCTCTGGCAGCGAGAGTTCCCACGGCTCTATCAAATCGCTCAGGAAACTCTCTCCGATACCCTGCACAAGAATATTTTTGGTGATGATGATGTCGGTATGAAAGGTCTCCAGCAGTTTCGGTATCACGCGGTTGCGCATCAGCCATTCCATTTCGAAAGGCACGCCGGGGAGCGATACCAGCACTCTGCCTTCGTGGGAGAACCACATGCAGGGTGCCGTCCCAAGGTCGTTGTTGAGCACCTCGCAGCACTTCGGCACCAAAGCCTGTGCACGGTTGACTGGTGTAAGCTCGTAGCCGCGACTCTTAAATATGCGCTCCACGTTTTCTAGCGCCATCTTATTCTCTATCAACTCACTGTCGAAATACTCGCAGAGTAACTTCTTGGTGATATCGTCCTTCGTAGGGCCGAGACCTCCGGTGACCAACACCACGTCGCTCTCGTGCATCGCCTCGTCGACGGCGTCCCAGATATCCTGACGCACGTCGCCCACAACCATCGTCTTGCGAACCTCCATGCCCACACCTGTGAGCAATTGCGACATCGTCGAGGCGTTAGTGTTCACCACCTGTCCTATGAGCAACTCGTCACCAATATTTATTATCGTAACGTTCATATTTTAAACTTTCTATCGTATTCTTCGTAGGCGTAATCCAAACCGCTCTCCTCGTCGAACATCGGGTCGCTCAGACTGACCAGATTGAACTCCGACATGTCGATGTTCGGGAAAAATACATCGCCATCAAAATCGCGGTACACCCGAGTAACATACAGCCTGTTCGTAAATGGGAGCAATAACATATAGATGGCAGCGCCACCCATGATGAACACTTCGTCGTCGCAGTCTTTCAACACCGTGAAGAGGTCGTTCACACTATGCACCACCTCAGCTCCTTCTGCCACATAATCTGGATTCTGCGTGAGTACGATATTGCGTCTGCCAGGGAGGGGGCGCTTGGGCAGGCTCTCCCATGTGCGACGACCCATCACGACGGGGTGGCCTGTGGTGAGTTTTTTGAAGCGCTTGAGGTCGCTACTGAGGTGCCACAGCAGGTCGTTGTCCTTGCCTATGGCGCGGTTCTCCGCCATCGCCACGATAATACTCAGGTTCGATTTTTTATTGATTTCTATCATTGTTGAAAAATCTTTGTTGCACGTTCAAATATATCGTTGCACCAAGCGAGGGCTAGGCCGTAGTTGCTCACTGGTACGCCGGCATCGAGGGCAGGAAGCAACCGAGCTTTCACCTGCTGGGCAGTAATGACGCAGCCACCACACTGAATCACCAACGCATACCGCGACAAATCCCTAGGCAACGGTGACTGACCGCCAATGACCTCACATACTAACTCTTTACCTGTAGCTTTCTTCAACAGCATGGGCAGTTTCACACGACCGATGTCCTCGCAGGTCACGTTGTGCGTGCAGCTCTCCAATAGCAACACCTGATCGCCATCCTTCAGGTTTCTTATCTTCTTCGTTCCCTCCAGATACTCTGCAAAAAGGCCTTTCTGTCTGGCCAGCACCACACTAAACGAGGTCAGCGGTACTTCGTCTGGAACAATCTCTGCCACCTTGCGAAACACCTGGCTGTCGGTAACTACCAACTGCGGAACCTCTTTCAAAGCCGCCAGTGTCGACGGCAACTCCTCCGGCTGGCAGAAAAATGCTTGCGCATGGATATCCATCAAGTCGCGTAGCACCTGCACCTGCGGCAGAATCATGCGTCCTTCGGGAGCCGATGAGTCGATAGGCGTCACCAGTACCACGGTATCTCCCCGAGAGACGACATCGCCCAGCAGCGACCGCCCGCGGTAGGCGCTCTCTGGCAGCGCCTTCTTTATCTCTTCAATCAGTTGTCCCTTGTCGATAGTCTCAGCTTTCGTCTGCACCTTCAGCATCGGCGTTCCGTGCTCCCTGCACCAGTGCTCCACCCGTTCCTCGGGCTCACCCCATTCGGTGTACAGCAGCAGCGCCAAATCCACCTCGGCCAGCACAGCCATGCTTTTCTCCACACGCATCTTGCCCAGGTCGCCTTCGTCGTCGATACCAGCGGTGTCAATCAGCACCACAGGCCCGATGCCCCCAATCTCCATGCTTTTCCGCACAGGATCGGTGGTAGTGCCAGCGGTGTCGTTCACGATGGCTATCTGCTGACCCGTCAGCCAGTTAATCATCGTACTTTTACCCACATTGCGACGACCGAAGAAGCCGATTCTGGGCTTCAGTTCGTTACCTTTATTCATGCTGCAAAAATACGAAAAAAAACGAAAACAAAAACGAAAACAAAAAATGTTGTATATTTGCACACCAAAAAAATAGTACAATGAAGAAGTTATTTCTCTCAACACTTTTGTTTTTAGCGCCTTGTTTCTGCCTTGCACAGAATGGTGAGGGCGAAGATATCATTGTCGATGACCACGAAATCTCGTTCAAGGCGCCAGACTACCAGTTCCTCAGGGACACCATCAACGACCCCGAGGGTGTTTATTATTACCCACGACTGCTGGAGCGTCTAGCCAAGGGCGACACCACTCTCGACATCAACGACGTGCGCTGCATCTACTACGGCTACGCGCTGCAGCCCGACTTCGACCCCTACGGCCATTTCGACGAGCAAGGAGAAATCCAAAAGATTCTCTTCAGCGACGTGGAACCCTCTAAGGCTGACTTCGAGAAGGTCATCGAGTTGGCCGACAAAGTATTGGCAAAGAAGCCCACGGAACTACCTATGTACTATTACCGCCTTATCGGTTGCCATTACGGCTACGGTGAGAGCGACCCTCGCACCGAGGCGGCCCGCTTCCGGTTCTCCGCAATGATGGACGCCGTTTATTCAAGCGGCAATGGTAATCACGATGCGCCTTTCCACCTTACCACAGTGATGCACTCTTATTTTCTTATGAGCATGAACGACCTGCACCCAGAATATCAATCGCTTGGCCAAATTGACGGACGTTTTTGCGACATCTTCCCCATTGAAGCCAATGAGTATGGAGTGGACACACTTTATTTCGACATACACGAATGTTTCATGCACATGAGCAAGATGTTCGAGTCGAACGACGAGGCCAGTACTACTCGTGTTGGAACCCAACTGGAGATTCCTCTGGGAACCCACTTCATCATCAAACTTGAAGAAGAATTGGGTGAGGACAAGGCTGGATTCAAAGTGGTGAAAATGGAGCCGTATGACAATGTGCTTGTCCGCTACGAAAACGACGGTCTTTTCCCCGACGAGGGCGAGCCCAACACCATCGAGGGTTATTTCTGCCGCTCCACCTATGGCAACACCGTCGAGGAGATAAGGGACAACGTGAAAATCGTCCTGGTCTTCAAGAGTTGGATTGACAGCATGCTGAACTACGACACCGACATCCGCCAAGAAAACGGCACTTGGGAGAAAACTTCGAACAGCGGCATTTGGCACAAGGTGTTGATGACCGAGATTTGGAGCACCGGCTACGACATGCTGAAGATTTCCAACCTGCGCAAAATGAGCGATTAGGCGAAGAGGGCGCGGAAAGCCTCCTCGATAACACTTGCCGGTACCACCTCGATGTGGTACCGTTTTTTATCCAATTCACGAAGATTATATTTCGAAACAAATATCTTCTCAAAACCTAGACGGTCTGCTTCGGCTACACGCTGCTCAACACGAGCGACCGGGCGAACCTCGCCACTGAGTCCCAGTTCGGCGGCAAAACAGATGCGCGGGGAGACGGGAATGTCGACATTGGAGGAGAGGATGGCACAGGCGACGGCGAGATCTATGGCGGGGTCGTTGACACGGATGCCTCCAGCGATGTTGAGGAAGACATCCTTGGCGCCGAGTTTGAAACCACAACGCTTTTCCAATACGGCCAACAGCATGCTTAAACGACGCATGTCGAAGCCGTTGGCGTTGCGTTGGGGGGTGCCATAGACGGCACTGGAGACGAGGCTCTGCACCTCGATGAACATGGGGCGCGCACCTTCGAGGGTGGCGGCGACGGCGGCACCACTGAGCGTCTCATCGCGCTGGCTCAGCAAGAACTCACTGGGATTGGGTACCTCACGGAGACCACTACCAAGCATCTCGAAAATGCCAATCTCCGCGGTGGAGCCAAAGCGGTTCTTAAGAGCTCGGAGAATGCGATAGCCGTAGTTTCGGTCTCCCTCGAACTGGAGGACGGCATCGACGATGTGCTCCATCACTTTGGGACCGGCGAGGGTGCCGTCTTTGGTGATGTGGCCGATGAGGAGCACGGGGACGCCGGTGGTTTTGGCGTAGTGCTGGAACTCTGTGGTACACTGGCGAATCTGGGAGACGCTGCCGGCAGGAGAGTCGATATCCTCGGTGGAGATGGTCTGGATAGAGTCGACAACAAGAATGTCGGGCTGCACAGCGTCGACATGCTCGAAGATGCGCTGCGTGACGGTCTCGCTGACCACATAACATTGTTCTGTGCTGAAACCGATGCGGTCGGCGCGCATCTTTATCTGTTGTTCCGACTCCTCACCACTAACATAAAGTAGTTTCCGGTCGTGAATAGCCAATGCCGTCTGCAACAGCAAAGTGCTCTTGCCAATGCCGGGTTCGCCACCCAAAAGTAGCAGACTTCCCGGTACAATACCACCACCAAGGACACGGTCGAATTCTCCACAGTGGGTGGGGATACGCTTGGTCTCACTATAGGTAACATCTTGTATACGTTTTGGAAGCGACTGCATCTTTCCACTTTCCACTTTCCGTTTTCCACTTTCCATTTTCACCACTTCTTCGGCGAAGGTACCGAATTTGCCGCACTCAGGACAACGTCCCAGCCAGCTCGAGGACTGGTAGCCACATTCCTGACAGAAATAATATGTCTTCGCTTTTGCCATTTTCTAAAATTCGTCAATGATTTTGTCCACGCGGTATACTTTGTCGCCACGATGGAGGAGTTCCGTGGTGGCAAAGGAGAAGCAGTCGCCCTGATGCACCTCGGGGACGGGGTCGCGGTCGGTGCGGAGTTCTTTTATTGTGTCGCGATAGACACCTGTGGTTTCTCCGGTGACCATCACCTCGTCGCCGACACGTAGGGTCTCGGCGGTCTGCAACTTGACTTCAGCGACATTGATACGGCCAAAGTAGTTCTTGACCAAACCGAGATAGACCTTGTTCTCGGTGGCCTGGGAACCATAGCGTTCGCTCCATTCGCCGAGTTTGCGACCGAGGTAGTAGCCGTCCCAGAAGCCGCGGTTGAAGACAGTGGCGAGACGCTGCATCCAATGGTCGATTTTCTCTTTCGTGTAGGTGCCCGCCTCGATGGCTTCCACAGCCTCACGGTAGCCCTCGGTGACGGTGCGCACATAGTCGGAACTCCTCCCCCGCCCTTCTATCTTCAGCACTCGGACACCGGCATGGACAATCTTGTCGAGGAAGCCGATGGTGCATAGGTCCTTGGGCGACATGATATACTCGTTGTCAATTTCCAGCTCGAGATCACTTTCTTTGTCTTTAACGATATAACCCCGACGGCAGAGCTGGAGACAGGCGCCACGATTGGCAGAGTAGTTATAATTATCGAGCGAAAGGTAGCACTTGCCACTGACACTCATGCAGAGGGCACCATGAGCGAAGACTTCGATTTGCACGAGTTCGCCATGGGGGCCGCGGATGTCGTTGTCGCGGATGAACTGAGTGATTTCCGCCACTTGGCGCAGGGGCAGTTCGCGGGCGGTGACGATGACGTCGGCGAAGCGAGCATAGTAGCGCACAGCCTCGATGTTGGAGACATTGCACTGGGTAGAGATATGCACCTCGACACCTATCTCATTTGCGTAGGTGATAACGGCCATATCGGAAGCGATGATGGCACTGATGCCGGCTTCTTTAGCGGCATGCAGCAGGGCGTGCATCTCCTCAATCTCGTCGTTGTAAATGATGGTGTTGATGGTGAGGTAGGTGCGCACGCCTACAGCGTGCGCTACAGATCAAAGGCGAGCCAAGTCGTCGACAGTGAAGTTGGCCGCCGAACGGGGGCGCATATGTAGTTTTCCGACACCAAAATAGACAGCGTCGGCACCACCTTGAATGGCTGCCTGCAGGCTCTCGAAGGAACCTACCGGTGACATTATTTCAATCTTATTGGCCATATAAGTCTTTTAGTGTCATCTTACTCCACTTGGAAGGCACCAGTTTGGAGTCTTTCATCGTAGCATCGAGAGTTGTGATGCGTCCGGAAAGGGCCTGATTAACGAATCCACAGAAGAAATCGACAGACCCTGGAAGCCATGAAGCCACTTCGTGGCCGATGCCCTCAAAGCGCACTATCCAACAAGGATAACCCTGCTTTTGCATTTGCTTGAAGACTCGTTTGGCACCATAGAGGGCATAAGTGAGAATGGGAGGATAGGTCGAGTAGGCCACAATCTTATCCTCGGTACCATGCATAAGGAGCGTAGGTGCAGGAGGGGTGCGCCATGTGGGACTCCCGTGACTCATGATGGCACCGGCATAGGGCACTACTGCGGCAGGTTTCCATGCCTTTGGAAGTGCAGCTACCAGTTGCAAACCATTCGCTCTGCACCAATCCATCTGCAACACCGCAATGGCTCCTGCCGAAGAGCCTGTGAGGACAATCTTTGACGTATCAATATCTAACTCCGTCGCATGCCGACACAGCCAATCCACCGCAGCGGCACAATCCTCTACGGCGATGTCAATACAATACTGGAACATGTCCAACCGACCAGTGATTCCGCTGAAGGTAGCCAATCGGGCCGTATCTTTTAACCCCAACCGATAGTCGATACATGCCACCAAGAATCCACGTTCTGTGAGCAGACTGGCAATCCGCTGCTGAAGCTTCCCATCGCGTGTCCCTTTGAAGAATCCACCACCGAAGAGCGACACGACACAGGCTTTGTCTGCACGCGGATTGTCTGGGCGGTAGAAATCCAGATAGAGCGTCGAGTCACGCTCTACAAAGGCATAGGATTCCTTAGTCTGTGCAAAAGCCACAGACCCAAGAGACAGCAAAAGTACCAGCAGGCTTTTTCTCATGATCAAAACGAGAAGGTGAGACCCGCCGAGGCGGTGACTATGTCGTAGATGAACTTGTTGGAGGATTCACTCAGGTCGTTCATCCAAGCGACACCGAACTTGACATTGAACTTGAGGGGCTGCGAACCCAGGCGCAACATCACCTGCGGCTCCAATAGAAGATTGGTAGTGGTGTAATCTTGGGCTGTATTAGCAATTTCGTTACCACCATTGTTCACCTCATAATAATGGAAATCAGGCATAAAAGCGCCCACTTTCATACCCAGAGCGATGTCGAAATGAGCACCCGTCAAGTCATGCCAACCGATGTTTCCCTGAGCAAAGGGAATCATGTAGTGACCACTGAAACTGTAGTTGTTGCTGCCAGTGGTTCTCTCAGAGTATTCGGCAGAGACGTCGTCACGTTCTGCGCCGCCATAACCCATGCCGGCATAGACTTCGAAGACGGAGTTCTGTCCCAGAGGGAAATAGACACCGGGGGCAATCTGTCCATAATAGTTGTCACCACCATAATTGAGATGCAGCTGAGCGGCCAGCCAGTCGTTGATGCCGAAGCTTCCCGTAGCGTTGATGTTTATTGCATCGGGGATGACAAAGACGGAGGTTCCCAGGGAGGCGTCGATTCTGACATCGCCAGCATGATTAATCAACGGGATGTCCACCGACTGGGGATGGTATACCGTGCAACTGGTCAGCGTCAGCGAGAGAACCGCCGACAGAAAGGCATAACGCATAAACTTTTTCATTTTATCGATTTTTTAGATGATTATTACATTTTCGCTGTTATTTCGTGCACACCACCATCGTCGACAAGGGTGATGACGTTGTCGGTCGCTCCGGTTGCCAACCTCGTGCAATGGATGATATAGGTGGATGAACCGTGGCGGTAGTGTACTGTGAAGCTATCCCAGCCCGAAGGGACCCTTGGGTCGATGGTGAGTTGGTCACCCTGCTTGCGGAAACCAAGAATATTCTCGACGCCAGTCTTATATGCCCAGGAGGCGGAGCCGGTGTACCAAGTCCATCCACCGCGTCCCGGATGCTGGGGATTGCTGTAGATGTCAGCAGCGATACAGAATGGTTCAACCTTGTATTTCAGCACATCTGCGAGGGTCTGAGTACGGTGGATGGGGTTAATGATAGAATAGAGATAGTAAGCGAGGTCGTAGCGACCTTCCTTAAGCTCCGCCATAATATACCACATAGCACCATGTGTGTACTGGCCACCATTCTCGCGGACACCGACGGGGTAGTTCATGATGTAACCAGGTGACGGCTTCGATGCATGGAAGGCGGGTGTGAGGAGCTGGATAATCTCGTGCTCACGGTTGACAAGTCGGTTATCGGTTTCGCGGAAGACCGACTCTTTCTGCTCGGGGCTGGCGACATCGGTGAGGATGGACCATGCCTGAGAGATGAGGTCGATTTGGCATTCGATATTGTTGCGGGAGCCCATGGGGTCGCCATTGTCGAAGTAGGCACGGAGGAACCAAGCTCCATCCCATGCGTGGGTCTGGATGGCATCGACAAGTTTGGAGCGGAAGGAGGAGAGTTCCTCGCAGTAGCTGAGGTCGGCACCGGGCATGAGTTGTGTGAGATGCTCCATCTTGGGCAGGAGGTCGGCCAAGAAGAAGGCCACCCACACGCTCTCGCCCTTGTTTTCGATGCCCACAGAGGACATGCCGTCGTTCCAGTCGCCGCAGCCCATGAGAGGAAGCCCGTGGACGCCGGTGCGGCTCATCGCGCGGTTGACGGCGCGCCGGAGATGTTCGTAGAGGGAGGCTTTCTCCTGCCCCTCGGCATAGTTCATGCCACGTTCGGCCTCGCCGGGTGCCAGTTGGTCGGCCTGACAGAAGGGCACCATTTCTTCGAGTATGGAGTGGTCGCCGGTGACTTTAACATACTGGTAGGTAACGAAGACAAGCCAGAGGTAGTCGTCGGAGAAGGTGGTGCGGGCCCCCATGCGTAGGCTTTCGTGCCACCAGTGGAGCACGTCGCCTTCGGGGAACTGATGTGCCGCATGGTCGAGAATTTGGCGACGGGCATAGTCGGGGTCGCTGTAGA
>JAEEGL015639271.1_pt1 | contig 15868 bp, 12 predicted proteins | sample 9134231 | NCBI WGS metagenome assembly JAEEGL01 (sample SAMN16246548, study PRJNA631951) | gut metagenome | biome: gut microbiome; feature: rumen; material: fiber-attached | host: Bos | place: Iran: Karaj | collected 2018-10
AATAAGATTTGATAATTCCTTTTTATCCTTGGCATAGTCAAAATAGAAAATAGTCTGATACTGAATCTCCTGATCAACAGGAATTTTCGTATGGCTCGCTCTATGATATCCTACATTTCTTATTCCTAAAAAGTCCTGTTCATCAAGATCATTTATTGCTTTTTTGATGATCTTTTTATCATCTAGAACTTCCTTACATCCAAACTCTGCCATAGCAGAATTTATTTCTTTTACTATCTTTTCTTTGTCCTGCTTTGTCGCTTCATCTGCTCTGCTCATGATAGTTACGCCAGCTACTGCTATCTCAGACATTAAGATATATCTTGATTCTCTAGATAATTCCTGATCCATTTTGGGGTTTATGATAGCTATACAGTTGCCAATTTCATACCACCTATCCAATGGCTCCTCATATACAAGGTCAAAAAATTCATCCACATCATATATCCCTGAAGGCTCGATTATCACTCTGTCATACCCAAGCATACCCATAGATATAAGTTTTGTCTTTAGTCGCCTTTTGTGAGCCTCTTTTCCGTCGCCACCAACTACCATTTCAAGGCTGCATTTTTCACTTTCTAATTCCTTGAGCAAAACCATATCTACGTTTATGGCTCCAAAGTCATTTTCTATAATACAGATTTTTTCTCCCTCTGCTAAAAGATACTCCGCATATCTTTTTATAAATGTCGTCTTTCCAGAGCCCAAAAATCCTGTTATTAAGTCTAGCTTGATCAATTTATCCACTCCCTGCTTAAAAATCGAAATTAGAGGCAAAATTTTAGCATTCTTCAAGTTCTTTTTTTAGGTCCAGGATAGATTTCCCTGTCCTCTTGGCAATGCCTGCTAAATCATCATACTCAAGCTTAATTCTGGACACATTATAGCCTGAGGATACTTTTTTCCTTACTTCTCCATAAGGAGTGTCTATTTTCTGTATTTCTCTTGAAAGAACATATCTATTACAGATATTCTCACGTATTCCTAATGTTGTTGTATGTTTAAAAATAGTCTGTACTATCAGGTCTCTCTTATCCAGCTTGCACACGCAATAAAGAAGTGTTCCAGGACGGTTCTTTTTCATATCAGCCGCTACTGTATAAACCTCTAATGCTCCTGCTTCAAAAAGCATCTCCGTAGCAAAACCAATCTCTTCTGCTGTCATGTCATCTATGTTACATGCCAGCTCAATAACGTTTTCTATTTCGTCTGTGGTCTCTCCCAACACTGCTCTCACTACATTTGCCTGCGCGAAATCCTTGTTTCCTGCCCCATAACCTATTTTTTCAACTGCCATTAAAGGCTGAGGCTTAAATTCATCTGCAAAGTACTTGATCAAAGCAGCTCCTGTAGGAGTACAAAGCTCTGACCTTACATATTCACTTTCATAGCTTGGAATTCCCTTTAACAATGTGGCTGTGGCTGGCGCCGGAACAGGAAGCACACCATGTGCAGTCTTCACCATGCCACCGCCTACATTTATAGGAGAAACTATTATCTTCTCTGGTTCCAATTTGTGTATAAGATAACAAGACGCCGTAATATCTGCTATTGCATCCAAGTTTCCAACTTCATGGAAATGAATCCTATCTATAGGCACGCCATGGGCCTGGCTCTCTGCTTCTGCAAGTAGCTCATAGATTTCTCTGACATCACTTTTAATGTCTTTGGATACTGTCATAGCCTCAATTATGTCTTCTATGTCATAAAGAGTTCTGTGGATATGATTATGTTCATGTTCATGCATATCATCATGTTCATGTAATGTACCATTATCCTCATGGCCGTGATAATGATGGCCATTGTCATGTTCGTGACTGTGATCATGATCATGATGCTCGTGGTCATCTAGCCCCTCATCGGAGGCAATGTATTCCGGAATCTCTTCCTGACCATTGATCAAGACTCTTAAATGCTTGCTCTTAATCCCACATTTTTCTGTGTCAGTAAGCTTAAATTCAACACCTTTTATTCCAATTCCATTTAGCTCTGCCAGCACTTCTTCCTGTTCGTCTAACAGATCCAACAGGGCGGCACCTAGCATATCTCCAGCAACTCCCATTTTGCATTCGATGTATAAGGTCTTCATAATTACCTCCAAATGAACTGCCTTTAGCTTGCGAAAACACATATTACATATATCACATATTGCACTTATATTTGTTATATAACATATTTAATTTTCTTTTTATCTTCTAGCTCTCTACTAATTAGTCTTCCACAATGACATTCCTTAAAACAACGCCTTTACCCTCGATTATATGTGCTTTTCTTCCTCCACATACTGGGCACAAATATCGGTTCTCTCTATTTGGCAGATACTCATTGCCACATTCCTCACATAACGCCTTTACTGGTACTTCCAGGCATTCGAGTTCTGCATTTTCCAAAAGTGTTCCTTTTACTGCGTCTGGATAATACTTGTGCATGTAATAGGGCATTACCCCGCTTGTTTTTCCTATTTCTACAACTATTTTTTTGACTGAACGTGCCTTATTCTCTCTCGCCACATCTTCTGCCATGTTGACCATTTTGGCAATATAACTCATTTCATGCATTTATAAACCAACCTGCTTTGTAAAATTTAATTGTATTTTATCTCATTTCTAACTAACATCCTATTATTTTATTTTGATTTTATGCTATTTTAATTGATTATGAATATCTTTCGCCCAATAATATTATTGTCGAAGTGTTTTCTTTACCAGAAGGAGTGCTTATGGCACATAATATTGAAAAAACCTGTATCGGATGCGGGCGTACATTTATAGCAAGAAATAGCAGCATGCCTTTTTGTTGCAAGGCATGCAAGCTTCGCTATTCGTATCACTATACTTTCCGCTGCAGAGAGTGCAGAAATGCCTCCTGCGAAGTTAGAAACAATTCTCTTCAGGGTTGTGCCAACGATTGCCCAAACCTAAAATGGAATCCTTAATTTCTTTTACTGTTCCCCAATCATGTGATTAATAAACTGTCTTGCACATCTACCTGAAATTCCTCCATGATTTAATTCCCACCTGTCAGCCTCTTTGAGAAGCTCTTCGCTACTAATATTGAGGTTTTCTTTGTTTGCAAGCTCCGTTACGATATTGTAATATTCCTGTCTTGATGGCTTGTAATAGCCTATAGTTACGCCGAAACGATTCGCCAAAGAGAGTTTTTCTTCCATTGTATCAGATCTGTGGATATCTCCGTCCTGCTCTACATCTCGTCTATCTTTCCACGTCTCTTTTATCAAATGTCTTCTATTCGAAGTAGCATAAATTAGTATGTTATCAGGCTTAGTCTCTACGCCACCCTCTATTACTGCCTTTAGGAACTTATAATCTGATTCATCTTCTTCAAAAGACAGATCATCCATATAAATTATAAATTTATAATTTCTGTTCTTTATCTGTGAAATAAGCTGTGACAAAAGCCTGAACTGATATTTGTAAATCTCTATCATTCTAAGGCCGTCTTTATAAAACTCATTTACTATGGCCTTGATGCTGGTGGATTTACCAGTTCCACTGTCTCCAAATAAAAGAACATTATTGGCTTTTTTACCTTCTACAAAAGCCTTTGTGTTAGCAATTAGCTTCTTTTTCTGAAGCTCATAGCCTATAAGGTCATCTAAAACTACTGTATCCATGTTATTTATTGGATTAAATTCTACTCGTCCACCTTGGATTTCATGAATCCTGAAAGCTTTATTTAGTCCAAAAGCACCAACTCCTATTTCTTTGTAAAATCTGGTAATACAATCAAAAAAAGCTTCCTCGTTTTGAGTCTTTTCCAACTCTTCGCTTAAACTTCTTACTTTTTCGCTCACGTTCCCATTGTACATAAGTTCTGGCTTATCAATAGCCTTGTAATTTGTTATGCACGAAAAGCAGTCCACATCAAGAGCTGTCTCAATCTCACTAAAATCATAGTCAAACAGCTCTTTAAAGGCTTTAAAATCACTTTTAGCAAAGTGATTTACACTTCCATCCTTGCTTCCCACTTTTTCACATGTAAGGCTAAATGGATTCTCATCCATGATTAGTAAATATGTAAGATAATTGTGCCAAAGATTCTTATCAAATGCACAAGAAGTTCCAAGTATCAGAAGTCTTTTTATTTGCTTGTAAACTCTTGACGTAAGATCTTCTTTGCTAAAGCTGCCTGAATGCAGTTCCTTACACACTTTACTAAGTTGCATTAATATTGTATCTTCTGGCATGTCCCCATACATAAGCAGTTTAGATACTATTTTTTCCATTACATTTCTCCCTTTTATATCAATAGGCGATATATGTTATATAACATATATCGCCTATATATTAGTTGTCTAAAAGTTTCTTCTCCAGCTCCTCAAAATTATCAATCTGATTTTGCTCATAGCTATTAAATGTATTCTTCTTAAAATACATTGGTTTGCTCTTTTGAGCATAATATTCATTCTTGATACATTCCTTCAAAAAAGCTATAGGAATATCAATCTGTTTCTCATAAGACAGCATGTAATTATACGCCTTAGTAATCTTTTCAAGATCATATTCTGCTGTCTCAGCAATCTCCCTGATCTCTTTAATCTTGAAATCATCATGTAAAAGATCAATAAGCTCATCCAAAACTTCATCCTTGTTGATAACCGGAAGTTTCTCCTTGCTCTTTACTCCTTCCTTCTGGTTTACAAAGAACCTTATTCCAGCGGTCTTACGTCCACGTTTAATTGGTTCGTAATCAACCTCAAGGCTAGTTTTCTTGTTAAGCTCATCCTTGGCCTTGCTAAGTACATTTCTATTGAAGATCTTAAATTCCTTGTACTTATTCTGGCCAGTTTTCTCAGCAAGTTCATCTATCTTATCATAATCAGGAAGATCCTTCTCAAGCTCGTTCTTGATTTCCTTGCTACCACCTGAATTTATAATACCAAGCTCCAGTTTAAGCTCAGTCAGGTCATATTCAAAAGCCATTTCTCCATCTTCCTTAGAAATAGCCTTCTTGTAATCATATGCTGATTTGAGCATCTCATATAACCGCAGAGAATATACACTCTTTAGACTAAGCGTATCTGCAAGGCTCAGCACAGTATAATTTTTCTGCAGATTGACAATTTTATCTGTTAATGAGTTGTTATATCTGAGTGTAAGTGTTCCATCCTTGAAAGAAGCGTCTGTTACTACCTGGTGCGCTTCAATCTTTCCATTTTCCTTGTCCTTCATAAGAAGATTCCAGTCAAAAATAGTTGCGCCCTTAATCTGTCTGTCACATAAAGCCTCTATATGCTCATATAAAGATCCAGACGTGGATTTAAACATCTTACGAAGCTCTGATCCATAAATAGTAGCTACAACATTATTTGTGTTGTCTACAGTAATATTCTGCATTCCTATAGCGAACAGCTTCTGGCTAAGCGCAGTGCCCTTACCCATAGCATTTATGAGCTCGTTCGATTTCTTATAGCTCTTACTGACTATAAGCTGCTCTCTTTTTTTATCTGCCATAATACCCCCATAATGTACAGATTCCTTTTTTGTACACCTTTGAAACTATAACGAATTCCCTTTCTATGCACCTTTCAGTTACATTGAGAATAAATAACATTCCCTTTTTGTTTACTTTTATATTTATTATATTCCCTTTTTTATCACTTGCAAGCTAATTTTGCCTATATTTTGCGTGTTTGTCAAATGTATTATACTAGAAATTGATGACCGCCTTAGTCAATATTTTCCATTCCCTTTTTGTGCACTTTTGGGATATTGTGCGCCCCTTTTGTTACCCTTTGACTTATTTAGTTTATCCAATTTGGTCATTTTTAATCCCTTTTTAGTCACTTTTAATACCCTTTTTATATCTTTTAAACCTAAAAAAATATTTTTTCCTGTTTTTTTGAGCATCTTATTTTTGTTCCCTTTTAGTACACTTTTGCATTCCCTTTTTAGTCACCACAAAAAAGACAAATCATTAAAACGCCCATAAATTAGGCATTTCTAGCTTTATTGCTCAGATATATTATGCAAGTATATTAAAAGCATCTTTTTAATTCATTCCCTTTTTGGTCACCTTTTTATTATTTGATCTTTTCTTATACACTTACCCTAATTCTATTAAGTTTATAAATCTTTCTTTTTATTGCAGGTTTTTATCTTATTATCAGATACATATTATTAGATATATTCAACATTCCCTTTTTAGTCACTTTAATGTTCCCTTTTTGGTCACCTATAATATTGGATTGTTATAAAAATAAGCCAGGAACCGTGCTTTTACACGATTTCTGGCCCTTACTATTACGATATGACTATACATAATATCCTTCTCTTTACTTATTCCCTTTTTGATCACCTTTTATTCCTAAAAGCATATCCTTACATCCCCAAACACTTCACCAAATGCTATAATCCCGAATTCCCTTTTATTTCACTTACTATTCCCTTTCTATACACCTCTAGTTCCCTTTCCGCACACCTTTAGAGCCCTTTTTAGTCACCTGATTGTTCACAAAGCCAGTATTTATCAGCTTTTCATCCAAGATTAATTAATAACAAATTGTAGTTTTTAAATACTAAAAAAAACACATTAGCTGTTAACAGAAAAGTTTAAATTTTATTCTATATCATTCAAAACACTAATCTATTAAGAAAGAATAGCTAATATGAAAGATATTCATTTATATAATTATTGTCTATATAATTATTATCTCTGGAAATATAGTTGAAGTGAATAGATGTTTAGAATTTTTTCTTGATATTTTGAATTTGTGATAACTAGCTAGATAGTATTATACAAAAATTTAACATTTTAACTTTAATATCGTATGTTATATAAAAACCAATTATTTTCTTGCTTTATACAAACATATGATATAAATAATTAATTTATGAATTAACTATACCAAAATTTTTAAAATATTCTCGTAGTATCTAAAACTTTCTTATTATCTTTTTATTCTTATATTATTCTTCACCTTATGATTTTTGTTCTACAAATATATTTTTATAATTATCATTTTAACTAATATTGTTATTTGTTTTAATTCATTATTGACTGCTTTACTCAATATTGCTAATCTAAATATTTATATTTATAAATAATAGCATTAATTATCAAATCAAAAATTAATAACCTTAATAATCAGGCATATTCTCTACAATCTTGTGGATATACTAATTTCTAAAAAAATATTGTCATTTCAAATAAATACAATATTTCTAGCAACCATTAATTATTTTATTAGCAATTTCTTTTCTTGCATATAATAATCCCAGTATTTATGAGGTTTTATAACTTGCATTATGAAATATTAAATATTGCATCTTTATGATTCGGAATTTTATAGATTTTTTAGAAATCTTAAATTCTATTTTTATTCTTTTGCTTCGTAATCTTGTGCGTTAGCAGTCATAAAAAAGCGTTATATCGAATTATGATTAAAATCGCTACACAACTTGATGAAAATTAATCATTTCATTGACTTTTTTCTATTATCCAGGATTTCTAATGTCCTGGCCTGATTGCTGATTGTAATTATCTTCTAATTGAGACTCTTTACTGATCATTAGCCAATATAATGCTTATAAAATATATTGAATATATCACATATATTATTTATATGCCATATTTTCTATACATATAATATATTACATATTTATAAAATAACTCACACATATATTATAACTAATATATGCGATATAATCAATATTTATTATATGATAAATATCTATTAAATATAAAATATTGCTCTTCTATATTTAATATAAGATATACCTTATAGCAAACATATATCAGATATATAACCTATACATATATATAATCTAGAACAAATATATCAAATATAAACATGGATATAAGATATATGATATAAATACAATAAATATAATAAATATAATAATTATAACATATATATGATATTAACAAAATATATATAACAAATATATCACACATAACAGTAATATAGATTATGTACATGATATGTAATATAGACGATATATAACAGATATAAGACATAGAATGAATTAGAACAGAACCCGTATCCGATATGCAATATATATAAGATATTTAAGAGATATTACTTATAGAGATAATTCATAAGTAACTATTTACTTGAATATAATATATAAAAGTAGATATGCTATATATGTTATATATTTATTTAAATGGAGTCATATATAGATATCAGTTAATATATAATCACTAAATAATTGGAATTGAATATTGGATTATATAACAATCAAGTAATTATATATCATGAATAGCTGAAAATATGATTATTGCGGTCTTTTATGAAAAAGATTCATTTAAAAAATATATAACATATATATCAAAACGTATTCTTATTCTTGCTTATCCAGACTGGTATTGTACAGCAAAAGTAGAAGATCAAATTATGAATAATAAGAATGAATCTAATAATTACTATATATGTTATATATCAATCATAAAAAGCAACATGCTACAATTAGAAATATAATTATTAAATAAATTATATGATATATATAACTATATTATAAATCCATATTAACTATTTTAAACCTTTAAAATGATATATTCGATATAGAAGATAGATATGATATATAATATCTATCTTTATAAAATGATATGTGAAATAGATAATAGATATAAAATATATAACAGAACAAAATTGTAACGACCGATGCAACAGATATAGACAATATTTATGATATATAACATTAGAATATTGCATAGATGGTTTATAGAAGATATATAATATATATAAATCTGACATAAAATAGAGAATGTATAATTATATAAGATATATATAAATATATTGGAAATTAAAAGAATAATAAAGATATAAGTTATATAACAAATAGAAAATAGATAATAGATATAATAGATGTATAATATATGTATTTAATGCATTATATTTATAATATTCATTATTGAATCTAGATATGTAATAGAATATAATATCAAAGGATAAGTAAAAAAATAATGATATAAGATATATTTAGGAGGAGTTATGCGTATTATTGCGTTCAGCAACCAAAAAGGGGGCGTGGCTAAGACTACATCTAGCTATGCAATGGCCGTAGGCCTGTCTAAAAGGGGTTATAAGGTTCTTGTAGTGGATGCTGATCCACAGGAGAATCTTTCTATGTCAGCTGGAATAAATTTAAATGAGATTGATCCAGATCCGGAGGATATTGAGCAGCTTACTGAAGAGCAGCAGGAATATTTCTATGAAAATGTACCAGCTAAATTATTTGAGGTAATGGCCAAGAAAAAGGACATTAATAAGGCAATAATACCTATTGCAGAGAATCTTGATCTTATTGTAGGTGGAATAGATCTGGCATCTGCAGATATGACATTTTCCGGGTTAGGAAGAGAGAGACTTATTAAAGAGGCTTTTGCAGGTATTGAGAAGGACTATGATTTCTGCGTCTTTGACTGCAGCCCTGCTCTTGGTGTCGTGCTGATGAATATACTTACAGTTGCAGATGAAGTAATTATTCCTTTGGAGCCAGGTGCTTATTCATTGCAGGGATTATCAAGACTGTATAAGTTTATTGATCAAATCCATGATTATACTAATGATAAGCTCAAGGTAGATGGAATCCTGGTAACCAAGGTGAGAAATACAGCAAATGCTAAGATTTGGATTGGAGATATAGAGGAGAAGGCCGAACTTCTTAATACAAAGGTATATAAATCCAAGATCAGACTTAATGTTTCTGTAGAGGAAGCACAGACTATGAAGATGGACCTGTTTGAATATGCAGGTGGTTCTTCTGCTGCAAGAGATTACGATGATTTTATTGATGAATTCTTAGAGGAGGATAAGTGATGGCTAGTAAGGCAAGTATGTTAAAAAACGGTGCAAATAAGGCATCTAGTGGATTATTTGCAGGAATGACACGCCTTAGTGAAGAACAGGACAATAAGAAACAAGAAGCCAAAAAGACAGAAGAAAAAAAGTCAGCAGCTGAGACAAAAAAGGTTACAAAACCTGTAGAAGAAAAGGTTGAGGAAGAAGTTGTTGTTGAGCCTGTTATTTTGCAGGAAGTGGAACCTGAAGTCGAAGAGAAGGTAGCAATTTCAGATCCTGAACCTCAGCAGCCAGTTTATAGTGAACCAGTAGTACCTCAAGCATATCAGGCACCAGTGCAGGATCAGATGCAGGCACAAGTTCCTTTGCAGAATCCCGTGAATCCGATTCCTGTAACACAATATCAGCAGCCTTCAGCACAGGCTCCTGTATATAATCAACCTGTAGCTAGCTATCAGCAGCCTGTTATGATGCAGCCAAGTCCGGTTCAGGCATACGCAGAGCCTAAGAGAACTGAGCCTCAGACAAGGCAGGAGAAGAGTAGATACGAGAAAGAGAAATTTCTTTTACTTGATATAAGAGGATATAGAGATTATGTTGAGCACATGGCTAAGGCATCTAATATGTCAGCAACCAAATATATTAGAAGCCTGATTGACCAGGATATGAAGAGAAATATGGATATATATATGGCTCACAAACAGCTTGAAGAGACATTAAAGGGCAGAAGATGATGCAATAAAAAAGCTCCTGAACGAGAGTTCAGGAGCTTTTAAAAAACTAAAATTATTTCTTCTTGCCGTTTACAGCATCCTTAAGAGCCTTACCAGCTTTGAACTTAGGAACTGTAGCTGCAGGAATCTTGATAGCTGCGCCAGTCTGAGGATTCTTACCTGTTCTAGCTGCTCTCTTAGCAGTCTCAAATGTACCAAATCCTACAAGCTGAACTTTGCCTTTCTTCTTAAGCTCTTTAGAAACAGCTTCTGTGAAAGCCTTAACAGCCTTCTCTGAATCCTTCTTAGAAAGACCAGTTTCCTTTGCGATAGCATCAACAAGTTCTGTCTTATTCATGGATAATACCTCCCTCAAAATGAGAATTTTTAACTACAAATAAAATTCTACACCCATTTTATGCGCCTTACAAGATATTTGATGCGAAAAAGTGCCAAAAATTGTAATGTTTTTTAGTGCACTATTCTGAAAAACCGCAAATAACAAGACTCTTTTGTAAAATTACATCGTAGATACAGTTGTTGTATATAGTTTCTTAAAATAGAAACTTGAAAGACACAAGGAGGCAATTTCTGCAATAGGGAATGCCCACCAAACATTGGCCAGAACACCGGTTTGAGCAAGTAACCATGCTGCAGGAATGAGAACAACAAGCTGTCTTCCAACTGAAACAATAAGAGAGTAAAAACTCTTGGAAAAAGCCTGGAAAATAGAGCCCATGGCGATACAAAAGCCAGCAAGAGGGAATGATAAGCTTATGATCCTAAGAGCAGGTCTTCCAATCGCTATCATCTCATCAGAAGCTTCAAAGAATGATAGAAGAGTATCCGGGATTGATAAAAAGCATATTGTACCAATGATCATTATGGAAACGGCCAGTGTCATAGCGAACTTTAAAGCCTCTTTTATCCTGTCTTTATTGCGTGCACCATAATTGTAAGCAAGAACAGGAATAAGGCCATTATTAAGGCCAAATACAGGCATAAAGAAGAAACTCTGAAGCTTGAAATAAACTCCAAATACAGCTACAGCAGTTGAACTAAATGCACCGAGAATAAGGTTCATAAGGAAAGTCATAACAGAGCCAATGGACATCATAAGGATAGATGGAACTCCTACATAATAGATGTCTTTGATTATCCTGGCATTTGGAGAAAAAATCTTTTTGAAGCTTAAATGTATCTCATTGTTGAATTTAAGGTTACAGAAAAGACCGATAGATGCACCTACAACCTGTCCGAAAATTGTTGCATAGGCAGCACCAGCTACACCAAGCTCTGGAAAAGGTCCAATTCCAAAGATAAGGAGCGGATCAAAAATTATGTTGATAAGTGCGCCTGTAGCCTGAGAAATCATACTAAAAAAAGTCTTTCCAGTAGACTGAAGAAGTCTTTCAAAGGTAATCTGGAAAAATACACCAAATGAAAGAAAACATATTATTGAAAGATACTGAATTCCATATTCTCTAATAATAGGATTAGTTTCCTGAGCTGAAATGAAAGGGACAGTTACAAAAAGGCCAATAAAAAGAAAAACAATATAGTTAAATACTGTTAATAATAGTCCTGTATTTGCAGCACTATCAGCGTTATGGAAGTTCTTTTCACCAAGGGATCTGGACAAAAGAGCGTTAATTCCGACACCTGTTCCAGAACCGAGAGCAATCATGAAGTTCTGCATTGGGAAAGCAAGGGTAACAGCAGAAAGAGCACTCTCGCTGATCCTTGAGACGAAGATACTATCTACTACATTGTACAATGCCTGAACCAGCATAGAGATCATCATGGGCAGAGACATAGAAATGATCAGTTGTTTTACGGGCATAATGCCCATTTTGTTTTCTTTGTTCATACTTATTCCTTTACACATAAAATTGACAATACGAAGAAAAAGTATAGCATGATACAACGGCCAATTCTAGAAGCAGAATAACCTATAATAAAATTCTAGCACGGAATGTTGTTGTTAAAAAAGAATAATATGATTATAATCTTTTGTGTTGTAAAGGAGAGAAAATATGGGAATGTACTTGTTAAAACCTGCATGTAAGGACTATTTGTGGGGAGGACATAAATTAGTAGACGAATATAACGTGGAATATGATGGCGATGTATGTGCAGAGGCATGGGTTATGTCTTGCCATAAAGATGGAGACTCAATAATAACTAATGGTATTGAAAAGGGACAGACATTGTCTGCATTAGTTGCTAGAAAAGGGAAAGAAATATTAGGAAAAAACTGCGAAAAATATAAAGATTTTCCTATACTAATTAAGTTTATAGACGCTAAAAAGCCTCTTTCAATCCAGGTCCATCCAGATGATGAATATGCTCTTAGCCACGAGAATCAGTATGGAAAAACTGAAATGTGGTACGTATTAGAAGCGGAGGAAGGCGCATATTTATATCAGGGCTTTGAGAAAGAAATATCAAAAGAGGAATTTGAGAGAAGAATCAAGGAAAATACATTAACTGAAGTTCTTCACAAGGAATATGTAAAGCGTGGGGATGTGATCTTTATAACTCCTGGCACACTTCATTCTATAGGGGCAGGCCTTCTCATTGCAGAAATACAGCAGAGCTCAAATGTTACCTACAGAATATATGATTTTGGAAGAGTAGGAGCCGATGGTAAACCAAGACAGCTCCATATTCAGCAGTCATTAGATGTTACAAAGATTGAAAAGCCTGTGAAATACAAGTCAACAGATGAACACATGGTAAATTGTGATTTCTTTTGCGTAGACAGGATAAAGGCCAATGAAAAGACCTATGAAGATATTGCTGATGACAGTTCTTTTGTCAGCCTGCTTGTAATTGGGGGAGAGGGAAGGATTAGCGCAGAGGGAGAAACTCTAGAGGTTAAAAAAGGAGACTCTGTTTTTATAACTGCCGGAGCTGGCAAGTATAGCGTTGAAGGAAATGTAGAAGTCATAAAAACAATAGTGCCATAACATAAAATTTATGGCCAAATTTCGATTTTTAAAAGAATAAAAGTAAAACTATAACAGAAAAATAAAAGAGCCAGAAAAGACATATAAATATCTTTTTTGGCTCTTTTCTATGTCATAGGTAAAAGAAATTACAAGGACTTAAATCTTTGGGTTGTTTCGCTAAGCTGCTCAGTAATTTCGTTGTTCTTATCAATTGCTTTCGAAATTTTCTTGATACCACTGACAATTTCTGTTGAGTTCTCTGCAGAAGAAGTAATAGCTGTGCTGCTCTCACGAATGGAGTCAGTGATCATTTGCACAGATTGAACCATTTCTTGCATGATGGAATTAAGGTGTTCTGCTTTATCATCAAATTCATGAAGCATATCATCCATGATATCAGCGGTATGTTCATATTTTTCGCCTGTAGTAACGAATTCGTCGTAATCACCCAGAACGGTTCCATTAATATAGTCAAGGGCTGTCTGAGCATTTTGGGCAAGTTTATTAACTGCTTCTGTTACTTCGTTACTGATAACCTGGATATTTCCAGCAGTTTGTCTGGAATTATCTGCCAGAGCACTGATCTCTGATGCAACGACAGCAAAGCCTTTGCCAGCTTCTCCGGCTCTTGCGGCCTCAATAGATGCGTTAAGAGCAAGGAGGTTAGTCTGAGAAGCAATTTCAAGAATAACGTTAGTGAGTTCTCCAATCTGGCTGACTTTTTCGGAATCCTGTACAGATTTGGAAAGAACATCCGAAAGCTGAGAAACCTGGTCTACAGCGTCGGACTTCTTCTGATTTACTCTTTCCTTGAGTTCCTGTGCCTCCTGCTTGATAGAAACAGCAGTATCAGTGCCGGACAAAGCCTGATCAGTAATAGCCTGAGCAGCAGATCGAACATCATCAACCCTGTCATTGATTGAAGAAACAGTACCAGAGAGGGTTTCCATATTTGCAGAGAGCTCTTCAAGAGCTGCAGAAGTGTTTGTAACATTGTCATCTGCAAGCCTTAGCTGTGAAGAAACCTCTTCGGAAGCACTAGTAAGGACTAAAGATCCATTTTTGACATCTTTCATGATGCCCTGAAGCGTTTCAATAAAGTGATTGATACCAGTTGTGATATATAAAAGTTCAGACTTAGTCCTGGTGTTCACCCTGGTGGTAAGATCTCCGTTTCCTTCCTCAATGTTAGTGATCATGCCATTAACTTCATCACTAATAGATCTGATCTTTCGGACAATGTTTTTATAGCAGATAAGGAAATTAACTATAATGAGAAATAAAATAACAATTGTTCCTATTAAGGCAGTGTAATTTCCTGACTGTAATAGAGCTTTCATCTGAAGAGTAGTAGCTGCTGCTGAATTTGAAATTGCATTATCCAGAGTTTTTGTGGAATGGAATATAGCTATTTTCTGGATTTCAGCCTTATCAAATAAAATGGTATATGCACTGCTTTGATCTCCTGCGTCGCATTTTGCAATAGCAGAATCGATAAGACTTATCATTCGCTCATATTGAGCTGAGATTTCTGCTAGCTGTTGATGGACTTTTTCATCATCGTAGGATGCAAAATCTGTATTAAGAGTTGCTATATCATCCTTGATGGTGCTTTTTGCAATTTCAATCTGCGGCAAGAGAGCTTCCTGAGTCTCTTTAGCGCCAGCAGAGATATATCCCGTCGTCTGGTCATATAGCGACATTACATCGCTTTTTAAAGTAGCTTCATGTGTAGTAAGATCCATCATATGATCAAACAGGGAAATACTACTGTTTGTAGAAGTTTTCATGGACTGAATGACCAGCGCCATTACTATGGTAAAAGCTACAAGCATTAAAAGATTAAGGGCGGATAGCTGAAAAACAATAGAATCTTTTGTGCTTATCTTGATTTTTTTCTTTTCGTTCACGATGCTACCTCCTCCTTATAATTTCTGATACCACTCTGTGGTGATCTTCTGTACCTCTTTTACAAATCCATCCACATCTACTTCTCCGGTGGCAAGTTTATGGAATGCAAAAGCGATACCTTTCTGTCCGAGGTTTTCTGGCATATCCATCCAATGCCAACTGGAAGTCTTTCCAGCTGAAATGTACTGGGAAATAACAGGTGCAAATGGGTCAGATGCAACATATTTACTATCTTTAAATGGGCTGATAAATCCTGCCTTTTCTACGAGAATCTGTTGGGCTGAGTCTTCGGAACACCACTGAAGGAATGCTTTTGCTTCTTCTGCATTTCCTTCTTTTGGTATAGCCCACCAGGATGGAGCACTTGTAAGAATAGTATCCATGCCGTCCTGGAAGGCATATGGAACCATGCCTACTTCAAAATTCCCTGCAGCAGCGTATTCACTGGCAGCATCACCTGTCAGAGTAGCGCCAATCCAGGAACCCTGAGTGATGAATGCATATTTGCCTGAAGCAAAGTTAAG
>JAEEGL016353906.1_pt1 | contig 15868 bp, 14 predicted proteins | sample 9134231 | NCBI WGS metagenome assembly JAEEGL01 (sample SAMN16246548, study PRJNA631951) | gut metagenome | biome: gut microbiome; feature: rumen; material: fiber-attached | host: Bos | place: Iran: Karaj | collected 2018-10
CAGGTCGATGCCCTGCTCGATCATTTCCTGGATATTGTTCTTGCTCGGGTCGACGAACTCGCAGGTGGCGAGGTCTTCGGGGAGCACTTCGTAGATGCCGAACCGTTCCATCTTGTCGATCTCGCCGGCCAGGCAGGCCTTGGCGAGGTAGACCGGGTAGATGTCCATCGGGAGCACGCGTGCGTAGTAGCCGTCGTTCATCAGGAAGGCGCGGGGACCGCCGTGGAGGTTGGTGTCCATGGCGTATTTCTTCTTGGGCAGCAGCCAGGAGAAGTAGCTGCGGTCCGCGCTGAACTGGTTGAAGCGGAAGGGACGGATCCAGCCGAGCAGCTCCTGGTCTGTGCCTTCGCGCACGAGGGTGACCTGGTTGTCGAAGAATCCGAGATAGCCCTCCATCCCGACGGCCTTGCCGCTGAGGATGTCACCGCTGATGACGCGGAGCTGGTCGGCGGGGGTGTTGCCGCAGAAGGAGCGGATGGCCGCCATGGGCGTGCCGGGGAGAGCGTCGATGTAGGACGGCTGCAGGGCCATCGGACCGGTGACGGCCACCTTGCGGCGGACGTCGTAACGGCCGGTGGTGAAGAGCTTGCCGATCGCCACGAGGCCGGCCAGGGAGACGGTCCAGACGATGTCCCCCTTGCAGATCGGGGCGATGTGGCTGATCTGCACGCCGACGTTGCCGGCCGGGTGCGGACCCTGGAAGGTGTGGAGCTCACAGTGCTGGAGGGCTGCAAACGGAGAATCGCCGGCATTGCCGTCGAGGCTGACATGGACCTTGCCGGAAGTGAGTTTGGTCAGGGCGCACACGCCGGCCTGGGCGGCCTTGAGCTCGCTGCCGAAGCAGAAAGCGGCGTCCGGGGCGAGCGGGGCGGTGCTGAAGGTAGACACGAAGATGTCGCGCGGCTGTGCGGAGGGATCGGCGAGGATACCGTACGGACGCTGGACCAGCCAGGGCCAGAGGCCGCTCGCGAGGAGGGCTTCCCGGACCTGCTTGCCGTCGAGTTTGGTAACATCCTTGACACCGAAATCTACGCACTGCTGCTGCACGTCGGCCTCCACGAGGACGGCGAGCAGCTTGCGCTTTTCGCCTCTGACGATCTCCCGAACCGTGCCGCTGACGGGCGAGGTCAGGAGGATGTCAGCGTTCTTTTTGTCCGCCATGACGGGGGAGCCGCAGAGCACGCGGTCACCCTCCTTGACCAGAAGTCGGGGAAGGAAACCTTTGAAATCAGTTGGTTGTACTGCTACGATGCCCGGCGCTACCGTCTTTGAGACACGGAGTTCTGCTTCTCCCGCGACGGGGATGTTCAGACCCTTTTTCAAAACGTAGTTTTGTGACATTGAATATGACGTTAAAATATTTGGCAATTCGCGACGCGAAGATACCACTTTTTTTTGTATTTTCGTGCCGCTATGAGTGATAAAGTGAACACGATCTTGGAAGAGTTGAACGACGAGCAGAAAAATGCCGTCTGTCAGGTGGAAGGACCGGTGCTGATCGTTGCGGGGGCGGGATCGGGCAAGACCCGCGTGCTGACCAGCCGGGTTGCCTATATCCTTGCGTTGCAGGAACATGCGCGCATCCTGGCCCTGACGTTTACCAAAAAAGCCGCAGGGGAGATGAAGGAACGCATCGCCGCGATGGTCGGCGACCGGAACGTCCGTCGCGTGGTGATGGGTACGTTCCATGCCGTCTTCGTGCGCTTCCTGCGCGAGTATGCCGACTCCCTGGGCTATCCCCAGAACTTTACGATCTACGATACGTCCGACTCCCAGAGCGCCGTCAAGGCGTGCCTCAAGGAGATGGGCCTGGACGACAAGGTCTACAAGCCCCGCGACGTGCTGGCCCGGATATCCAAGGCCAAGAACAACCTCATCACGGTCACGGCCTACCTGGCGAGCCAGGAGCTGCAGGCCGAGGACTACCATGCCAAGCGCCCCCGGCTGGGCGAGGTCTACAAGCGCTACCAGGAGAAGCTCAAGCAGAGCGGGGTGATGGATTTCGACGATATCCTGCTCAACATGAACTACCTCCTGCGGGACAATCCGGAGGCGCTGCGCGCGATCGCCGGCCGCTTCACGCACATCATGGTGGACGAGTACCAGGACACGAACGCCGCCCAGTACCTGATCCTCAAGAAGCTGGCGCAGTTCAGCCGCAATATCTGCGTGGTCGGCGACGACAGCCAGTCCATCTACGCCTTCCGCGGCGCCAAGATCGAGAACATCCTCAATTTCAGGAAGGATTATCCCGAGTGCAAGATCTTCCGCCTGGAGCGCAACTACCGCTCCACGCAGGTGATCGTGGACGCGGCCAATTCGGTCATCGCCCACAACGAGGGGCGTATCCCCAAGGAGTGTTATGCCGTGGGGGAAGACGGCGAACGGATCAAGCTGCTCAAGGCGTATACGGAGCAGGAGGAAGCCGTGATGATCGTCTCGGAGATCCTGGACCGGATGCGCACCGCCCGGGCGCAGTACCAGGATTTCGCGATCCTGTACCGGACCAACTCCCAGTCCCGTGCGCTGGAGGAGCAGCTCCGCCGTCGCAATATCCCCTATATGATCTATTCGGGCAATTCCTTCTTCGACCGGGCCGAGGTCAAGGACATGATGGCATATTTCAAGCTGGTGGTCAACCTGCGGGACGACGAGTCGTTCCGGCGGATCGTCAACAAGCCCGCCCGCGGCATCGGCGACAAGGCCCTGCAGGCCGTGGAGGAGATTGCGCGCCAGCAGGGCTGGCCGCTCTTCCAGGCCGCGCGCGAGGTGCCCAAGATCAAGCCTTTCTGCGAGATGGTCGCGAAACTGTCCGTACTGGTGCCGACGACGGATGCCTGCGAACTGGCCCGGCGGATCGCCGACGAGAGCGGCCTGTATCTTTTCTACAAGCAGGATACCTCGATCGAGGGTCTGTCCCGCGTGGCCAACCTGGACGAATTGATCAACAGCGTGGCCCAGTTCGTCGAGGAGCGCCGCGAGGAGGCGGAGGATTTCCTGGAGGAGAACGCCTCCGAAGGGGAGCCGGTCTTCACCCTGGACGATTTCCTCGAGAATGTCTCGCTGCTGAGCAATGTCGACGTGTCCGAGGACGAGGACACCAACAACAAGGTGGCGCTGATGACGGTCCATTCCTCGAAGGGCCTGGAGTTCCCGTACGTGTTCATCGCCGGGCTGGAGGAGAACCTGTTCCCGAGCGTGTCGATGCTGTCGGCCCGCTCCGAGGTGGAGGAGGAGCGGCGGCTGTTCTACGTGGCGGTCACCCGGGCCAAGAAGGCCGTGGCGCTGGCCTTTGCCGGCACGCGCATGCGCAATGGCAAGCACGAGTCCAACGCCCCGTCCCGTTTCCTGAAGGAGATCGATCCGCAGTATATCGAGAATCCCCTCGACGAGGCGGACTTCGACAATTCCGGCGTCACCCACGAGTGGGGTGGATTCGGTTCCCGCTTCTCCGGCGGGCGGCTGAATAAATTCGGTGCGGGGAACGGAACCTATGGACAATCTTCCGGGGTCCGGTTCGAACGCAGGTCTTCCGGGACCGCCCGCGGGGCAGCAGGATTGCCCCCGGAGAGGTTCGGACTTCGTCCTCATCCCTCCCAAGCTGACGCTTGGGCCCCTCCCGTTCACGGAGCCACGGGCGGCTACGCCTCCCGGGGGCCATCCTCTGCCCCTCATCCGGGCGGTCCCAGCGGCTCCGGCTCCCCGGCAGGCGGCGCAAGGTCCCTCCTGGCTGATGCGGATTTCGTCGGGGTGCCGATGACGGAACTGACTGTCGGACAGCGTATAGAACATAATCGTTTCGGCCCTGGTACCATCTTGGAACTGTCCGGGAGGGCGCCGGAAATGAAGGCCAAGATCCGGTTTGACGTGCATGGGGAGAAACTCCTCCTGCTCAAATACGCCAAGCTCCGTCCCTTGAAACAATAGACCATGATGAAGAAGATTTTCCCTTTGCTCTGCCTGCTCCTGCTGCCGCTCCTGGCGCAGGCGCAGCTCCGCCTGCCCGGCGTGTTCTCGGACGGGATGGTGCTCCAGCGCGGCAAGCCCGCGGCCGTCTGGGGGACGGCGGATCCCGGGGCGCGGGTGACCGTGCAGTTCGCCCGGCAGACGGTCCGCACGCGTGCTGCGGCGGACGGTTCCTGGCAGGTCGCCCTGGCTCCTATGGAAGCCAGCATGGAACCGCGCGTGCTGACCGTACGCAGCGGGCGGGAACGCCGCGAGTACCGGGACGTCCTGGTCGGCGAGGTCTGGCTCGCCTCCGGCCAGTCCAACATGGAGTTCAACATGGGACCGGTCTGGCGCAGCGGATCCACCAACAAGGTGGACCGGCCTGCGCGCGGGGAGAACATCCAGGAGATCGAGCTCCGCAAGGCCGACCTGCCCCAGCTCCGGGTCCTGCTGGTGGAGAAGGTGCTGAACACCGATTCGCTGCCGACGCGGGGCTGGCGGCACATCGATGCCCGGACCCTTCCGGAGATCTCCGCGGCCGCCTATTTCTTCGCCAAGAACCTGATCGACAGCCTGCAGGTGCCGGTGGGCATCCTCGAGACCTGCTGGGGCGGGACCCGGATCGAATCCTGGACCCCGCTGGAGGCCTACCGGGAGGATCCTGCCTTCTCCGCCGGGCTGCAGGGCGGCAGCTATGACGGGGAGCCGGTGGGGCGCCGCTACGACCACATGGTCCGGGAGATGGCGCCGTATACCCTGCGCGGGATGATCTGGTACCAGGGCGAGAGCAACCTCATCGCCGGCAATACCGGGAAATATGCCGCCATGCAGGCGCTGCTGGTCCGCTCCTGGCGGGCGGCCTGGGGCGAGGAATTCCCGTTCTATTTCGTCCAGATCGCCCCGTACCTCTACTCGCAGCGCCGTACGGACCCGTCCGTGTCGGACTGGACGACGCTGCCGCAGTTCTGGGAGCAGCAGGAGCGCTCGCTGGACCTGATCCCGCAGGCGGCCATGGTCCAGGTGAATGACCTGGTGGACAACCTGTCCGACATCCATCCCACCTACAAATGGGAGCTGGGACGCCGCCTGGCGCTGCAGGCGCTGCGGGGCGTCTACGGCCGGACGGACCTGGTCGCCGACGGGCCCCGGCTTCTGCGCGCCGCGGCGGACGGTCCCGTGGTGACGCTCGAGTTCGACCAGCCGCTGGCGACGGCGGACGGGAAGGCGCCGCGCCACTTCACACTGGCGCAGGCGGGAGGCGGTTTCCAACCTGCATCGGAAGTCAAGGTAGAGGGGAATAAAGTATTGATATCCAATTCTCGGGTGCGTACTCCCGTCGAGGTTCGCTATGGCTGGGACGAAGCCGCCGTCACGAACCTCTGCAATCCCCAGGGCCTGCCGGCCCGGCAGTTCCGGGTCCGCTTGCCCTTTGAAAAGAAATGACTATATTAGAAGAATGAAAATACCGAATACCATGGCACTGGAACAGCAAATACAGAAAGACCTGATGGCCGCGATGAAGGCCCATGACTACGAACGGACCAACGCCGTCCGGTCCATCAAGTCCGCCATCCTCCTGGCGAAGACCGCCGAAGGCGGCAAGAAGGAACTCGAAGACGCCGATATCGTCAAGCTCATCCAGAAACTCATCAAGCAGCGCAAGGAAGCCGCCGAGCAGTTCGTCGCTGCCGGCCGCCAGGAACTGGCCGACAACGAACTGGCCGAGGCCAAGGTCCTTGAGGAGTATGTCCCCCGGCAGCTGACCCCGGAAGAGATCGAGGTCAAGGTCCGGGAGATCATCGCCCGCGTCGGGGCGTCCGCTCCTTCCGACATGGGCAAGGTGATGGGCGTGGCTTCCAAGGAGCTTGCCGGGCTGGCCGACGGCCGGACCCTGTCCGGGATTGTGCGTCAACTGCTCGCCCAGGGATGAAACTGCGCGAAGTCGTCGCCGCGCTGGAGCGTCTCGCTCCGCTGCGGCTGCAGGACGAGTGGGACAACTCGGGTCTGCAGGTCGGATTCCCGGAGTCGGAAGTCCGAAGCGTACTGGTCTGTCTGGATGTTACGGAAGAGGTTGTAGAAGAGGCGGTTGCGAAGCAATGTAACATGATTGTTTCGCACCATCCGCTCCTCTTCAAGGCCCTCCGGCAGGTCTCCGACAGTACCTATCAGCAGCGCTGCGTCGTCCGGGCGCTCGCTGCCGGGATCTCCATCTACTCCGCCCACACGAGTCTCGACAATGCGCGGGGCGGAGTCAATTTCAAGATCGCCGAACGCCTGGGGCTGCAGGATCTGCGCTGGCTCTCGCCCCGGGAAGGGGAGGATGCCGGTTCCGGGCTGGTGGGCGAACTGCCCGTCGCGGAGCGGGACGCTGATTTCCTCGCCCGCGTCCAGGATGCCTTCGGCGTGGAGTGTCTCCAGCATTCGGCCCTGGACGGCCGACCGGTCCGGCGCGTTGCCCTGTGCGGCGGCGCCGGGGCTTTCCTGCTCGGCGACGCCGTGCGTGCCGGCGCCGACTGCTTCCTCAGCGGCGAATTCCACTATCACGATTTCTTCGAGAGCCGGGGCATGCTCCTGGCCGCGCTCGGCCACTACCAGAGCGAACAGTTCACGCAGGACCTGCTGGCGGACTACCTGGCCGCACACTGCCCGGAACTGTCCGTCTGCAAGACCACCCTCGATACCAATCCCATCCGCTATGAACGATTACCTCAAAGATAAGATTACCGAAGACTCCGTCGTCGCCTGCTACATGACCGACCGCTGGAAGCGCCTGCGGGCGGACGCCTTCCTGGACCTGGCGCAGCACATGGCCGTCGTCGGGGCCGATACCCTGCAATTCGGCGACACCCAGCTGGCACCCTACGGCTGCGCCTGGGTGCTGGCGCGGCAGCACCTGCGTTTCGAACGCCCCGTTCTGCACAAGGAGCGCATCAAGATGCTGACCTGGCACAAAGGCTTGGACGGGCTGTACTTCATCCGCGACTACCAGCTGCTGGATGCCGACGGGAAACCGGCGGTCAATTCCACCAGTTCGTGGGTGATCATGAACATCGCAGAGCGCCGGATCGCCCGCGGCGATTTCCTGTCGGAGATCGTCTCCACGGATCCGCAGAGTCCGGACGATGCCATCGCAGAGCGGGCCGCCAAGGTCGCCGCGCCCCGGGGAGCGGAGCTGGAGCTGATCGGCTCGCATGTCGTCCGCTACTCGGACGTGGACTACAACCAGCACGCCAACAATGTCCGTTATACCGTCTGGGCGATGGATGCCCTTCCTGAAGAACTGGTTTATGAGAAGTTTCTTAAAGAGCTGACCATCAACTTCAACAAAGAGGCGCGTCCCGGCGAGACCGTCGAACTTTGGCACACCCTCGCCCCGGACGGAAGCCACATCGTCGAGGGTCGCACCGCCGACCACCAGGTCTTTATCGAGCGGCTCCTCTTCGAGTAGCTGTTGTTCCCATTTTCCGCGAAGCGCCAAGGCGCAGCCGCGTGGCTTGTTTACCGGAGACTTCTCCTATGGCTCAGATGTCCCGATTCTGGAGCTGTCTCCAATCTCTGCGACCACATTTTTCCCTTCCTCCAGATAGAATACCTGTTGAATCCAGCGATAGATCGGAGGAACAGTGGTGTTGTCGGAATGCATCTTCATCTGCACTTTTATTTTGACGCTTCGTTCGTTGGCAGTGAATGTCTTGGACTCGCCAACATTCGTTGCATATAGGGTATTGCTTGCGATCTTCTCTCCTGTATCATTGTATTCGAATGCCGTCAGGTCTATCTTTACAACCGATGTTGGCGTGACGGAGCTTATGGCCATTTTGATAGTGTAGGTGGTCTCGGATTTCGGTGTGGGAGACTTCTCGCAGGAAACTAGTCCGAACGTGACAGCGATTGCTGCGATGAGTGTAAGAATTCTTTTCATACTACTTAGTGAAATGATAATGTCTGAGATATATGCAACGGTTTGGTTATTATTAATATCGGGCAAGGTATATCTTCCCGACACGGGCAAATGTGTTGTAACGCCCCACTGCCAAAACGGTAGCCCATATACTGCCACGCCGCTTTAGATGCCATGGACAAAGATGATTCGAAATTGCGCCATAACGTGGTACAAGAAACGACAAACTGTATAAAAACAAGGGGGCATCCCCTTGTTACATTTGGCAGAGCGCCTAACCGCAAAGCAGAGTTCTGATACCCAACTGTCCTGCTAACCTGCCAAATGCTTGTTGGGAGCGCGGTGGATTCGAACCCCTCACCATAATCTTTCCTGAGAAAGAATATGCCACCGTAGCCAATATCGTGGCTCTACGCCCCTTTCACCTCGGAAGTTCCCTTTTGGGAATCCGGCTCGCGAATCCGTAGAATCGCTAAAACCAACAAAGGCCGTTGAGTAGATTAAGACGCGTCCGTCAAAACCTCTTCTAGTAGCCGAAACTACCTAGGTCCACCAATCCGCAGAATGGTTTGCCTTCAATTGGTTCTGAGTGCAAAATTAAATCAAGGTTGCACCAAATCATGGGACAATTCTGAAACAATGGCATTTGTTTTTAAAAAACAAGGAGACTCTGTCAATGAGCAGCAGTCTCCTTGACTGGACTGGGTAGGGCTCGAACCTCCTATCTTGAAACCGTATGGCCTCAAAGCTACCAAATCCTGCGGTTATCAGTCCAGATTAAGTATATAGCAGTCGAAGCGAGTGGTTCTGCAATATGAAATCCTTCAAGACTTGTGTGAATGATGCGCTTGTTCAAAAAACTGGATTTAACAATGCGTGAAATTCGGATCCTGCCGATAGCTGGATAGTTTATCAAACTAAGGCTTACAGGCTTAGCCTCCTGCCTGCGAGGCGCTTCCGCCCTGCTAAATACTTTGCCTCTTTTACTCCAATAGGTCAGCTGACCAGTTGGCCTTTTGAATCTTCATATCCAGTTCCCTGTATTGTCTTGACATGGCTTCAATCTTTTTCTGCAAGGACTCTCCGTCAATTGTCGAAACGAACTTGATCTCATTTCTTGAGTATCTGTCATTTCTGATAACAGCGTCGGAATAGGCCGTACGGTAGATGTCCATTTTTTTCCTCAAAATATCCTTCTCGGCCATAAGTTGGGTCATGGATTTACCATCAACAATCACTTGCGTATTGGTCAAGTTAATCTTGACGATGAGGTCCTCCAACTGCGGAAGGATATTGTTCAGTTCAGTAAACAGGATTGTTGGCTGCTCCAAGGGCTTATCGCCTTCCTGCACCTTCACGTTGTCAACCAAACGTGATTTCAGCTGCTCTACATATTTCTGCAAGTCAGCTCTCAGATTTAATGCTTCTGCCAGTTTCATAACTCCTTTTCTTTTTTGTTTCCAGGTGCAAAGAAAAGTGGAGGTTGCCCCATAATGTGGGACAACCTCACACAAAAAAGATAGTAGATGAGATTATTTGACAGCTTCCAAATGCTGTTGCCAAAGCGCCTCTATTTTAGCGGTGATTTCTGGGGGGACTTCTACGCCTGCCTTGCCTTTGGACCAGATGACCTCCGGGATGGCATCAATGAGGACATTGGTCTTGAGAACCTTGTCGGAAGTGGGATTGACTACGGATTCCCAGCGCATGTCCACGTAGTAGGATTTTCTGCCTTGGCCGGACCAGTCTTCGTCTACATAAGGGTCGGAAGTGAAGGTACCTACCCCGATGATTCCAGTGGGTTTCTCATAGCCGACGCGGATAAATACGAAACGGTCACCTTTGTGGGCCTTTTCGTGCTCCACGATGCTCCAATTGAAGAAATCAGGTGAATGGTCCCAGTCATCGGCATCAGTAAGAATGTCTTTCCCCTCAGGGAAATTGAAATCATCAAGGAATCGGTCCAGCTTGTAGCTGGAGAAGAAGGGATTCCAGTAGAGAAGGAAGGTTGCCATGGTTATTGATGTTTGCGTTATTGATACAGTTCCAGTGCAGCCTTGTGCAGCTGCTTGATATCCTCGGCCAGATGCGCAGGCTCCAGGACTTTGATGGCAGCGCCGCGTGAGAGTAGCGGACCGAAGAAGTCAGCTGAGGGCCTGAGTGTGAGTTCGAAATCGCAATAATTTGCTCCGGTCCCAATCTCCTTTTGTGTGTGGTGCAGCGGCAGATCCCGCAAATAATACGCCTCCTTGCCGAACGCCCGGATGACCACCGTCTCGACCGGCACCTCCGGGTCACGGACAATGCCGTAGCAATCTCTGAACCACCCGGCGGAATCGAACTCCTTGGGATACTTGAACTTCTCCTCAGTCAGTTCCAAAGACTGAATGCGGTCGAATGCCAGGGTGAACAGATTTCCCGTCGGCTCGGGGAATTTGACCAAAGCGTACCAGCGTTTGTCTGCCAGTTTGATGAAGTAGGGATCTGCCAGCATTCGGGACTCCTGGTCTGATCCATAGCGGCGGTAGGAAACTCGGATCCGGACACTGCGTTTCATTGCCTCAATGAATTGCTGCAGGAAGGCTCCGGCCGAGGGGACCGGATCGAGCAGGATGCGGTTCGCGACGCTTTTGCTTTCGCTGAGCGTACCGCTGACGGAAAGGGTGGAAAGCATCCAGTTCTGGACGGAGTCTTCCGCTAGAACCTCTTCGTTGTAGATGAAGTATCGGAATCCATCCTTACGATCGCATTCGATGATGATGCTGAACATGTCCAGGATGGCATCCCTGTGGCGGTTGAAGGTGGATCGGGCGATGCTGACACCTTCGGACATCTCCGTGTCCAGCCACAGCTGGTTGATTTCTTCAAGCGTCAGCTTTCTGTGTCGGTGAATCGTGTTCACCAACCAGATGTATTCCTGGAAGAGGGCGTAAGCTTTCATGGTATGATCACGTCACTATCACTCATGATTATAATATCGTCAGCTAAGTCCTTAAAACTTACTTCGGTTGCAATCCTTCGATATATATGGACGAACTCTTTATCATTTGATTCGGTTGTCAACTGAAACACACCGATAAACTTTATGCAGTCTTTACCGAAAATGTCCTGCATTCTCATAAAGACTACTCGTTTATATTCAATATCCTGAACTGGATCAAGTACATGGTCAGAAACTTCCCTGATTGTAGAACAATTATCGGTGAGATAATTGCTGAAACCCTGTTTCCTCTTGACTGCAAATCCATCTTTATTCTCGATGGCCAAGATTGGAACCCACAAAATATACTTGGAGTTGAGGCGATAGTAGCATTTCTGAAGCCTTTTTGCTTCTCGACCTCTGTCTGCCCCCGATCGTGTACCACCACAGATATTATAAATCTCGGTTATAGACCTGTAAAACACATTGTCATCAGTACTGAAACGGTGTTTTTCCAGGACCTTAGCTTTGCGGTCTTCATTTGTTTCCCATATGAGTGGCTCTCTGGCGTCAATCAGCCCCTTGATGACATCAACTACCCTGTTGATGTCAGAGCAAATCTCCTCATATGTCCTTTGGGTACCATCAGGATTATTGATGGAGATTCGGTCTTCTTTGCAACCAATTGCCTCTATTATTTCCTTTTCCCTTACTCTGTCTTTCAGCTTCTGAGCCTTTTCTAAGTGATGGGGTTCATCAATTTCAACTCCGTACGTCAGTTGAGGGAAGTACAGATCCAGAAGATAGTGTTTGTTGGGATCGCTCGGGCTTTTAACGTATTGCTGGGTAACCGGAATCAAATTCTGATTGTCCACCTTTGTATAGATGGCGTTCACAATAAAATTCTCATAAGCCTTCCCGGCCGTATGTACGTTGAGCATTTGGGCAATGTAACCAAGCTTTCCGTCTATATCTAAACAAATGTTGTCCATGGATTTAAACCTTATTGTTACAAAGATAACCAAATAATATATATCAGAAGTGAATGATGCTCTCGTCATCTTCCGACAGCGGTTTTCCGTGCCAGTTCAATACAACGTCTTTCAACTCATCTGGCGTGTTGATAGTCACGTGGTCACAGAGGCAGAATGGGCTATAGGCGTTCCAAAGTTGGTGAAAAGGATGATGCGGTACATCCGAATAACAGTGCGAGAAATCCCGCGAAACACAGAAGTAGGCATAAGCCAGTTCGTTGACGAGCATGGTCTTCTTGATCATCTCTTCGTAACCATTCTCGGGATCTTGCAAACGATCTTCAATCAATCTCCTGGCATCCTCGTACTGTTCCATGCCCCTTTCATCCAGGAGGGGAACGAACCATCTCTCGGCTTCTTCTTTGGTGCAGGCAATCCAGAAGGACTCTGGTTTTCCGGGGCAACAGGCAATAATCGTCATGGTTTTAGTTATTTATGATTTCTGGGGCAAAGATACGGTTAGATTGTCTCATTTCGTGACACAGACCGAAATCACCTCACCACCACCCCCGGAACGTCCTCCCACCGGGTGGTGTAGTGCGGCGAGCAGTACTCCTAGGCCATCCTGATCATCCCGTCACCCTGGACGCCAAGCATCAGGGCATTCCGCCCGAAGGAGCGGCGGATGCCGTCGATGGCCTCGAACAGCGACCGGGTATGCCCCTCCTCCTGCACCAGCCGGTGTTGTGCACACCGGCCTTCAGTATTACCGGGCGCTCATTCTAATTGTCCAACTCCAGATGTTGGGCAATGACATGGTTGTTGCTCAGATATCTAACCAGATAGACCGGTTCCTCTGCAATCTCATACACGTTGAAAAACACATACCAGGTCGTGTGCCGGCTATGAGGAAAAGCTGCATACGACATGCCTTTGCCAAATCGGTCGAACCAGGCAGGGGCTGGACGGTGAACTTTCATCGGGAGAGAACTCTGGATATCACGGAAGAGATTCTCAGAGTATTCCAGTGCGCTGTCAAGAAAACTTAAATAGCCTTTGTCATAAAGAATTTCCGCCAGTTCTACAAACTGGCGGCTGACTTCTGGAAGAAACAATACCCGCATTCTGCTTACGCCTTTTCCGCCTCCTTCCGCTCGTACATCTCCGTCAGGCCTTCCCGGACTTTGGCGATGACCTCATCCACCGTGATAGCACGGGCAAGGTCATACTCCACGGGATTCTGCTGCGCAGTCAGAATGAACGTTTCATTCTTCCCGCGTTGAATCAGTACCTGCTCCCGCTTAGCGATATCCAGGTACTTCTTCATGTTGCTGCGTAATTCCGCCGAACTGATGACAACCATAATTCATGTACATTATAATGTACAAAAATAGAAACAATCCTTGAATAATCAAAGCAATCCAGACTATCTCGACTACCCAAGTGACGACTCCCGCCGCAGGCGTAGCGGGGCCGGGTGTGTGGGTAGCGCTCGCGGCCGACGGGATGAGCCAAGGCCAAAGCAGAATGCCTCCGTGGACATTTTGTTGTCCACGGAGGCATTCTGCTTTGGCTGGCGGTATTATTTCAGCCAGCGGTCGAGCCAGTCGTAGACGACCCGGTGCCAGTAGAGGGAATTCTGCGGCTGGAGGATCCAGTGGGTCTCCTCCGGGAAGACCACCAGCTTGGAGGGGACTCCCATCATCTGCGCGGCGTTGAAGGCCGCCATGCCCTGCTCATAAGGGATACGGAAGTCCATCATGCCATGGATGCACAGGATCGGCGTATGCCACTTGGTGACCATGGAGGAAGGGGAGTTGGCATAATGGCGCTGCGCCTTGGGCGTGCTGGCGTAGGGGGCACCGGCCTGCTGCATGCCGCCGAAGGTGATGCCGTCGCCGCGGGGCCCCATCTCGCCGGGTGTGTAGGCATATTCGGTCAGACCGCCGTTGTCCCAGTTGGCGAACCACATCTCCTCGGTGGTGTACCAGAGCTGCTTCTCGTCGAAGATACCGGCATGGGCGATGAAGCAGTCGAACAGGTCTCCGTGCAGGCCCTCGAGCATGTAGGCGGAATAACCGCCGTAGGAGGCGCCCACGCAAGCCAGTTTGCCGACATACGGCTGGCTCTTGATATAACGGCCGGCACTCAGGTAATCCTGCATGTTGAGGCCCGGGTAGTCACCCGAGATCTGCTCCTTCCAGGCCTGGCCGAAAGCGGTCGTGCCGCGGCGGTTGGGCAGAATCACGATGTAGCCCTGCTGCGCCATCAGGCGGTAGCACCAGCGGTAGCTCCAGTCCTGGGAATTGGACCCCTGCGGGCCGCCGAGGACGATCTCGATGGCCGGATAGGTCTTGTTCTTGTCGAACTGCGGCGGGTACAGGACCCAGCAGAGCATCTGCTGGTGGTCCACCGTCTCGACGAACACGCGCTCGTCCGTGACGTCGGCGAGCTGGCTCATGATATGCTCGTTCTCGTGGGTGATCTGCCGGAAGGTCGTCTCCTGGGCGGAGATGTCCACGGACACCAGCTCGGTGGGGAACTTCAGGCAGTAGTAGGACGCGAGCAGCTGCACGCCGTCCTCCTTGTCCAGGATCGCGAAGGGGGAGAAGAAGTCGTAGTTCCAGTCCGGAGCCGTGATACGCTGCACGTCACCGTTCAGGTCCGCGCAGAAGAGCGCCTGGACGCCCTCGCCGACGAGGGCGTTGAAGAACAGCTCTTCGCCGTGCCAGACCAGCCCGGCTACATCGTGGTCGAAGGAGGGAAGCAGCGCGTGTACGTTGCCGGCCTTCAGGCCGAAACCCTGGCCGTCCGTCGTCTTGTCATATTCGATATCGGCGATATACAAACGCTGCTGGTCGGCTTCGTAGCCGTCGCGGGCCATGGAAACCCAGGCGATGTGCTTGCCGTCCGGGCTCCAGACCGGGTCGGTATCGTAGCCGCCGTCGGTCTTGACATCGAGCGTGGCGCCGGTCAGGATGTCGTAGATATAGATGGAGGTGTTGGTGCTGAAGGCATACTGCTTGCCGGTCTTCTTGCGGCAGGAGTAGACGATGTGCCGGCTGTCCGGCGCCCAGTCCAGCTGCTCGGCGCCGCCGAACGGCTCCGTGGGCAGCTCGTAGAGATTGTCGGTGCCCAGGATGTCGATAGAGCTTTCCGGCGTGATCTTCCCGTTGACCAGGGTTGCGACATAGGTCCGGGGGACATCCGTCACCCAGTGGTCCCAGTGGCGGTACATCAGGTCCTCCGTCGCGTAGGCCTGGGCCTTGTCGAGAGCCGGGTCGCTGTCCGCAGGGGTCTGGAGGGCGGTGTTTTTGATGCTGCTCACGTACAGGACCTGCTGCTCATCCGGGGAGATCTTGTAGTCGCTGATCCCGTTGGGGACGTCGCTGAGCTGGACCTTCTTGCCGAGTTTGCCGCCCTTGAGCGGGGCCTTCCAGAGCTGGCCGCCCTGCAGGAAATAGATGCTCTGGCCGTCGGCCGACCAGCGCGCGGCGCTGACGCTCTTGGCGTAGCGCGTCAGCTGGACCTTGCCGGAGCCGTCCGGATTGCAGAGGAACAGGTTGCGGCAGCTGCGGTTCTCCGCTACGGAAGTATAGGATACGCCGTAGAGGATCTTGCTGCCGTCGGGGGAGAGTTGGGGGTCGGACAGGCGGCCGAGCGCAAGGAGTGTCTCGGCCGTCATCACGCCGTCTGCGACCTGGATGTCGGACGGGCCGATGTAGCCGCTGTCTTCTTTCTGTTGTGCACAACTGATTGCCATAATCAAACAGGTGAATGCAATGACGATTCGTTTCATGATATCTTGCTGTAATCCTTGATTTCGTATTTGTCTTTCCGCAATTCGCGTACCAGCGGAGCGTTCTGCGGCTTCTCTAGGCCGGGATCCGCATCCAGGATCCGCTCGGCATAGAGGCGGGCTTCCGTGAGGATCTGCCCGTCCTTGGCCAGGGAGGCGATGTTGAGGCTGATGGGCAGGCCGCTCTGCTGGGTGCCTTCGAGGTCGCCCGGGCCGCGCATCTTCATGTCCTGCTCGGCGATCTCGAAGCCGTCCTCGGTCGCGCACATCAGGTCCAGGCGCTGCTGGGCCTCCTTGGAGGTCTTGACGTCCTTGACCAGGATGCA
>JAEEGL016604585.1_pt1 | contig 15868 bp, 19 predicted proteins | sample 9134231 | NCBI WGS metagenome assembly JAEEGL01 (sample SAMN16246548, study PRJNA631951) | gut metagenome | biome: gut microbiome; feature: rumen; material: fiber-attached | host: Bos | place: Iran: Karaj | collected 2018-10
ATGTACACTTCTCCTAAAGGAGAACAACCGAGTGGTTTCGCGTTCGATCAAGAGACAATGAGATACTATGATATGTTTGAGAATGATCTTCTTGAAGACTTGTTACCATGGGCTAAACAGCAGTTCTCGATTGCAGAGGGACCTAAGAACACTGCTATCACAGGTTTCTCATTGGGAGGTCGTGAAGCTTTGTATATTGGAACTCAACATACAGATGTGTTTGGTTTCGTAGGTGCGGCTTGTCCTGCTCCTGGTATTGTGCCTACTCAAGATCAATTCATGGCTCACGAAGGTACAATAAAGAATGAAGCTGACTTCCACTTGAAGGACGGGAACCCTAAACCATACATTCTTCTTATCTCAGGTGGAACCAACGATGGTACTGTAGGTGATTATCCTGAGCAGTATCACAATATCTTGAAAAACAATAATGTGGATCATGTATGGCACTCCATTACAGGTACAGGTCACGACGGTACTTCCGTTCAACCTCACATGTACAACTTCATGCGCCACATTTTCAATGTAGAATAATCATTCTGATTTACCAAGAGAATGGTATATCAAAGACAAAGAGGACCCCGAAAGCATGAAACTTTCGGGGTTCTCTTTTTGCTTTTTATTATTGCTCTGTTATTCACTGTAATTATGATCCACCACAACAATCACCTGCTTGCCCGGAGCCAACGGTTGAAGCTCTTCTGTAAGTTGTCGGATCAATGCAGCGTCATCATGAATGGAATCATCTGGAATGATATCGACAGAAAGCATATTGTCCCCCTCCGAATAATATAGTCCGTGCACCTGCACAATCTCCTTATGAGCAGCGATAATATGCAACACTTTCTTCTGTATTTCAGTTTGTTTATTCTCTCCTGTTGCGACGGCATATACTCCGACTGTCATGATTATTCCGTGTCGCTCATACATCTTCATAGAGATTTTTCGCGTCAATCCATGAATCTCATGTGCCGACATCGTATCGTAGACATTGATGTGCAATGAACCGATCTTCACATCTGGTCCATAATTATGAAGGATGAGGTCGAACACTCCGTGAACGCCTTCAAACTCCGCTACTTCCTCCCTTATCTGATTGGAAAACTCCGCTGGGATGCTTGTGCCCAACAGTTCATTGACCGGAGACTCCAACATCTCCACTCCTGCCTTGATGATAACAATGGAAATCAAAGCTCCCAAAATTCCGTCAAGCGACACGTTCCACAACAACATGACTCCAGCTGATACAAGTGTCGCCAACGTGATTACCGCATCAAACAAAGCATCCGAACCAGATGCGATCAACGCGTCGCTCTTCAAATCCTCTCCTTTTTTCTTGACATAATATCCAAGCACAAGTTTTACCACAATAGCTACGATAATGACCACAAGTGTCACTTTCGTATAGCTTGGCTCTGTAGGATCGAATATCTTCTTCACCGACTCTATAAGCGAAGTGATGCCGGCAGAAAGCACAATGACAGCAATGGTGATGGCACTGAAATATTCGATGCGTCCGAATCCGAACGGATGTTTGCGGTCGGCTGGACGTTGCGACAATTTTGTGCCGACGATGGTGATGACACTCGACAGAGCATCACTAAGGTTGTTGACTGCATCCATCACGATTGCCACACTGTTAGATAGGGCTCCAACGACAGCCTTGAAAGTAGCCAAAAGTACATTGGTGATAATACCTATCCAACTTGTACGTATAATTTGTGAACTACGGTCCATAAGATTTATAATTGTTTTAGTTTAAAGTTTGTTTTATCGTTAATTTATAGTCTTTTTCAGTCATATTGTTTTCCTCAAAAAAAGACGTTCCGAAGCGACAAGACTCTGCAACAGCTGTAAAAATCGTCCGTCAGGATTATAAACAGTCATGTACAAATCTCCTCCGTTTAATGTGATCAAAGCATCCTCGTCTGCAAAAAGAAAATTTACATTTCCGTTCGTCATACAACCGTTCACATCTTCAAGAATACTCTCAGGTGTAGGATGGCCGTCAATATCAAAATAACAACTGAGCTTTATGATCACATAGGCAAATTGCTGGTACAGTCGGTTTATAAATTGACTGTTGCAACAAAATTCCTCCACCTCAAAATATTGTTTGGAACGTTCCGCAGAGACTGTTTCCGGAAGAAAGTCTATAACCCAATATGGGGTTTCTAAAAGTCGTTCTATTTGATTTTCAGCAGACTCTTTCATTTTCGTCTTCTTTAATTATCTCTTCACATTTGTCAACAATTCCGTCGACTGTCTTCTCATAATCGTCTTCAACCAATACCATTTCATCACCACTTTCGCTAAACTGTCTGATAAAAGCAGAGTTGTCTTTCTTCACCGACTCTATGGTGCAATAACTGTCATCCAAACGGGATTCAATAATTGACGCATACGAGAGGATCTTGTCGAAATTAGCATCAATATATCCGTCTGTCAAGGCAATGCATATCAACCGAATCGACGTCAAATACTCTTCACTGAAATCTTTCCGCCAGTCGGACGGTATGTAGCATCCTTCCACAACCAGATTCTGCTTGTTTTCAACCGCAGTTTTCACCATTTCACGGACAATAGGCCAAAGATACGCAGTGAGTAATTCGTCTTTCTCTGGAGTGAGACTAGTGTAGCCACTACGAATCAATCCCATCTTAAGATGATCAATGGAGAGATATGGAAAACCATATTTTTCAAGCAACCGCTGAGCCAGAACAGTTTTTCCTGTATGAGACGCTCCCGTTATCAATAGAATCATAATAGTTGGTTGAAATGTCCACCGTCGACCAGACAAACTCTTTTTTAATCGACAATCCAAAGATATAAAAAAATAAGATTCATAAAATCTTTTAATTAAAATTAAACTGCATCTGAGAATTTAGCGTATTTTTGGCATACGTTCATACTTGAAAATAAATTTGAAACAAAGGATGAAGACAATTCTATTCTTACACGGATTTTTTGCCAGCGGAAGTTGTGTGCCTGCAAACGCATTGAAAGAGGCATTCTGGGGAAAAGTCCGCGTGCTCACTCCCGACCTGCCAATGCACCCCAAAGAGGCTTTGGAATTCATACATAAGATATGCGACAAGGAGAATCCAGACCTGATTGTCGGCAACAGTTGCGGCTCTTTTTACGCCCAAATCCTCGCCCCAATCGTAGGTGTGCCAGCACTGCTCGGGAATCCACATTTCAAGATGACGGAATTCTTGAAAGAGCGAATCGGCAGACACCAATATAAAAGTCCACGTGAAGACGGGAATCAGGATTTCGTCATAGACGAACAGTTGATTACAGAGTTTGAGGAGATAGAGAAAAATCAGTTCAACTACACCACCCCATTCTACAAAGATAAGGTGTGGGGAATATTTGGAGAGCAAGACACTTTGGCTCACTACGAACCAACATTCCTGGAGTATTACGTCAACACCTACCATTTCCCAGGAGCCCATACACCTACAGCGGAGGAGGTAAAGACTTGGTATGTGCCTCTTATCGAAAAGATGCTGACGACATTCAAGAAACCCCAAGAGCGTTTCTTCCAACACTTCAAAGGTGGCAAATACAAATTCGTCGGAACGGCTTTTGATTCAGAGACTTTGGAGCGAATGGTTGTTTATCAGGCTCTTTACGGAGAACACGCCCACTGGATAAGACCAGAAAAAATGTTTTTTGAGAAGACGACGCGAGACGGCAAGACCTTCAACCGTTTCACTGAGATCTCATGCATTTAAATCCGTAATAATTATGATCACCGTCGACACGACCAATATGTGTTCACATCTCAAGGCAAAACTCTTTGAGCCGACAGGAGAATACCACCATATTTGGGAAGCGATGCAGAATGACGACGAATTGACAGCCGTAGTGCGGTCTCGTCAGCTGCATATCTATCGCAACAGCAAAAAGATACTGATTCTTGCAGGCAAAGCTAAGCCCAAAACAGTAAGGAAAGACAAACTTTGTGAACTGGTAAGAGATGCAAGGCTATAAATAGACTTTATCTATGGCAGAAAACTGGAATATATACGCCGACTGGAATCCGTGGCATGGATGCACAAAGATCAGTTCTGGGTGCAAATATTGCTATGTCTACAGACAGGATGAAATGTACGGCAGTGAAGTTTCAAGCAGTGAATGCCGTAAGACAGGCAATTTCAACCTGCCCATCAAACGTAAACGAGACAAGTCGTGGAAGATAGAAAGTGGCAAGGTCGTCTTCACCTGCTTCACATCCGACTTCCTGATAAAGGATGCCGATGATTGGAGAGGAGAATGCTGGGAGATGATGAAAACCAGAAACGACCTTTGGTTTTACTTCTTCACAAAAAGAATAGACAGATTCATGGAATGCGTGCCAGACGATTGGGGAGACGGCTACGACAACGTGCTTGTCGGCTGCACCGTTGAAAACCAGCAGATGGCAGACTTCCGTCTACCCATATTCAAATCATTACCGATCAAACATAAAAGCATCATGGTCGCTCCGATAATCGGGCCGGTAGATTTATCCGCATATCTCGACGATACTATCGAAGAAGTCGCAGTCAGTGGAGAATCGGGAGTAGAGGCCAGACCATGCGACTACAGCTGGATCCTTGACATTCGTGAGCAGTGTATAAAAGCAGACGTCCCATTCCGTTTCCACCAGACAGGAGCATATTTTATCAAAGACGGGAAAACGTATAGGATTCACCGTAAATACCAACTCAGTCAGGCACACAAAGCAAACATAGATTATAGGATCAATCAATTCTACGTCCCCGAAACGATCAAGTTTGAATGGAAAGACGAAGATTACCACGATTGACGTGACCAACCATTAACATTGAATCTGTTGGGAAAAGTATTCGAAGTAATATGACAAAAGTTCCAGACATAAAAAACTCCACCAAAGAAGAACGACTTGCGTTTGTGCAAGAGCAATGGCAATGTCTCAATCATTGTCCATCATGTGGAAAATGTCGCATTCTCAAAGGAGTGGATGCCGAAAAACTGTATGCTGAATATATCGAAGGAAGACGTGAGTATATGGAAATCACGAAAGAGATCAGACAACGGTGAGGAGAGAACACCGAATTTAATAAAACCACAGAGGCTCAAAGTTTACAGAGCGTTTATACCCATTAATAGCGGGCAGGTTAGAAACCTGCCCCTACGACCACCACCGAAAGGAAATGAGTCTAAAAGATTAACAATAGAAAACATGTGCGGTTTCCTATTGTTTGAGTTTTCTCCGTTAAGGCTTTTCTAAAACAAACTTGTTTGTGAGTTTTCCAAGCATCAAAATGCTGTTTTCTGTTTGAAAATCATAGATTCGAATTAACGTCAGTTCAATGAAATAAGAAGAATATTATAGTAGGAAAAAAAATGATAGTTGGAGTGTCATAAATGAAGATTGTTAAGGGCGGAACGCCCTAACCCCTGCTAAAGTGCGAGCCGTAAGGCGAGCACATATGATTTAATAATAGAAAATGAATTTTTTGATACATCGTGTACGATATATCAAAAATAATTGTATATTTGCACCGTACGAAATGAGTTAAGTATGCGGCTTTAACTAACAACGCCGACACCTTAAATCGTACACGATATGGATAAAGTCACAAAACCAGAAAAAAGGACAATACGGATAATGAAAGAACAAATACAAAAATATCTCGGTCGTTTCTCTTTCCGCACAGGCATCATCATTCTTGCCCTATGTGTGCCATGCTATATAATCTCCTTCGCTCAGATGGCTCTTCCCATAAGCAATGCGACGAAAGGAGTTTTATGGTTTATTTTCTTCGGATTGGCTAAGACATTCCAATATGGAGGTTTATCCATAATCGGTGTAGAAGGAGTGAAACGCATCAAGGATTTTTTTAAGAATCGTAAAAAACAACAATTAACATAAAAAGGAAAAGTTATGGCAAAACAAAACGAAAAACCATGCGCGAACTGTAAACTGCGTGCAAAATACGACAACGACCCTAAATCTTTATTGGGAAGATTCTGGCGTTGGCATATCAATTTCTGTCCAGGTTGGAAAGGATACATGAACTCTCTTTCTGAAGAAGAGCGTGCATATATGCGAGAAAAATACAATCTCGACAAATAAGAAGTTAAAGTGTTGATGATTGATGTTTGATGATTAGCTTCTAACTAAAAATACGAACGATAAATTATGGCATTTCCTCAGTTAAAATTAGACAATCAATTGTGCTTCCGTTTATATACGGCGGCACGATTGGTCACGTCTTCATACACTCCATATTTCAAGGAGTTTGGGATCACCTATCCACAATACTTGGTTATGATGTTGCTTTGGGAGAAAGACAACCGAATAATCAGTGAGATAACGGAGCGTCTAAACCTTGAGACTAACACTGTCACTCCCCTGCTACAACGCATGGAGAAGCAAGGTCTCATAGTCAGACAGAAAAGTCAGGCAGACTCCCGTCAACGCATAATCTCTCTGACAGGAGAAGGCAAACGATTGGAGGATAAAATGAAGGATGTTCCGAACTGTCTTGCTCAAAAGATAATGGGAAACGGCATGAGCATAGAGGAGTTGCAAGCGATGGTGCCACTGCTCGACAAGTTCATAAATGTCTTTTCCAACTTTGAGAAGGACCAACCCCGCTAGGCGTAAATTTCTATTTACGCCGTCGTGCGTTTAGCATGGACAGATAAGTTCCACTCTACGTTGTCAGGCGTTACATATAGGTAGGTAGGGGAAAAATTGTTCCCGTTAGTTTAGATATGCGCAAAAAAATGAGTATTTTTGCGAGTGTCTGGCATCAATAGGCAAGCAACACCATGTTTGCCACCTCAATTAAATCCAGACAATTACGACAATTAAACAAAACGGGGTGATGAGCAATATAATTGATAAATACAACGTGTCGGTGCCTCGATATACGAGTTATCCACCGGCTAATTATTTCCACGAATTACAGGCCTCTGATTATCTGGAGGCGGTGGCCCGTTCCAACGGAGAGGGATCAAACAAACTCTCATTCTATCTGCACATGCCTTTCTGCAAGCGTCTGTGCCACTATTGCGGTTGCAACTCCTACATCATGCCTAGCACTGGAGATACTGTAACCAAATACATCGACGCAATACATAAGGAGATAGATCTAGTAACAGCACATATAGACAAGACTCGTCCTATCAGCCAGATCCATTTTGGCGGAGGCAGTCCCACAGCAATGCCGACTTCTGTCTTGAAAGAGATCAACGATCATCTGTTGTCTCTTTTCCCTACCATAGAAAAACCGGAGATCGCCATCGAGTGTCACCCGGGTTATCTTACAGAGGAAGACTGGACAAATCTGACTAACAGTCATTTCAACCGTTTTTCTATTGGCGTTCAGGATCTCGACGAGAAGGTTCTAAAGACAGTCGGCAGAACACCGTCGAACCTGCCATTAGAGACCATCATGGGTATTCTCCGCAATGCAGGTGCGACTGTCAACATGGATTTTCTGTTTGGTCTGCCATACCAGACTCCAGAATCATTTGCCAAGAATATTGAGCTGGCAATCAAACTGCATCCCGACCGTCTGGTCACATTCAGTTATGGTCATGTGCCGTGGGTTTTCAAGCGTCAACAAGTGCTTGAGAAACATGGTCTGCCTCAACCTGAAGTAAAGCAGCAGATGTACGACACGGCTGCCAATCTACTGCATGAAGCCGGATACAAATCAATCGGACTCGACCATTTCGTGTTGCCGGAGGATGAGCTATACAAAGCTCTCGAGGAGGGATTGCTCCACCGTAATTTCCAAGGCTACTGCACACGACGCACTACAGGTCAGGTTTACGCATTTGGAGCCACAGGTATCAGCCAGCTCGACTCCACATACGCTCAAAACACAAAAGACATAGAAGAGTATATCAGCACCACGCTTTCTGGCGAATTGTCTGTCCGTAAAGGATACCAGCTCACACCAAAAGAACGACTCGCCAAAGAGGTGATCGAACGAATGATGTGCAACTACCGTATCAACTGGAATGAGATCGCGGATACACTCTCAATATCAATCAGTGAGCTGAAGGCTGCCATCCATTACGACGAAGCTCAGTTGAGAGAAATGGAGACTGACGGAATTATCAAAATGACATCAGATGGCATCTCAATGACTCAACAAGGACATCCATTCGTAAGAAATGTCGCTGCGGCACTCGACCCATTGATGCAAAACACAGATAAGAAATTTTCAAAACCGATATAATTAACGATAATAATGGACAACGTAGTAGTTATAGGTGCGGGAATAACAGGCTTGACATGTGCTTTTCAATTGAAAAGACGTGGAGCTAATGTTACAGTGCTTGAATGCCAAGATCGTATAGGAGGACAGATCAACTCTCAACATATTGGAGATTTCATCTTTGAGTCTGGCCCAAACACAGGTGTGGTGAAACATCCTGAGGTGGCGGAACTGTTTGAGCAACTGAATGGGGCTTGTGAACTGGAGACTGCTCTTGAATCAAGCAAACGACGTCTCATCTGGAAAGGAGATAAATTCCACGCTCTTCCTTCAAGTCTTGCCAGCGCACTAAAAACTCCATTGTTCAAATGGTATGATAAAATCCGTATTCTAGGTGAGCCATGGCGTAAGAAGGGCAACGATCCATACGAATCAATCGGTTCTTTGGCGGAACGCCGCTTAGGAAAATCATATGTGGAATATGCCGTCGACCCATTCCTTTCGGGTGTTTACGCAGGTGATCCATACAAACTTCCTGCACGTCTTGCCCTACCAAAACTATATAATCTGGAGCAAGACTACGGTTCATTCATAAGAGGTGCGATCGCTAAAGCAAAACTTCCTAAGACTGAACGTGATCGCAAAGCCACAAAAAAGGTGTTCTCTGCCCGTGGAGGTTTTTCAAATCTTGTCAACGCCCTTGTTGACGCTATCGGCCATGAACATTTTATCACAAGTGCTCTTGATATAAAAATCATGCCAGAAGGCGACGGCTGGCAGATCACGTTCAACAAAGATGGCGAGCAGCGTCAGATCAATGCCGACAAAGTTGTCACCACTTGTGGAGCTTATTCATTGCCAAGCCTATTGCCTTTCATTGAGAAGGAGACGATGGATGATCTCAGCAATCTCTACTATGCTCCGGTCGTACAGGTAGGCGTCGGCATAAAAGATTGTGGTGACAACCAATGGCTAGCTTTCGGAGGATTGGTTCCTTCAAAAGAGAAGAAACAGGTGCTCGGCATTCTATTCCCGTCGGCATGTTTCGAGGGACGCTGTCCTAAACCAGGTGCGACAATGGCATATTTCATTGGTGGAAGACGTCATCCTGAGATGCTCAACAAGACAGATGAAGAATTCGTCAACTTGGTGAACGAGACTCTCAACGACATGCTAAAATATGACAAAAACAAAAAGGCTGATGAGATAAGAGTATTCCGTCACGAACATGCAATTCCTCAATATGAGGCATCTTCAGACGCACGTCTGGCTGCTGTCGAAAAAGTACAGGCTCAATACCCTACTCTTCGCATCGCAGGCAACCTACGTGATGGCATCGGAATCGGCGACCGTATCAAACAAGGTTTTGATGAGGCCAGAATTTTGTGCGGAGAATAAATCCTTGATTTCGCAGGATATTCAAAATAGACTTTTTCTATATCTGCATAGACAAAATCATTTGTTGGAAAACAATATAAATATTATATTTGCTAATGACAACAAATAGTACTAACCATTAAATTTACAATTATGGCTAAATATGTATGTGACGTATGCGGTTGGGAGTACGACCCAGAAGTGGGATTTCCGGATGCTGGAATCGAACCAGGCACGCCATGGGAAAATGTCCCAGAAGATTTTGAATGTCCTCTATGTTCTGTAGGAAAAGATCAATTCTCTGAAGTTGAAGATTAATCATACAGTTAAAATGTCTCATTCCTTAATTTAAGGGATCGAGACATTTTTTATAGATAGCATCTAAACAAACACCATACCAATAGATATCATCTATTAACGCATAGAAGGAATTGTTCGTTCATATATAAACAAAAACATACCTTTGCATCAGGTAAAACGAAAGTCAAACATTAAAAACTTACGATTATGGAAAATTTCAGCGACATCATCAAAAGCGACAAGCTTACATTGGTTGATTTCTTTGCAACATGGTGTGGACCTTGCAAAATGATGCATCCAATATTGGAGCAACTTAAAGGGGAGATGGGCGACAGCATCCGCATCCTAAAGATTGACGTAGACGACAACGAGGATCTTTCGATGCAATACAACATCCAGTCGGTACCTACACTCATGCTCTTCAAGAACGGTGAGATTGTATGGCGTCAGAGTGGAGCCAAGAGCCTCAACGAGCTAAAGAGTCTGATCGCACAGTTCTCTTAAAGGACAAAAGGCTGTCTCATCTTTCTACATTTGGATAAAACTATTTATTAATAACTTAAAAAGCAAAACTATGGCAAAAAGCAAGTATTCTGGAACTCAGACAGAAAAGAATCTTCAAGCAGCGTTTGCTGGAGAGTCACAGGCACGCAACAAGTACACTTACTACGCATCTCGCGCAAAGAAAGACGGTTTCGAACAGATCGCAGCCATCTTCCAGCAGACTGCTGACAACGAGAAAGAACATGCTAAATTATGGTTCAAGGAGCTTCACGACGGTATGCCGTCTACACAGGAGAACCTTCTTGACGCAGCAGAGGGAGAGAACTATGAGTGGACAGACATGTATGAGAACTTCGCCAAAACAGCAGAAGAAGAAGGGTTCAAGGAACTTGCTGCCAAGTTTCGTCTTGTAGCCGCAATCGAAAAGCGTCATGAGGAGCGTTACCGTGCTCTTTTGAAGAACATCGAAATGGCTCAGGTTTTTGAGAAATCAGAAGTCAAAGTATGGGAATGTCGCAACTGTGGACATATCGTAGTCGGCACAAAGGCTCCTGAGCTATGCCCTACTTGCGCTCACCCGCAATCGTACTTTGAAGTACACGTCGACAACTTTTAAACATTTTTTCTCCCCCTATACCATGGGGGAGAAGAATTTTTCCAAGAGTACAAAATTAACTTATGAATTTACAGCAACTTAGGTATATAATAGCCGTCAATCGGTTCCGTAATTTTGCGAAAGCTGCAGATGCCTGCAATGTGACCCAGCCTACATTAAGTGCGATGATTGTGAAACTTGAAGAGGAGCTAGATCTCCGCATATTTGAACGCACCAACAAGTCGGTCACTCCAAGCAATGCCGGACTGAAAATCATACGTCAAGCAGAAAGTGTATTGATGGAAGTAGACAGGATAAGTGAGATCCTGTCGGAAGACAAAGGTCTGATAGGTGGAAGGCTCAACCTTTCCGTCGGCCCTACCGTCGCCCCATACATCCTTCCAAAATTCATCAAGCACTACAGAAAACTATACCCTACGGTCGACCTCTCCATCGAAGAGCTCAAAGTAGAATTTATGCTTGACGCTTTGCTGCGTGGCGAAATCGACGCAGGTATCGCCATCAGCGAAAACCTGAAACAAGGCATTCTCGAAATTCCACTTTACACCGAAAAATTCTACGTCTATCTAGCTGAAAGTTGTTGGCGGAAACTGCCTGTTTTCAATCCTGAAACCCTTGAACACGAAAGCATGTGGATTATGAAAGAGGCACAATGTCTCAGAGACAGTGCCTTCTCCTTCTGCAAAGCACGTGCAAAAGGACACCGCATCTACGAAGCAGGAAGCATCGAGACTCTTATCCGCATTGTAGACGAGAATGGAGGCTATACCATCATTCCTGAAATGCATCTTCCATTTCTAACGGAAAAACAACGCCTGAACATAAGGAAGATTGAAGGTGACCACCTCTCTCAGCGCCGTGTATCGATCTACATTAAAGAAGACTATATACGTCAACGTATGCTCAACACCATCGTCGACACACTGAAAGCATATATGCCGGAAGGAATGCTTTCTGAAGGAATCATCAAATACGGAATCAAACTATAAATTCTCATTATATCCATCGTAAAATAAATCTGAAAGCAAGAATCCACTTACAAAGTAGGTTCTTGCTTTTTTGTATGATATACCAAGCCAAGAATGCCAACATTGGCAAAAATGCAATTACAATGTTAATATTCTTTAACGCAACGAGTTTTTTCGTTCGATTTGCTTGAAATGCATAGATTCAGACACTATCTTTGCAGTTGATAATACGGTAACAGAAAATACTATCTACTTGAAGGTTATAGTTTTTTTCACGAATGTATCGTATGTTTAGTTAAATTATATTAAAACAATAGTATATGTGTGGAGGCACGGTGTGCATAGGGAAACCTGAAGACAAAAAAGAAACACAAGAAGAAAGCAAGAATGGCCCTGTCTTGTTACGCATGGGTATTTTTTTCGACGGAACTCTGAACAGCATTGCAAATATTGACGAGAGAAAAAATTTTGAGGATTTTAAGGAAAGTCAAAAGAATTCTTCCAGAGCAACCAGGAAAGCCATAAGAAAAAGGAGCAAATTAATAAAAGACAACGACAGCTATACCAATGAATATTCCAATGTGGCAAGATTCTATAAATGTTTTAATGAAAAGAAAGATGAGTTTATCATCCCTGTCTATGTGGAGGGCATAGGAGCCAAGCCAAGAGTGATAGGAAAAACAATTGAAGACAAAGCTAAAGCTTTTGCCCAAGTCCCTATAAAAGACAAAAAAAAGAGCCTTACAAAGAATCATGCAAAAAATATGACAATGGCGAAATCTCTTTAGACCAATTCATAGAGAATAATGATGGTTTTGTCTCTTGCAGCGACCATCAGTTGGGTTCTGCCTTGGGCATAGGGTTGTTTGGTGTGAAGAAGAAGGTGGAGGCGGCATGTGAAAAAATTCATAAAGAAATAAGCACGATTATAAGTGACTATGACATTAATACAGGTACGGACATCAATATAGAACTATACGTTTTTGGTTTCAGCAGAGGATCCGCAGCTGCAAGATGTTTTTGCGCTTGTTTGCAAAACAAAGTCGGATCGACGAAAGAAGAATATTCCTCTAACGCCTTTATTCTTGGAGCGAAGAATAGAGTCACATTCAACTTCGTCGATGCCAATATCAAAAAGAAGTTAAGTCAAGAGAATAAATATAAGACAAGCCTTGTGGAAAACTGGCTGCAAAACATTTCTGACAAATGCAGTGTTAATCTGAAACCAAATGTTAAGTTCTTGGGGCTTTACGACACCGTATCATCCTATGGAGCCAACTTTGACGATGATGTTGATGAATTGGGGTTGAACAAAATCGGCAATGTAGATAAAGTGTTCCAAATTTGTGCAGGAGATGAGTACAGAGCGAATTTCAATCTCACTGACATTTCATCAACAGGAGACAAAGGGAAATACATAATCATACCTGGTGCGCACAGTGATGTAGGCGGAGGATACGCCCATAACATAAAAGAAAAGAAAACAGGATGGTTCAATCTAAGGGCAGGCAATAAACCAATAAGAATATTGGAGAAAGAGGGGTGGTTTAATTCCGATGAATCCGAACGAACCGTCAGCAATCTATATAGCATCATCCCTTTCCTTTTGATGAAAGATGAAATTGTTGACATTGGTGTTGTGTTTAATGATAATAAATTTAAGGAATATCAACTGCCTTCTGAAAAAACAAAAATTGATAAAATTGAGCATAACTACAGCAAAGAGCTGTGTGATTTCTACAACAAGATAACATCATACCACTATGCGATTGAAGACACAGGAAAAGGGAAGACCATCAATCTGGTGTCGATAGACGGAAAAAAGCTGACAGAGGATGAGAGCAAAAAGTATTACGCTCTGTTAGATGAAGAAGATGAACTTACAGTTAAAATATCAGACCTCAACAGTCAGATCCGAGACCTTGAGTTGAGACTTTCCACAATACAGCAACAATATATGGATATAGGGCTATATACGTTTCCGACATATATCCGAATGGAAAACGAAATCCGTGAAGAGATAACGGAACGTGAAGGATTGTTATCAAGCAAGAAAGCACGGCTCCAAGAGATAAAAAAAGAGAAGGCTCAATACGACAACGACCAACTACTAAAGAATATCAGACATGATTTTCTGCATCTTTCAGTCTCAAGAGGGGATCCATTGGATTTGATCGTCAACAAAGCCAACAACAACAGAAACAAAAGGACTGTATATCCCGGTTAAAGATGGAATACGTACTTTTGTGGCAAAATATAAATTTATGATAAAGAAATTATGCCAATTATGGTTGCTTTTCCTCTCTTTGGTGGCATCATGCTCCAACAAGAAGGAATTGCAAAAAAACAAAGAGATTAGTCAGATGGAAGATGAAAGATTTTATTATGAAGTGTGTTGCTCCGCTCCGAAATTAGGTCCAGGCGAATATGTGACCGTTGAATATATCGGAGAGTCAGGAACAGTTCGTGTATTCGGCAATGAAAACACATACGGAGGCATTGGGACAGGTCATGACGGAGTGACAAGAAGCCGGGCAAGCAGGTTCGGTCTGCCCAAAGCGATAGAGGCGACGTGGGTGTCTTACACAGACAGGAAAGTATATTCTGTAGCCACCCTGCTTCCATACGACACCATACTGTCGTTGTTCAAAGACGGAGGAGAGCCATGTGTCCCCGCGCCAAAAGGAACAACCCCAGACAATCTGATAGGGAAAACCATCGACTGCTTCGACCTATGCTTTTTGCCTGGAGGAAAAGTGATGCTCTATGTGAAAACAGCTGTGAAAAGCATTCTGCTGGACTGGTCGGTCACTGGAGTTGAAGAGACTGACGAAGAGGTTTTATCTGATGTATATATGCGTTGGGGACTGAAAAACATAGATAGCTATTTTGATGCGTATTATACGGATGAGTTTTCTGATTATGAGCCATGGCGTAAATATATGCGAAAGCATGGATCCATCGCCCCGCTTCTGGAGCGGTATATGGAGCGATTCAACTACTCTCTCAATTTTGAGTTTGAGAACAAAGAGACAACTATTTATAGCGTAAGATCAAACTTTACAAATGGAGAACGTTATAGTCTTACTCCTAAATATAACAAAGCATTCAAAATGCCATCGCGCTTAAAAGAAATTAGAGTTTTGTGGGACACCAAAGATTACCGATTCACTGGCTTTATGTACTTCAACGAGGAGGAGATGCTCAAGGTGTTTGATGAGGCATACGGAAATGACAGGACTCAAAAAGGGGAACTGACCATCAAAGTATGCAAATACAACAACCTATTTGACATATTTCTGAATGTGGGCGGCAAATCTATCAAGCTGGAGAAGACTGAAATCAGAGTTTTCAGGGATCCGATTGAAGATCCGGATGGCGACGGCACTTTGATCTACAAAAACTACGAAGGTAACCACAAGAATCTGTTTGCCGACGACAAAGGATATGTTAAAGAGTAAACTTTTGTAATGGATATTTCATCTTCGCTGATTGGATAATTATGGTAAAAAAATTATGTCAATTATGGTTGCTTTTCCTCTCTTTGGTGGCATCATGCTCCAACAAGAAGGAATTGCAAAAAAACAAAGACAACAGCCAAATGGAAGACGAAAGATTTTATTATGAAGTGTGTTGTTCCGCTCCCAAATTAGGACCAGGAAAATATGTGACCGTTGAATATATCGGAGAGTCAGGAACAGTTCGAGTATTCGGCAATCCAACCATTGGAGTGGGAATGGGCCTGGGGCATGACGGAGTGACAAGAAGCCGGGCAAGCCGGTTTGGTCTGCCCAAAGCGATAGAGGCGACGTGGGTGTCGTGGACAGACAGAAAGGTCTATTCTGTAGCCTCCCTGCTTCCATACGACACCATACTGTCGTTGTTCAAAGACG
>JAEEGL010304277.1_pt1 | contig 15867 bp, 13 predicted proteins | sample 9134231 | NCBI WGS metagenome assembly JAEEGL01 (sample SAMN16246548, study PRJNA631951) | gut metagenome | biome: gut microbiome; feature: rumen; material: fiber-attached | host: Bos | place: Iran: Karaj | collected 2018-10
AACATCCAGTACCAGAGTTACCCAAATGCTGCTCTCAGTAATCTTATTCACGAAGCGAATGACAGTAGAGAGAGCCTTCTTGTTAAGACCCTTAGTATCATAAGTAGCTCCGGTAACCTGCATGAGCTTAGTATAAGCATCGCGTCTCATGTTGCCTGCATAAGCATACTTGCCATCCAGGTCTTCCTCGCCCATCAGGTTCCAAACGATAACGTTGGTAGCTTCATCCCAATTGTGACCTTCAGTAGCATTGTCATGCGGAGTGTACCATACACGGCCGAACCAGTTGTTGGTATTGGTATACTTAGACAACAGAGCCATATTATCGTCATTACTGCTTCCCTGAGCAGCCTTGTACTGATTACCATCCTTCCAGAAGCGCTTAGCCATCCAACCGTTGTTTGCAGCTTGAGCATAGAGTGTACCAGCAGGTTCCAAGACACCAGCAGCAATAGGATCAACATAAGGCATATTCTCATAGCCACCTACTACATCCATGTAATAGAACTTCTCGAACTCTTGCTTTCTCATACCACTCTCATCCCAAAGCTTAGCAAGAATCAGGTTCTCCATCTGAGACCATGTTACGCGAGCTTCCTCACCGCAGTTCATGTACATCTCAGAAAGGTTGATGGTAACCTCCATATCCTCGAACTGAGGAGCTTCCTCAATGATACGGATCTTCACATAACCATAGCGAACAATCTCACCATTCTCGTTGACGAGGTCAACGCGAACCAGCGGCTCACGGTCGATAACCTCACGGGTAGCAACTTTACCAGAAATAGTCTTACCATCCTCAGTTACAGAGCGAGGAGCAAAGTAAGGAGACTTGTGATCAGAGGTAGGATTACCGTCCTTGTCAACCTGCTCCATGTGAACAGACTCACCAGTGACGTTCTTACCAACGATATAGTCAACCAAAGTGTACTCATAGTGCAAGCCCAAAAGCTTCATCAGAGTAGCGTCCATGACCTTATCCAAAGTAGTCTGTCCGTACTTAGTGAAGGTGACATAGCTATAATGAGTCTCAATGAAATTGAACTCGAAGATACCATCATACTCAACAGTGTGAGTAGCAGGCATAGGAATAGCACCATAGTAATCAGTATCATACTGACCCTCATAACCAGCACTCTCATAGAGGTGATTAGCTCTGATGACACCAACATCCTTACCGTCAAATTCAGTGCTGCGGCCGTTGATTTTCTTGTCAGGCTTGTTATCAGCCAGAGCGATAATCTCAATACCTGCAGGTACTACAACAGCATAGTCAGAAGTAACGGTAGTGTCGTTGGTCTCCAGCTGAGCAGCGATGAAGGGCAGAGTCTTGCCATCACCGTAGGCAGCGTCACCATCACCACCAAACAGCAGCCAGTTATCCCATTCTGGATTGATTGAATGAGAACCAGTCAAAGCCCACTGTGTGAACATCTTCAAGTTCTGAGCGTTGTCAACCTTGAAGGGAACAGTCAGAATACCATTCTCGAATCGAGTAATCTCACCATCAACAACAGGGCTAATAGGAGTAGCACTGATAAGGTTCTTCTGATCGGTACGAGTGTAAACCTCAGCATTGTTCTCGAAGAAGCTGATGGTAGCGGTAGACAAATCAGCTGTGCTGGGGTTGATGTGATACTTAGCAAGAGCACCAGGACTCAGTTCGCTAATCTTCAGGCCATCCTCGTCAACAACACCCTGCAATTCCATCAGAGCGGCACCATCCAAAGTGGTCAGAGAAGTAGGACCGGCAATACCCAACGAGTGAATCTGATCCCAAGGACCTTTCTGAGCAACAGCCTTCTCAGCATACACGAACTTGTTGTTTGCAGTTACGAAGCCCATGGTAGACTTAACGGTTACATCAACAACATCGAATCCAGCTGCAGCATTAGACAGCTTGTAAGTGAACTTGTAGTCCTCAGCCTTCGGCTTGAAGACAGGAGTAGCTGCGAAGGGAACCTCAATAGCCTCGATACCTTCCCAATAGAAGTTAGGCATCAGAACCATAGAAGTAACCTGCTTCTTAACGAATGCATTCAGAATATTGATAGCAGCCAGGTTCTCGTTGACCTGCTCGCTCAGCTCAGTCATGAACTTCTGAGCAGCAGCCTTGTCAGCAATGTACTGCTCCTTGAAAGAAGCAAATTCTTGCTTAGCAGCTTTCAGGGCATCATCAACAGCCTTGATATCATCCTCAAGCTTCTTGACGGTGCCAGAGAAACCAACGTCCTTCTTCAGTTCGTCGATAGTCTTCTCCATTTCCTTCTTGTAAGCAGCGAGAGCTTCCTCCTGAGCCTTAATGCTCTTCTCGATAGCTTGGTCAGCAGCCTTGCGGGCAGCCTCCTCAGCAGTAATAGCCTCGCCACGAGCCTGAGCCTCAGCCTGAATAGCCTTGGTCAGCTCTTCAACCTTACCATCAATAATAGCCTTTACAGCAGCAATCTCAGTCTCCAGCGCAGTCTTGGTGGCAAAAGTACCATTGACATAATCCAAGGTAGCATACTTTGCCAAAGCCGTGTTGATAGCGTCAATCTGAGTCTGCAGACCAGCTACAGTACCCTCAAGGGTTGACACGCGCGATGCCAGAGCATCAACGGTGGTCTGGTCGGCCTTCTTGTTAATGGCAGCCGTCAACTCAGTCTTAGTGGTGTTCAGGCTGTTCTGAACACTTGCAATCTGCGCCTCTAAGGATGTCTTCAGACTCTCCAGCTCGCTCTTCAGCGCACGGTTATCAATCTGCTCCTGGAGCTTCTTGATATCGTCATCATAATCCTTACAAGACGTAAACACACTCGTAGAAGCCAACAGGATTACTACGAGCAGTGAACTAAAAAACTTTGTTTTGTTCATACGAATTGTTTAAATTAATTAATTAATAAAAAATGTTATACGTTCTCTATTCTCTCACGATTTTTAGACGCATCTCTTGCTAGGAGTCACGTTTTTGGGTGCAAATATAGGCATTAATTCGCGAATCTGCAAGGATTTTCATACATTTTTTTGAATTTTGACTAAAAAAATTATCTTTTGTCAGTGTTTCACCCCATCAGAGGTGGGTTTTACTGCATTTTTTTGATTTTTTAAGAGCATTATACATTTAATATAAGAATATGGTGCGAAATTAGTCCTTTATCAAATTTTCAAATAAAAAACGAGTGCCGTCGGCTATTCAGCTGACAGCACTCGCGCCTTAGTGCCTGTACCCAGACCCGGGCTCGAACCGGGATGGGTTTCCCCACTGGTGTTTGAGACCAGCGCGTCTACCGATTCCGCCATCTGGGCTTTTGCGGCTGCAAAGGTACAAAAAATCAGGGAATCTGCAAAATAAATTGGGAATTATTTTTCTACTGGTTGGCGAACAAGGGGTATTGAGCTATTTTCACTTCCCCATTTCCCCATCCATCATATGAAATCATCACCATACTTCATCTGCACTTCGTTGACATATTTGCGAACCAACGCAGAAGAGTCTCCCTTCTTGCAAATGAGCAGCACATTATCTTCTTCGGCCACGATATAACCATCCAGTCCATTAATAACACCCAACCGGCCCTTGGGTAATTTGATGACGTTGTTGTGGGAATCTTCTATCATCACCTCAGAATCTATAACCACATTGTCGTCCGTGCTACGTTGCTTGCACTCGTAAATGGCATGCCATGTTCCCAAGTCAGCCCAGCCAAAGTCGCAACGCATGACGAAGACATTATCGCAACGCTCCAGCACTCCCTGATCGATGCTCAGGTTGGGATAGGAAGGATAGTACTCGTTGACGAAAGCCATCTCCTGTTCGATAGTATAGTTTGAAAGATGACCATCGAAACGTCCAAGCACATCTGGGAACAAACGGCAGAAGCAATCATTCAGGAAGCGCGCATTGGAAAGAATCAGTCCCGTATTCCACAAGAACTCGCCTGAGTCCATGAACATTTGGGCAAAATCACGTTCAGGTTTCTCTGTAAACGACTGAACAGGATATATATCGGGGTCTTCCGTCGGCTCACCTTTCTGTATATAGCCATAACCTGGCTCCGGACGCGTAGGTTCCACACCCATCGTCAACAACTTGTCGTAGTGGGTCACAAAAGCAAAAGCCTCCTCCATATTCTTATAGAACGCGTCTTCGTTCAGCACAAACTGATCAGACGGAGTGATGACCACATTCGCCTTCATGTTGCGGCGACAGACGCGCATGTCTGCCCATGCCACACTGGGTGCCGTACCACGATTAACCGGTTCTACCATCAGATTTTCCTCATGCAGCTCGTAAAGCTGCTCCCTCACAATAGGTGCATATTCCCTATTAGTACAAACAAAAATGTTTTCCTTTGGAAGTATTTTCGAAAACCGGTCGAAAGTTTGCTGCAACTGAGTGCGTCCAACACCAAAAAAGTCAAGAAACTGTTTGGGGCAATGTTCACGACTGCAAGGCCACAAACGGCGCCCCTTGCCTCCCGCCAAAATGATACAATAATTCTGGTTATTGAATTCCATTATATTTAGTAGTAATTGTTAGTGAGTGCTAAGATACGAAGAAAAAATTGACAGGGCAAATATTCCTGCTTTTTTTAAGACTAATTATAAGTCTACAAAAGAATTGGAACTAATTATCACAGTTGTTTATATAATAACTCGTAACTGCAGAAGCAAATCGGTCATGGAAGAATGACCAATCTGCTGATTGCCACTGGAGATGACAGAACGGTCAAAATAGTCAGTTGTTCCATATTTAGCTGATAATGTGAAACTGCCTACTTCGGCACGGGCTGTCAAGGCATAGCGAATACCATGACCGTAATATGACGGAAACGAGAAGTCATAGAGTACAGAAGGCTCATGTTGGTACAAGCGGCTGTCGTAATCGTCAGTATGAAACCACCCTATATTGGCAGAAAGTTTCAGCCAACGATGTTGGAAAGAAGCCTGCTGACTAACCATCACTCCGCGTGAACGGGCTACGCGATTGTCAATGGATACCGCATCGGCCTGTGTGAGCATGGAAAGAGAAGGCGTTGGGGATAATATAACACGCAACCTGGCATACTGCCCATAACGGTTTTGCAGCAATGTATGATTGTCATTATCACGTTGTTGGAGACGGAAACGATAGCGTCCTTCAATAATTACTTTATTAAATATTAAGGTACGCGCGCATAATAGGGCATCAACAGACTGACTGCCTGCAGTAATCTGATAACGATCCCATGGAAAGTAGGCATAGTCAACATAGGCTTGAAAAAGAGTTGTCCTGGAAGGTATCCACTTGGCACCAAGATAAATTCCATGTTCGTTCTGAGTATTGTTACCCTCACTAAAGGCATATGCATGGAAAGCTGTATAGCGTTTATCATAATAGCGATGAAGAAGCATAACAGACCACTGATCAGAAAAACTATAACTCAGAGTATGAAGAGTAGCCAGAGCTCCTATACGGTTCAATGCCGTCTCACCTGAAAAGGACAGTCGATAGTTGGTGTAGCCATAGTCCAAGCTGACATTAAAGAAGTCGGAACCTGCAAGGGCATATCGTCGATAGTTCTGTGAAGATGCACCATTAAATGGAACTATTTCACGATCGAAATGGGAATATACTGCATTGACATTGAAAGAGCCGATACCCAAGCGCCCATGTTTTTTCCATCCCAATCGAAACCCAAGGTCAGTAATAGAAGAGTTATTCTTTTTGGCCAGCTCAGTCATAGTACGATGATAACCATCGTTATCGATGGTACGGATCGTATAGTCATCATTGAGTGTAGCGTCAAGTGGGGTGTTAGAGACAAAGGCTGTGAACTGCCATTTTTTTGACAGGCGAAGTGTTGAGGCGGCACCCCTCAAATAATTAGTCGAAGAACGGGAGGAATGTGCTGTCAAGACATGACTGCTACGTCCCAATGACTGAAGGATGGACAATTTGCCAAGACGAAATCCAGTATTCATGACTAGACCCATACCAAACTGAACACGGTACATTCCTACATTCAGTTCCTCCATACATCCCATTTGTCGAAGTTGGAAGTAATAAGAATAATGGTCGTAGCCCCAACGGTTTTTGTTGGCAAAAAAAGGCTCGCCACTGTCTTGTGCTCCTGTCAGGCCAAACTTGATATTGTCCCGATAGGAAAACTGATAGCGGAAGTCATGACGATAGGGATAACCCAAATAGGCAGTACGATCGCCTTTACGCTCATACATCGGAATCTTGATAGTACCCATAAGGGTATGGCGGCCATCCTTGAGCATCGACGCCAATGAGGGTTTGTCTACTTGAGGGCTTGCATCGCCCACAAAGACAAAGTGACGAAGCAAAAGACGGACGTTATAGTCAAGACTTTCAATCATCAGCAGTTCGTTGAGCGAACGAAGAGGTTTATAGCGGTCAATATACTCTACAATCCCCGCTATCTGTTGAGCAGATAGAAAGGGAAGCTGCTCGAGATCTTCACGCGTCACCTGATTAAGGTCCAGCTTGTTGTCAGCTATAGCTGAAAGCTGATCGAAGGTGTCCTCACCATATTCAATATCTTCTTCCGTCATCCATTCACGGAGAAGAATTTCCCAGGAAGGACTTTGCGACGTTAGATAGTCATCGTTCACCTCCTGAGAAAAAAGGAGGATTGGCGCTATGAGGAAAAAGAGAAATATCCAATGCCGTTTCATAGCTGACCTGCCTCAACCATCAGAACGACACGTTCTGTCAAACGATCAACTCCCTCGGCATCATATTCCTTTTTCAGAGAAGCTCCAAAAGCCCAGGCAAATGCCTGATAAAAACCCGCACGCACAGGACCAAGAAAAGCCTGGATGAGTTCGTAGCTGGAGGAATTGCTCTCACGATAAATGAGCTTGATGAGCAGTTTCCCCTGCGAATAGGTCAGTTTTTTCATACGAGGTTTATACTCCTTCATGATGCTCTTTTCAACACGTTTCATATGCTCCTCTTTAGCTTGCTTATTGGGCAATGTTTCCAGATATTCTGCCGTTTCCATCATAATCATATTGGCTTCCTTGGCAATAGGGAGTACTTTTTTCACATTTTTCACCAACCGCATGTAAGCATTGGCCTGCTTCTTGTTTTCGAAAGTTACTGTCGGAAAGACATAGACATTATTCATCTCCATATACTGGATACTGTCACCGTTCTCAAAAACTTTTCCTACCTTGACAGTAGGAACGAAAGTTGGACTATCCATGTCAACTTTCTCCTCCTGGGCAAAACATATTTCTGAGAGAAGCAGTATACCTAATGTCAACAGTTTCCTCATCATCCTATTCCGTATAGATTATTTGCACAAGTGTCTGTCCAACAGCCTGCAGAGTATTGCGGTCAATATGTTGCATATCATCATTAACGGTATGCCAGGTAGGTCCAAAAGAGCTCTGCTCGCAGTCAGGGAAATGATTAATAATGTCAATACAGGGAATACCGGCTTTTTCATTGACAGGAATATGGTCATCTGTGATATAGCTGCCGTCTTTGGCCGGGAAAAAGCTCCCATAGCCGGCAGCATTGGCTGCCTGCCAAACCTTTTCTACAATATTTTTAGCATAATGCATGGATGATAGTTCCTGATAAAACTTAGCCCCTTGGCCACCTACCATGTCAAGAAGAATACCGTATTGGTAATCCTTGCCTTGATAGTTTGAGGCCCAATACTGGGCCCCTAGAGCCCACGAATCAGCGTCTACCTCATCGCTCCATTGGGGAACGCCCCAGTCTTCGGCATCAAAACAGATGAAGTCAACTGCTACACGGGCTGAGTCGTACTGATGAAGCAGTCGGGCCAGTTCCAACATGACGGCAACTCCCGATGCCCCGTCATTAGCAGCCATAACCGGCTTTCGCCAATTGGCTGAATCAGGATCGTTGTCAGCCCAAGGCCGACTATCCCAATGAGCACAAAGCAAAAGGCGTAAAGCTTGAGTTGATTCTGTCTGAGCCAGGGCTTTTGGAGAAGTCGCAATGATATTGCTACTATGAAGTATTGTACCATCATAACCTTTTAAATCTGCTTGTTGGAGGGTCACCCGATAACCATATTGCTGAAACTTCTGCTGAATCCACTGAGCACAACGTTCATGGGCTTCACTATTCATAATACGTGGTCCGAAATCACACTGAGCTGCACAAAAGGCATAAGCAGAATCGACATTAAATTCGATACTGACCGCTTGCTGACTATTCTGCTGGCTCTTTTTGGCCGTACTACAGGAAAAGAAGGCACAAAGAGCACAAACAAACCAAAAGTACTTTCTCATATTCTTCTATCACTTTGTACTAAATTCATCACTCGCAGGAAGTTGCCTCCCCAAATTTTCTGAATATCACTTTCTGAATACTGACGAGCCAACAGCTGGCGTGTAAAGTTAATAGTCTCTGAAGAATCAGCAAAACCGCGTATGCCACCGTCACCGTCAAAGTCGGTACCAATACCTACGTGGTCTATCCCCATTATCTGGACAGCATGGTCCAAATGCTGTAAAGCATGGATTACAGTAGCCTCACCGTTCTTTTCAAGAAAACCATGATACAACGTCACTTGCATGACCCCACCTCTGGCTGCTAAGGCTCGCATCTGCTCATCACTCAGATTACGGGGATGGTCACACAAGGCACGACAACTGCTATGGCTACAAACAATGGGATGCTGACTAAACTCGAGGGCATCATAAAAACTCTTTTCACTTGCATGGCTAAGGTCAACCATAATGCCGAGGCGATTCAACTCACAAATAATCTCCCGTCCAAAAGGACTTATCCCATTGTGAGTATTTGTACCACGGGCAGAATCACAAATGTCATTATCACCATTGTGACAAAGTGTCATGTAGACAATCCCCCGCTGGGCAAAATGGCTCAGATTCTGCAATTGACCGTTAAGTGCCACACCATTCTCAATACCCAGCATAATGCTCTTTAGCCCTTGTTGCTTGTTAACATAAAGATCAGCAGGAGTACGTGCTATGCGGAGATACTGCATGTTCTTCTCCACAATAGACTCTATCTTGTCAAAGATGAGGTCAGCATATTCTGTCGGCCCCGCCACGTCAAAGTCTACCTTGGTCGAGAAAGACTCATCTTGCTTGGGTTGGGGCAAATAGCAAACCATGATAGTTGCATCCTGATGTCCTTCCGACATCTTGTGTAAGTCGACCAACAACTTCGAGTCACGACTACCAAAGTCCACGCCTTGAGAAAAGAACATCGGTGTATCACAGTGGGAGTCAAGAGTAAGGATACGCTGATGCAAGCGGCAAGTCGCATGGTAACTTACAGCCTCACGAACAAGCCATTGGAAAATAGGCAAACCGTCTTCACCAAGACATTCTGGATGCCACTGCACGCCCAAGATGCTCTTGAACTCACGGCTCTCCATAGCCTCAATGATACCATCAGACGACTTTGCCGTTACCCAGAAATGCTCACCTGCCTCACTGACTGCCTGATGGTGGAAAGAGTTTACATATAAAACTTCCGTTCCATAAATCTTATACAAGGTGGAATCTCTCTCAATAGTGACTCGATGGGTTTTTTCTGACCTGTCTGCGTCCTGAGAATGTTTTACCTTCGCCACGCCAGAAACATCTTGCATCACCTTACCCCCTAAGGCCATGGCCAATGTTTGTACACCCCGACATATGCCCAACATCGGTATCTGCCGGCTAAATGCCAAATGCGTAATCAGCAGTTCTGGCAGGTCACGCTCAGAATTGATGTCCCCAAGAAGAGGTGACGGTTCCTCACCACCATAGAGTGGATTCATATCCGCTCCACCACTCAGCAGCAAACCATCAATATGCTCCAACGTATTGATGACAGCATCCGTATCATCCAACGGTGGGATGATGACAGGAACACCTCCTGCCTTCAACACCGATTTATAATATCCTTCGCCCAGCTTACAAGCAAAATCACCATAATTCCCCGTAATACCTATTACAGGCTTGCACGAGGCTTCCGGAAAAGACTTATAAACCGCCGCAAGTTGTGACTGCCAGTCAAAACTATTTGCCATAAACTATTCGTCTATTGTTACAGGTATCTCGCGCTTAATACTCTGCTCTAACGAAATAAGTGTCTCTGTAGCCACCACACCGGGAATATCCTGCAAACGACCATTAAGCAGATGCATCAACTGTTCATTGTCGCGGGCATAAAGCTTCACCAACATGGTATAAGGACCTGTTGTGAAATGACATTCTACCACCTCTGGAATATGTTGCAGACATTCAACCACATCTTTATACATATTGCCTCGTTCCAAAGTAATGCCTACATAAGTACAGGTAGAGTAACCGAGGCTCTTGGGATTGACATCGAAACCACTCCCCATAATGACATCGCCCTCTATCAGATGCTGAACACGTTGATGAATAGCAGCACGAGAGACATTACACTCGGCAGCAACATCCTTGAACGGAATACGGGCGTTTTTTGACAAGATACTAAGTATCTTTTTATCGAGATTATCAATCTTATCCATCACTTTTGAGTTAACAGTTTACAAATTGTAAGCAAAAGTAAGCATTTTAATTGAAACATGCAACTTTTTTGTCGAAAATCTTTATTTTTGCTTACGAATTAACGTCAACCCGTCACGTAATGGTAAAATTACCTGTTCAACCCGAGAATCACGGAACACATCATCGTTGAAGTTTTCAATACCTCGAGTTTGGGGGTCACGGTCGTACATACTGTCTACTACATGGCCATCCCATAATGTGTTATCTGCTAAAATAAAACCACCAGGCCTCAGCACGGAGAGGGCCATCTCGTAGGTCTCACGATAGGTACGTTTGTCACCATCGATAAAAGCCATGTCGAACATTATTCCAAGCTTGGGAGCCTCGGCTATGGCATCGCCTATGATAAAACGAATACGGTCGCTGACGGGAGACTGTTCTATCCAAGGACGAGTAAAGTCTTCTTGCTCGTCATTGATTTCAAACGTGTAAACCATGCCACCTTCTTCAAGTCCCTCTGCCATACAAATTGCCGAATAACCACTGAAAGTACCTACTTCAAGTATATTTCTTGGACGTATCATGCTGACCAACATCTTTAGCAGACGTCCTTGCAGATGGCCCGAAGCCATACGGCCATGAAGCATATGTATGTTAGTAGCTCGCCAGAGCCTATACAGGTACTCTGGCTCTGGATCGATATGCTGCTCAATATATTCGTCAATAGTCACCCCTTTTACCTGCCTTCCTCTAATAGTCCTTCAATAGCCAAACGGTAGGAATCCAAACCAAAGCCACATATAACTCCTTTACAGGCGGAGGAGATAAAAGAATGGTGACGAAACTCCTCACGCTGGTGTACATTGGAGATATGCACCTCGATAACTGGGCTTTTAAGCGAGCGAATACAGTCATGCAAGGCTACCGAAGTATGCGTGTAAGCTCCTGCATTGAGCACAATGCCATCGAATGAGAATCCTACTTCCTGCATCTTATTTATAAGTTCACCTTCTACATTACTCTGATAGTAGTCAATCTCAACATCTGGAAAACGAGCCTGTAGCTTAGGTAGATATTGGTTAAATGACAAAGAGCCATAAATGCCAGGTTCCCGGATACCAAGCAGATTCAAATTGGGTCCATTTATAATTTGGATTTTCATATTTCAAGAAATTATTGTACCTTTGCCTGCAAAGATACGACTAAGTGAGCGAAAAACCAAATTTTAGAGCATTAAATGCTAAGAAATACTTGCATTTCATTTGCTGAGTAACGAAAAAACGAAAACAGTTCAAATTCGATGGACGTTTAAAAGAATATATAAAATGGAAACAGGGGAAAAAACAGAAAACAATCTCGTACGCGCTTATCAACGCTATCTGAAGCTACAACGAGGCTATTCTGCCAACACACTGGAGGCATATCAACGCGACTTGGAGAAACTACTTCACTATCTGAAGCAGGAGAATAAGCACGTGCTTGAAATACAGCTTGCCGACTTGCAGCATTTTGCCGCAGGGCTTCACGACATTGGCATTCACCCGCGTTCCCAGTGTCGCATTCTCAGTGGCATACGCTCGTTCTTCCGTTTCCTGCAACTGGACGGCTATCGGGAAGACGACCCTTCAGAATTATTGGAATCGCCAATTATTGGCGAACACCTGCCAGAAGTTCTATCAGAAGAGGAGGTGGACGCCTTAGAAAACAGCATCGACCTGTCTAAATGGGAAGGTCATCGTAACCGTGCCATTATCGAGGTATTGTTCTCCTGTGGACTACGCGTCAGTGAATTGGTGAACCTAAAACTTAGCGACCTCTATCTCGAAGAGAATTATATCCGTGTCTTCGGAAAGGGTTCAAAAGAACGACTGATACCGATCTCTCCCCGAGCTATCAAGGAATTGAAACTCTGGTATAAGGACCGCGAAGTCATGAACATCAAGGCAGGCGAGGAAGACTATGTTTTCCTGAACCGCCGTGGAACACATCTAACACGCACCATGATTCTCATCATGATTAAACAACAGGCGGCTTTAGCAAACATTGCGAAAACAATATCTCCCCACACGTTACGCCATAGTTTTGCCACAGCACTATTAGAGGGAGGTGCCGATCTACGAGCCATTCAGGTCATGCTCGGCCACGAATCAATTGGCACAACGGAAATCTACACCCATATTGACATGTCAACACTACGAAAACAAATTTTGGAGCATCACCCACGGAATATGAAAAATCCCCAATATTATAAATGAAACATCAGCGAGATAAACAAATAAGATTCATTCATCTCGCTGATATTCTTCCTTCTGATAAAATACTACCATTTAATACTCGTCTTCGTTGAACAAGAAATCTTCTTTAGAAGGATAGTCTGGCCAAATATCCTCTATACTATCATAGATATCTCCTTCATCCTCTATTTCTTGTAAATTCTCTAGAACCTCCAAAGGAGCTCCAGATCGAATGGCATAGTCTATCAGTTCATCCTTGGTTGCTGGCCAAGGAGCGTCTTCGAGTTTTGATGCTAATTCTAGTGTCCAATACATAGTCTTTATTATTATAGTCTTTGAATTTGCCCGCAAAAGTAATATTTTTTTTCTTATTTACAAGACTTCTGCCATACTTTTTCACTCATCCCTGCAATAAAATTCAACTTTTTAGCCAAAACGAACAGATAATCGCTCAATCTGTTGATATATTGCAGTACTTCTGGAGACACAACAGTCTCGTCAGCAAGTGCGACAATACAACGTTCTGCGCGACGACAAACCGTGCGACAGACATGAGCCTGTGCCGCTTCTTGAGTACCGCCCGGCAGAATAAAGCCCTGACGTTCTGGCAATAAATCCATAATAGTATCGACAGCCTCTTCCAAACCTTTTATTTCACCATCAGGCAGATAGGCAGAAGAAGTCAGCGACGTCTGTTCCTGATCGGTAGCCAAATTGGTACAAACATTGAAAAGACAATTCTGAATACGCCATATCATCGATTGGTCGTCACCTTTAGGAAGCATTGCTGCCAATAGGCCAAGATGTGAACTCAACTCATCAACAGTACCATATGCCTCCAAACGATGGCAAGCCTTAGATACTCGCTGGCCACCTACTAACGACGTTTGACCTTTGTCACCACCACGGGTATAAACTTTTGTAATTTTCATAGTTGTCAGAAGTTAATAATATAATGATGTCTGTAACGTTTATTATCAAAGAAAAGAATACCGCAATAATAAAGATCAAAAGTTGTACCGACACGCTCATCGCGTTCTATGGCATGCCATCTTTCCCTATCACGGAATATACGTTCAATAACGACCACAGACTGTTCATTGCATTGTGACAGGATTCTGTCATAACCTCTCTCATCTTCTATTGACAGTCTGGCCAACTCCACGGTTTCTATTTCTGACACAAAATGGGTAGACAAACATCCCAAATGCCAATACTTCCAATAATCATCCTTCAACATCCGATGCGGCTGCTTCCAGTTTGACAAACGGAAATAAAGACAGCCAAGTTTATATGTCAGCCAGTCGTCACACTTCAGCTGATTATAGGCATAATATGACCAATGTTCATTGACCACATAGCGTACAAAAGCATAGTCTGTAGGCGATTGAATACCGAATCCCCTACAACGATGAATACGACTTAACCAAACAACCCAGCGCTTCAATTGATTCATAGTGCAAAGATACTATTAAATTTCGATTTATTCGATATGTTATTGTTTTTTTAGTATCTTTGCAACCATAATCAATTTGCCGACTTATGAAACAAAGACTTTCTACAGAGCGTATATTCAGTATTTTCAAGGAGTTGAACCAAATACCGCGTCCGTCACATCATGAGGAAAAGGTGGCTGACTATTTATGTGAGTTTGCCAAGCAACTACATCTTGAATATGAGCGCGACTCAAATAATTGTGTCATTATTCGCAAACAAGCAAGTAAAGGATACGAGCATGCTGAGCCTGTCGTACTGCTAAATCACATGGATATGGTTTGCATCGGGATGAATGATCCTCTTCACAATCCTATTGATGCTTATATCGATAATGGATGGATAAAAGCTCGAGGTACATCTCTAGGGGCAGACAATGGCATCGGACTTGCTATGGCGTTGGCGGTACTCGAAGATGAAAATATTGTCCATGGCCCTTTGGAAGTTATTGCCACTACAAACGAAGAAGATGGAATGTCAGGAGCAGAACAACTCTCTTCAAACTTCATCCATGGCCGTAAGGTTATCAACCTAGACTCTGAGGATTATGACACCGTAACCATCGCTTCGGCAGGGGCCTGTCTACAGTACCATAAAATACCTATGAAATTGCTACCTGCACCTGGCGGTAAGCATCGGTGGTTTCGTATTAGATTTGAAGGTGGATTAGGCGGTCATTCAGGTGTTGACATCAACAAAGGTCGTGCAAGTACTGTTATAACAACATGGGCAATTCTTGCAGCCATATTAAATGAATACGATTTTGACGTAGCATCAATAAATATCGGAGAGGCCAATGCGTCCATAGCTTCCACGGCAGAAGTCATCATTTGCATTCAATCTGGGGAACCAGCAGAATTTGTTAAAGAGCAGCAAGAAAGTATGAATCAATGGCTAAAAGAAGAATTTGGCCAATCTGATCCTAATATGCATTGCTTCATAGAGAAGTGTCCAAAACAAGATATGATTATTGATAGAAATTCAATTGAAATCTTGATGGAATGCTTAGAACAAATACCGCAAGGTGTAGTGAAAATGAGCAATTACATGAAAAATACCGTAGAAACTTCAAATAATGTAGGACGAATCTATACTGATAAAGAGCATATCATTGTAAGCACACACACCAGAAGTTTTAGTGACAAAGAAATAGAGAACCTCAGAAAGGATATTGCTTCTGTATTTACAAGCAAAGGAGCGACGACTGAGATAATCATGTCAGCACCAGCCTGGCAAGAAGACCAAAACTCGGCTTTCCTACAACTAACATCAGATACATTTTATGAGATATTAGGTTTTCGCCCACGGATGGTTGCCATGCATTTTGTATTAGAAGCCGGCTATTTAGTGAAGAAATTCCCTGGTATTCAAATAGCCTGCATTGGACCACGAATTCTAGAGCCTCACTCTATCAGTGAGCGTGTAGAAATATCAACAATAGACGACATTTGGCAAGTTCTCATTGAATTATTAAAACGTCTATCATAAAAAGCATTGATTAGCAATCAATAGACAAACAAAAAAGAGTCCCGATGATATTACTACCATCAGGACCCATCGAAAAGTGGCGGCCTCCTACTCTCCCACATTGCATTGCAGTACCATCGGCGCAGACGGGCTTAACTTCTCTGTTCGGAATGGGAAGAGGTGGGACCCCGCCGCAATAACCACC
>JAEEGL011415285.1_pt1 | contig 15867 bp, 7 predicted proteins | sample 9134231 | NCBI WGS metagenome assembly JAEEGL01 (sample SAMN16246548, study PRJNA631951) | gut metagenome | biome: gut microbiome; feature: rumen; material: fiber-attached | host: Bos | place: Iran: Karaj | collected 2018-10
CCCAGCGCGTTGCGGAGCGCGGATGCGAGCGCGGCGTCGGTGCCGCCGGCCGCTTTTGTTGCCGCTGCGCGATCATATACGTCACGCAGGGCGTTTCCGGACTGCAGCGTGTATAATCCGTAGAGTTCCGGCTTTGCCGTACTCATGGCGCGGTCGAGCGAATCCGCAGCCGCCGTGAAAGCGGCGCCGGAGAAACAGGCGCATAACATAACAAGCGCTGACAGAATGGCTATTGTTTTTTTCACAATACCCTCCTTAAAGCGCGTCTGCAAGTTTGGCGGCGACGCGGAGTATCGCGAGCGCATCGTTGACGGCGATCATGCCGTCGCCGTCAATATCGCCTATGAGCAGCGCTTCGGGCGTTTCGGGGGCCAGCTTCGCGGCGATGCGGAGCGCGGCGAGCGCGTCGTTTACGGTGATCTGTTTGTCGCCGTCGAAGTCGCCCTTCATGTAATCAAGCTCAACGAGCCCTTCGGCCGCGGCGGAAACGGCGTCGACCGCCGAGTCGATATCGGACTGTGAGGAGTATCTGTTCGCCCTGACCGCGTGCGCGTTTTTCAGCGCGGCGGCGTAAGGCGCGTAGCTTTCGGCGGTGTATGCGGTTTCGTCGTAACAGGGAAGCGCGTCCAGCGCGGATGAGTCGCCGCCGTCCGCGGGGAGCAGGTCGGCGGGGAGCTTCCAGCCGGAAACGGCGGAGTTGAAGTTTTCCACGCCGCGTATCGCCATGACCGAGGTATTATCCGCGCTGATCGCGACGGTGTTGTACCAGCATGTGCTGTCGGTGTTGCTCAAAAGCGCGAGCGGCAGTCCGTCGTCAGCGCGGTAGACGCCGACTTTGGCGTCGAGACCGCAGAGCGCGAGGAGCCTGCCGTCGAGCGAATAGTCGACGTAGGTCACGGCGAGTCTGCCGAGGCAGGGACGCGCGACGAGCCGCCCCGTCGCGGTGTCGTAAACGCGAGCGCAGGCGTCTCCGCAGGCGGCGGCGAGCCGCGTGCCGTCGGGCGAAACGGCGACGCGGTAGATTTCGTCCCCGCATGACGCGAATACGCGAGCGGAGCGGGTTTCAATATCATAAACGTATATCTTCTGATCGCCGCAGGCGGCGTAGAGCTTCCTGCGGTCGGGCGAAAACGCGAGCGAAAGCGCTCTGCCCCCCGCGTTGAATTCTCCGAGGTCCGCGCCGCTTGCGGAGCGCACGCGCACGAGCCCGTTGAAGCAGCCGTAGGCGTAGGCGTCGTCGTCGCGGACGATGATCGAATCCACCCAGCTGCCGGTGTATTCGCTGCTCAGCCATTGCATATTCACGGTGTCGTAAATATGGAACCGTTCAGCAAATTCCTCGCCGTTGCTTCTCGGCACGCCGCCGTAGTACAGCCGCGAGCCGTCGTTGCTGAGCGCGAGCGCGGGGAATTCGAGCGGGGCGTCTTCGTTGTAAGGCACGTTGAGATTGGAGTCGCATACCGTGAACCTGCTCTGCCTGCCGAAGGCGAGTGTGCTTCCGTCGGCGGAGACCGCGCTTGCCATCGTCCAGCCGGACTGCGTGAGGTTTCTGAAAGCAACGCGCTTCATCTCCGTCAGGTCGAAAACGCTCGTGTTGCAGGCAGCGTCGTTATAGATGAACATATTTTTCTCGATATTGACAGCGCCTACGTTGGCGGGCGACCAGATGATCTGATGAAAATCGGGGGAGCTGCTGACGTATTCATACGGCAAACTGTCCGCGGGCGAAGCCGATGTCGAGGGCTTGCAGTAGCGGATATAATCGATATAGAAATAAGCCTCGTCGGGCATTCCATCGGGCAGACGGTTGTTGCCGGGGCCTTCGATGGAGGTGTCGAGTATCATAAACATCGGGTTTTCCTGCAGGGCGTTTTTCAGCGCGTCGCCCTCGACGTTGACAGTCAGGTAAAGCGTATCGTCGAAATACCAGCGTATCTGGTCGTATTCCCATTCGACAGCGTAGATATGGTAGTTTTCCGAGAGTTTCTCGGTGTGCGTCAGGATGCTGAAGTCGCTCCATCCGCCGATCTCGTAGTGAATCCCGGCGTTGCAGTAGTGGAACGTCGCGATGGAGCGCCGGTCGCCGAGCCAGTCGTCGTCGGGGCCGGAGCCGACTGCTTCGACGACGTCGATCTCCGCGCAGTAGGGCCAGACGTTGTCGTCGCCCATCAGCCAGAACGCCGGCCAGATCTTGCGCCCTTCGGGGAGCCTGGCGCGCATCTCGAATCTGCCGTAGGAGAAATGGATCTTGTCCTCGGTGGTCAGGTATGCGCTTGTGGCGTGGTAGCCGCGATATTCTTCCTTTATCGTCTTGATGACGAGGTTGCCGTTTTCCGTATATACGTTGTTCGGACTGTCGCGGTTGAACATCGGCTCGGTATCGCCGCGGTTCTTGGAGTTCACGACGTACCATACGCTGCGGTCGAGCGTGTCGAATTCGTCGCTCCAGACCTGCGTCCACTCTTCATCACCGGCGCAGAGGACGTCGAAATATCTTGTTGCCGTGCCGGAGCCGGCGAAGCGGGCGTGAGTGCCGCTGTAGCTCAGCTTGCCGACGCCGCTGAGATAAAAGTGGAATCCCTTTGTCCTGCTGTAGGAGCAGGACCATTTCTGCAAATCATCCGTGTAGTCGGCGACCTTTGCGCTGAGAGTCATATCGCCGGACGGAGCTTTCGCTATCGACGTACCGAACTTCTTGTTCGTTATCCTGAATCTCGACGTCATAACGGGATCGCGGCATATCTGCCACAGCTGCGAATCGTCGTTTTCCGCGTTTTCGGTGAATGTGAAGCGGTCCTGGCCTCCGGAGGTGTCGTTCATCGTCAGCGCGAGATCGGTGTCGTGCTGCAGGATTTTATAAAAAGCAGTCGGCGAGAAATTCTGCGACGTCAAGGGGATTTCGGTCGTGGAGCGCCTGACGGCGTCGTCCGATGAGGCGGCCGCGTGCAGGTCGGAGAACGAGACCTCCTGCGTTCCGCTGAAGGTCAGGGATATATAGTTCAGCGTGCCGTCGAGCGGCAGGCCGCCGAAACGGCTGAACGGGAATAGGTAATACCTTTCTCCCGCGGAAACGTATATATCGGAAATAGTGAAAACGCAGTCGTCCGGACTGCCCCTTCTGCCTATTTCAAGGTCGAGCGCCGCGTCGGAGGCGGAGTTTATCTTTATCGCAAAGCCGTCGTATTCCGGCGTCGCGATACCGAAAGGCGAGCCGCCGGCGATGCCGCCGTGAACGGCGTTGCAGTAGCGGAGCGTTCCTTCGCCGGTTATCGAAACGGCGCCGTCGGAAACGGAAACGCTCCCGCGGTTGAGTCTCATCGCGGCCAGGTCTTCGTCCGTAACGCCGTCAAATCCGAGCAGCGTTCCGCGCCTGTAGTCTTCGACGGGGACGAGCGCGTCGAGAGCGGCGGAAAGCGCGGAAGCCTCTTCGGCTCCGCTTCTGCCGGCTTCGAGTGCGGCGGAGGTTCTGTCGTAAGCGTCGCGAAGCAGACCCGCGCTCTGCGCGGTGTAGAGTCCGTAAAGCTCGGGCTTCGCCGCGGCCATCGCCTCTTGAGCCGTAACGGCGGACGCAAAGAAGGCCGTTCCCGCAAAGACGGAGCACGCCAGCGCGATTATTACCGAAAACGCCGCGATCCTTCTCATAAACCCTCCGATTCTATCCCATGATAACTGAACATACTTCATATTAATGATACCATACGCCGTTCGTCAAGTCAACATATTAAATAATAAAATTGAGACAAAAACGGCCTGAAAATATCACGGATTCGTAAAATAATCACACACCGACAAGAAATCGCCAAGGGGGAAATAATATAATTAAACTGTAAATATATGCGCATTAACATGTCGGAGGTGACGTATGAAGACGAAAAGGTTGATTGCTTTTTTGATTTGTGTCCTGATGGTTACCGGTATATTCGCGGCCGTTCCGTTAGTTTCGGCGGCGGGATCCGAATATATCTGCGCGGATATGCAGGGCTTTGATTCTTATAACCGCGTTGCGCTCGCGATGGTCGGGCTTTCCGGCGTGAAATCTCCGCAGCCCGCGACTGTGGAAATGCCGGCGGAAGGGCTCGGCAAAAGCGTGCGCGTGACGGTGACGGAGCCGGCGGAAGGCGTCAACAGCTTCAGCATCGCTTCCTGCCGCCTGCCCGACTCGAGCTTCGCGGATCCGTTTGCCGACGGCGCGCATCTGTATCCGGTCGCATCCGGTAAGACATACGGCGTTTTTGACGGCGTCGATCTCTCCGACAGCGTCGGCGTTCGCTTCTGCGTCGCGACCGGCGTCTCCGGCTCCGTGACCGCGGTCGCGGGCAAGGCTCGTCTGCAGTTCGGAACAGCTCCGGCTAAGGGAAAGTCGACCGGAGACGTTTACGCCGAATACGAGGAAGGCTTCGTCTTTGAGACTCCGGATTACGATATCGGAGCGGACGGCTTTGTGAACGTGCTTTTTGAAAAGGCGCGTCCGGTCGACGGCAGAACTCCCGCCGGCGCGGACTTCCTTTCCGATTATCTGCCGCTCGTGAGCGTGCTGAATATAATCATAACTCCGGACGCCGCGATAAACGCGGGCGACTTCTACTACGTCGGCGGACTGCGCGCTTACCGCGAGCGCCGCGAATACGACGTTTATGTCTCCGCGGACGGCGTCTGCGGGGGAACGGTGACGATCTCCGGCATCTCGGAGCACGAAGGAACGCTCGCGCTCGAAATGGACGGCAAACCTATGCCGGTCTATTATGAAAAAACGGTCCGCACCGATTCCTACGGACTGAACAGGATAGAATACCGCGTCGACACAGCCGCCGCGGGCGACGGAAACCACGCCTTCCGCCTGCTGCTCGACGGCGAGCGCGTTTGCGAAAAGAATATTTGCTTCGATAACACGCCTCCGTATATTGCCCGTAGCAGCATAACGCATGGCAGCGTCCAGGCCGCGCGCGGCACGGTCGACATGCGCGCCGCAGACGGCGAAAGCGGCATATTCGCGTTTTCCGTAAGGCTGGACGGCGCTCCGATAGCGCTGCCTTATTCCTACTCCGGGCTCGCCGCGGGAGCCCACTCGCTCACGTATTCCATAACCGATTGCGCCGGAATGACGAAAAACGGTTCGATAATCTTCAACGTCGGAAGCGGCGTTTCCTACGGCGGATTTTCCGCGGACGCGGGCGCCGCGGCCGTTGAAATAAGCGGCGCGAACGGCGTGACGGCTTACGCTTACAGCGCCGGCGGAGCCCTGTCGGTGACCGCGTACGAAAACGCCGTCGCGCTCGGCGAGCTTTCCGCGAAAACTCCCGCGGGCGAAGCGGCGTTCACCGGCCGCGCAAAGACGGTGACTCTCGACGAGAAATATCCGTATCAGGCGTTCGAAGCTGACGTTTCCGGCGTTGCCGGAGACGAGATCTACGTTTCAGCCGCCGCCGCGGCGAACGTCGGAGAAACGCTCCGCCTGACGGTGTATAACGAAACGGAGTCGCGCTGGGAGGAACTCGCCCGCGCCCGTATGGAAGCGAACAGCGTAACGCTTTCCGCCGCCGCCGCGCTCGCGGACCGCGTTTCCGACGGCAAGATGAAATTCCGCGTCAGTCTGCTTTCCGTAGATAACGGCGCGGATACGTTCGCGTGGTGTACCGACGGGCAGCATATGGTACAGCATAACTATGAGGACGGTTCCTACCGCGATTACACGTATTACATACGCGATCAGTTCGGGCTTTTCGTCGAGGAATACGGCGAGGGAAAGATCGGCTACGTGCTTAATACCGGCGACATCTCCGACGAGCCGAACAACGCGGCTATGTTTGCGGAGTGCCGCGAACTGAGCAATATCCTTGACGATGCGAACGTTCCCAACGGAGTCGTCGCCGGCAATCACGACGCCAACTGGACGAACTGGTGCCCCTATTACGGCGCGAAATTCTATGATTATCAGGACTGGTGGGGCGGCGATTTCAACGACAACCGCGGTCACTACGACCTTGTGACCGTCGGCGGCCGCGACCTTGTCGTCGTCTGCCTCGGCTGGACGATGGAGAACAACACGGAAGCGACCGCGTGGGCGCGCCGCGTTTTCAACGCCTATCCGAACCGCACGGGCATCCTTGCGACTCACGGCTACCTCGGCACGGACGGCGAGATACTTTTCAACACCGCCCGCAAATTCTGGGCAATCGCCGAGGACTGCCCCAATCTGACTATGATAATGTGCGGACACGAGCCGGGCACGGCCAGAAACATCCGATATACCGCGGACGGGCGGTCGGTGCTTGAAATGCTTCACGACTATCAGTCGGGTTCGCCGTCAAACATGTGGTGGCAGTGGCTTGAGGGCGGCAGCGGTCTGTTCCGCTACGTCACCATCGGAGACGGAACTCTTACCAACCGCACGTTCACGATTTCGAAGGACGATTATATCAGAGTCTACAAGCGTGATCCGGACGCGGACGGCGGGTATTACTACTGGGATATGGACGAGGAAAACTACACTATGCCGGTCCGGCTGATCGACAACGAACGCCGCGTTGAAACCTTCTCATTCACGGCGCGCACCGCTGAAGAAGGCGAGCAGGCGGCTTCCGCGGTCGTAACGAACGGCACGGCGAGTTTCACCGGTCTCCCCGAGGGGCTCTGGTACGTCGTTTGCGGCGGCGTGACCTCTCCGGTCTATCCGTCTGAGTGCGGATCCGCGCCGCAGCCGGTCATAACCGGCGCGTACGGCGCGAACAGCACGCTCACGGTCCGCTGGGAACTGCCTGATAACGCGCCGGCGGACGGTTTCATCATCCGCGCCGACGGCGAAACGCTCGCCGAACTTGACGGCGGCGTGAGAGAATATACCGGTGCGCTTCCGCGCGCCGCAGGCGAAAGCGCGAGAGTCTGCGTCGTCGCCGTCAGCGGAAAAGGAAGCGCCGCTTCCGAAAACCGCGGCGTCGTCTTTTCCGGCGTGTCCTTCACCGCCGCGGACGTCGACGGCGACGGAGCGCTTTCCGTTGCCGACGCGCTCGCCGCGCTGCGCATGTCCGTCGGACTGTACGACGGCGTGACCGCGAAGCGCTGGTTCGCCGCGGACGTCGACGGCGACGGAGAAGTGACCGTCAGCGACGCGCTGCGCATCCTGCGCCGCGCCGCGGGACTGCTTTGAAAAAACACGGGGGTGAGCGTAATGAAGCTCGGGAAAAATTCGGTTAAAACAAAAAAGGCGCTGCGTCTGACAGCGCTGATTTGTAGTATGCTCATCGCGTTTTCTGTCGTTTCCGGCGCGTTTTACTTCGCGTCGGGCGCGGAAGAGAGCTATATCTTCACCGAGCTGAACGGCTTTTCCGGCTATAACCGCATCGCGCTCGCGACGGTTTATATCAACGCCGTGAAATCTCCGGCTACATTCGACGGCGGCGACGCCGCGCCGGAGGTGACGAAGGGCATCCGCGTGACGGGCGCGTCTTCGGATTACGAAAGCTTCAGCGTTGCGACCTGCCGCGCGCCGGATTCGAGCTTCGACGATCCGTTCGCGCAGGGAGCGCATATCGATCCGGCCGCTTCCGGAAATACTATTAACGCGTTCGGCGAGGTTTCGCCCGCCGACAGCGACGGGATACGCATCCGTGTTATGACGGGTACCGGCTCGACCTCCGCGCCGCTGCGCGGCTCGGTCCGCGTCCGCGCTGCCGTGACTCCGTCACGCGGGCAGTCCGCGGCGGCGCTGTACGCCGATTACGATAAAGGCTTCGTGTTTGAGACAAAGGATTATCCCGTAGGCGGGGACGGCTTCGCGTATGTCTGCTGGGACGGCGCGGAATGCGTCGACGGTTTCACCGCCGACCCCGAACTTTTTGCATCGAAATATCTGCCGCGGGTAAACGCGCTCTGCTTCGTCGTGACTCCGGAAGACGGGGTTTCCGCGGGCGCTTACTACTACGTCGGTTCGATGAGCGTCTTCCGCGAATACCATGAGGACTTATGGGACGCCGATGAAAGCGGCGTTTATACCGGAGCGCGCGAATTCAATCTGCGTACCATGGGAGGCGTTTTCCCGCGCCTGACGGTCGACGGCGAAACGATCGCGCCCGATTCCGAACGAATCGACGCCTACGGCGACCGCAACACCGTCTGCACGCTCGACACGGCCGTTTACGGCGACGGCGCGCACACTCTGCGCATGACCGTCGGCACGCGTCTGGCTTTTGAGCAGAAGGCCGTGTTTGATTCCGTCGCGCCGTATCTTGTATCCTCTTCGATCGAGGACGGTGCGGTCGCCGCCCCCGGCGCGGCGCTCGACCTGAAGATCGCCGACGCCGCCTCCGGCGTTGAAACGACGGAGGTGCGGCTGGACGGAATACCCGTTACGCTTCCGAAACCGCTTTCCGGCGAAGATGCGGGAATGCACCGCGTCGCGTGGAAGGCGACCGACCGCGCGGGCTTTACCGCGCAGGGCTCCTTCGCGTTTTATCTTTCCGCCGCCGACTCGTTCGGCGAATTCTCCGTGACGCGCAGCGGCGGCTCCGCCGTGCTTGACGTCGATCTGCTCGGTTCCGCCGGCGAACCGGTGACCTTCACCGGCTACACGGACGCCCTGCCCGTGACCGCCGTCGGCTCGGACGGCGTGACCGAAGAGCCGGTATCCGCCTACTCCGTGACCTCCGCGACCGGCGGGAAATACCCGTCGCAGACCTTCGACGTCGACGTTTCCGGTTACGAAAAGGAAAGCTTTACCGTTTCCTTCACCGGCGGCGCGAACACGGGCGAAACGCTCGTGCTCAGCGTGCTCGACCCGGCCTCGGGCGAGTGGGTGAAGCTCGCCGACGCGCTTGTCGACGCGCCGTCCGTAACGCTCGCTGCAGACGTCCCGACCGCCGCCTGCGCGGATAACGGTAACGTTCGATTCCGTGTCGGGCTTTTCACCGTCGATAACGGCTCCGACACCTTCGCGTGGACGACGGATACGCAATACTATATCGAAAAAGACTGGGATACGGGGCACAGAGATATACAGTTCTATATGGAGGAGCAGTTCGATCAGATCGCCGCCGACTACCTCGCGGGCGACATAGCGTATATGGTCAACACCGGCGACACGGTCAACACGATGAACGAGGAGCAGGAATATGTCGTCGCGCAGCAGATATATCAGCGCATCTACGATACCGGTCTGCCGAACGGCATCCTCCCCGGCAACCACGAGGTGTGGCACCCGGATTTCAGGATGTGGCAGAAATACTTCGGCGAGAAGTATTACGGCGGATGCGCCTGGTACGGCGGCGGTCTTAACGACAATATCAACCACTACGACCTGATAACGATCGGCGGCAGAGACTTCATTTTCCTCTATATAGGCTGGACAGACGAAACCTCCACCGCCACGATAAAGTGGGCGAACCGCGTGCTTTCGACCTACCGTAACCGCACGGCGGTCGTCTGCTTCCACGGCTACCTGACGCCGCAGGCGGAGTTCCTGACGCAGTACGTGAACGCCGAGAGCTTCTGGAACGCCTACCTTCAGGATAACGAAAACGTCCGCCTGATCCTCTGCGGCCACGAGCCGGGAGTCGCGAGGCGCACACGCGCCGCTTACGACGGCAGAAACGTCACCGAACTGCTCCAGTGCTACCAGATGGACCCCGTGATGTGGTACAGATGGCGCGACGGCGGCAGCGGACTTTTCCGCTACATGACCGTCGGAGACGGAACGATAACCAGCCGCTGCTTCTCCGCCTCGCGTGAGAAATACGAGATGTCGCTCGGCCATAACGTCGATGCGGACGGCGGCTATTACTACTGGGATATCAACGAGGAAAACTACACCATGCCGGTCGAATACGTCGAGAGCCCGCGAGTGATAAAGCTGCTCGGCTTTGCGGCTTACGATCCGTCCTCATCGGTCGCGCTCGGCAGCGCGACCTCGACCGCGGAAAACTGCGCGATCTGCGTCGACGATCTCGCCGGTGCGAAGGTCTGGAAGGCTTCGCTGCAATCAGCTTCCTCCGGCGTCTTCGCCGTCGGAGCGGCTCAGCCGCTCGCGGAAGGCGACCTCGACGGCGACGGTGAAGTCACCGTCGCGGACGCGTTATTTGCGCTGCGTTCCGCGCTGGGGCTGAAAACGCCCGCCCGCCGCGTCCGGATCGCCGGCGACCTCGACGGCGACGGAGTTCCGACCGTTTCCGACGCGCTTCTCATCCTTCGCAAGGCCGCGTCGCTCGGTTGACGCGATTTTGCACTTTTTTTAACAATCTCTCATAAAATCAATATATTTCCGTTTTATAATGAGTAACGGAATGGATAATTGTCCTTACTGAAATCTGATCTGCGGAGAAACCTATGGCTATTTTCGTGAAAAAGACAACCGAAAAACTGCTGTGCCTGCTGCTCGCGCTGATAACGGCGCTTTCTGCTTGTACGTTCTGCGCTTTCGCGGAGCCGCGCGGAGAGGACGGCGAAAAGGACGAAAACATCCTTTACGACGGCGATTACTGCTACATAGTCAACGGAAGCAACGCGCTCATCGTCGGCTACACCGGCAAGGGCGGCGACCTCGTGATACCGGAAACGCTCGGCGGACTGCCGGCGGCGCAGATACGCCGCAACGTCTTCAACGAAGACGACAGAATAAAGACCGTTCATCTTCCCAAGGCGATGAAGGATATAACCGACGAGCAGTTCTGCCTCTGCACGAGGCTGAAGAGCGTCACCGTAGAGCCGGGCAACGAGGTCTACACCTCCGTTGACGGCGTGCTTTACAAAAACAAGGGCAAGACGCTCCAGCTCCATCCGCCTGCGCATTCGACCGAGTTCGACATACCGGAAGGCGTGACGAAGATCGCGCCTCACGCGTTTTTCACGAATAAGGATCTGGCTCGGGTCACCATCCCGTCCTCCGTCAAGGAGATCGGCAGGAACGCGTTTTACGATTGTGAGATCCTGCGCGAGGTATATATTCCCGACAGCGTCAAAAAGGTCGGCGCGGGAGCCTTCTCATGGTGTCTGAACCTGAAGGTGCTGCGCGTGCCGGAGAAGCTCTCAGACATCGGGCGCCGCGCGTTTTACCCGACTTACACGACCACGCATTCCGACGAAGACTTCGTCGTGCTGGGCGACGGAGTGCTCGTCGCCTACCTCGGGAGCAACCGCACCACGGTCGAGATCCCGGGTTACGTCAAGACCGTCGCGGACGTCTTTTACGCCGACGAACGGATCGAAGAGGTCGTGATTTCCGACGGCGTGCAGCAGATAGGCGACAGCGCGTTTTTCGGCTGCGCGGAGCTTGAACGCGTCACGGTGCCGGACAGCGTCAAAAAGATAGGCGACTGGGCGTTTTACGGCTGTCCGAAGCTGCGAAGCGTCGGCATTCCGGACGGAGCCGAGGTCGGAGACTATTCCTTCGGCGCCTGCGAAAAAATCAAGAGCGTGAGCGTCAACTGCGAAAAGATCGGCGCAGGCGCGTTCGAATACTGCACGCGTCTCAGCAGCGTCGAGCTGGGCAAAAACGTTAAGATCATCGGCCACTACGCCTTCTACGGCTGCGAGGAGCTCGGCGGACTCGAGCTGCCCGACGCGGTCACGGAGATAGGCGAGAGCGCCCTTCGCCGCACGGGCATAACCAAGCTGACGCTCAGCGATAACGTCGAATCTATCGGCAGTTACGCGTTTGCCGATAACGACGGGATCGTCCTGACCGTTACCGACGGTACCTACGCGTATAAATACGCGAAAAAGAACGGCTACGAGATGAAGGTCAAGGAAGCTTCCGCCGACACCAAGAAGGACGGGGGCAAGTCCGACAAAAAGAAGAAAAACGAGCCGAAGGCGGACGACCCCGGATTCTTCGATAAGCTGCTCGAGTTTTACGAGGAATACAAGCTTTACGTTTTGATCGGCGCCGGAGCGCTCGTTCTGCTCATCGCGCTGCTGATAATCCTGCTTGCCGCGCGCAAGCGCCGCAGGCGCCGCCTCGCGGGCGAGGCGAACGTAAAGTCCGGCTCCGACGACGCGCTGAACCTGCCCGGCATCTCCGCCGACCCTCCACCGGAGGATAATGAAGAATAAAGAACAAATAAAAAGCCCCCTGCAGAGGGTGGCTTTTTTCGATATATGCCGCTTTGCCGGTCAATAGCTTGTTTTAATTATCTGTAATTAAGTATTTGTTATCTGTGGTTAAATATTTCGGAAAACCCCTTGACAAATTCGGGGGGGGGGTACTATATAATATAGATATACTCAATCGTATCAATAGAATTATCGTGTGTATGTGAACTAACGGAGGTAATATTATGAAAAAGCTCAGCAAGATCATTTCCGCGATACTTACGGCGGCGATGCTGCTCGCTTTGCTTCCGGCAGGGATGATAGCCCGCGCCGAAAGCGGCACCTGCGGTATGAACGTGACATGGGAACTCGACGGCGACGGCGTCCTCACCATCAGCGGCACGGGGCATATGTGGGGCTACGACCATTACGACGGCTTCTTTGCGCCGTGGGGTACAGGCGTCAAAAGCGTTATCATATCGGAGGGCGTTGAAGGCATAGGTGCCGAGGCGTTCTACGGCTGCACGGAGCTGGAAAGCATAAGCTTGCCACGCAGCTTGTGGGCTATAGAAAACTATGCGTTTTTAGGTTGTAATGCCCCGGAGACTATAACCGTTGCCGAGGGCAATACCGTCTACCACAGCGCCGGAAACTGTCTGATCGAAACCGCCTCAAAAACGCTTGTCATGGGCTGTAAAAACAGCGCGATTCCCTCGGACGGCAGCGTGACGATCATCGGCGAAATGGCGTTTAACGAGCGCGCGGATCTGACCGATATAACGATACCCGAGTGCATAACGACCATAGGATGGAAGGCGTTTTACGGTTGCTCCGGCCTGACCGGAGTAACTATACCCGCAAGCGTGACCGAGATTGATTATTTTGCTTTCTCCGATTGCTCCGGGATTGAAACGCTGACTGTCGCGGAAGGCAATCCCGTCTACCACAGCGACGGCAACTGCCTGATAGAAACCGGAACCAAAACGCTTATTCAGGGCTTCAAAAACAGCGTGATACCCTCGGACGGCAGTGTGACCGTCATACGCGGCGATGCGTTCAGCCGATGTGCAGGTTTGACCGAAATAACCGTGCCCGACGGCGTGACCGAGATCGGTGACAGCGTGTTCGCTTTGTGCGCCGACCTGACGAGCGTAAGTCTGCCCGGCAGTTTGAGGAAGCTTGGCAAAAACGTGTTCGGCAACTGCGTCGGACTGACCGAAGTGACGATTCCGAACGGTTTGACTCTTATTGATAATAACACTTTTTTGAACTGCACGAATCTGAAAAGTGTGACAATACCGAAGAGCGTGACCGAAATAAGCGATATCGCGTTCGTTTATTACGACGAATTCCATAATCCGCTTCAGCTCGAAGACGTGGTGCTGCGTGTGTATGAAAACTCCTATGCTCATCAGTATGCCGTTGAAAAGGGATTCAAATTCGAACTGATAGAAGCCGCCGTCACAAAAGGCGACCCCGACGGTGACGGTGAAATCACCGTGGCGGACGCGCTCGCCGCGCTGCGCGTCGCCGCGAAGCTTGCCGAGCCGACGGAAGACCTTCTTGCCGCCTGCGATATCGACGGCGACGGAGCAATCACGGTCGCCGATGCGCTGTCCATCCTTCGCGTCGCCGCGAAACTGGCGGACCCGAGCTCGCTCGACGGCGGCCAGCCGAATGCGCTTTCTTATATTGAGATGGCGACGCTGCCGAAGACGGTTTACGTTCAGGGCGAATGGCTCGACGTTACCGGCGGTGAGCTCAAGCTCTGCTACAACGACGGCTCGTATAAGACTGTTACGCTGTATACGGATATGGTCAGCGGCTTCGACAGCTCCGTTATCGGGACGCAGACACTGACCGTCACCTACGAAGGTGAAACGACGACCTTTGAAGTGACCGTGAACGCAAAGGCGATCTCGTACATAAGAATGACGACGCTGCCGAAGACAGAGTACTTTGTCGGCGAATCGCTCGACGTTACCGGCGGCGAGCTCACGCTTTACTATAACGACAGTACGTTTGAGACGGTCGCGCTGACGGCGGATATGATCAGCGGCTTCGACGGCTCTGCGGCCGGCACGTATACTCTTACCGTAACTTATGAAGGCAAGACGGCAAAATACGCCATAACTGTTATGGAACAGGACTCGTCGGAAAAAGTTACCGTCAAGATCGAGACCGTAGAGGCGTCTGTCGGCGCCACTGAAGTGGAAGTCAAGCTCATAGTTTCCGCTTCTCCCAAATGGAATTCGATAGCTGCGAAAATTACCTTCGATCCCGCGGCATTGACCTATAAAGGCCACTCTGTAAATCCTGTCATAAACAGTAAGATGCAAACTGCAGAAGCAATGATGCTTATCGTTGAAAGGGGCTTTGCCGAAGATGGTATGCTTATGACCGCTTTCGCCTCTGATGACGAAGATGGCAACGCCTACGAGTATATTATTACTATGAAATTCGACGTTGCGGCGGGAGTTTCCGGTTTGCAGGCGATAAACGTTGCTGTCGATGCCCTCAAGGATCGCGAAAACACAGACGTACCCTTCGCCGAGGTGAACGGCGGGATAACCGTTGCATAAGCGTTTTAACGCGGACTTATTCAGACAGCCGCCGGTTTCGGCGGCTGTCTTTCAAGCGGTTGCTTTTCAGTTGTAATTATGGTATAATAAATTGAAACAGATAACCGGCAGCAAGGAGGATGTATATGGAATTTATCGCGGAACTCGGCGAGATGTTCGTTTCAATGTATGCGGAGCTCATAAACCGGAACGCGCCGGAGGAAAAGCGCGGATCGAAGAAGCGCCGCGTTATCGCGGCAATAATCGCGTATACCGTGGTTGCCGTCACTGTAGGACTTTTCGTTGCCGCGGCCGTGCTTTTTGAAATGGATAAGGGACAGGCGGGGTTTATCCTCATCTCCGTCGGGATAATACTGTCGATTGCTCAGATCCTTGCCGCCATATCTTTCGGCGGAAGCGGCAAATAGTTCAAGTGCGAGCCGTCGCACGCAGACGCCGCCGCAGACTCGCGGGCGAAGCGTCCGTACCGAACTCCGACGACGCGCTGAACCTGCCCGGCATCTCCGCCGACCCTCCGCCGGAGGAAGAATCCGTAGAATAACAGACCGAAAACCGCAAAGAAAAGCCGCTCCGATCGGAGCGGCTTTCGCTGTATTTCCCTGACTTATCAATACCACTTAAACTCGAGGGTGTTCATGAACTTCTCGACCTGCGAGGCGTCATAGCCCTCTTTATAGACGGTGTAAAGGATGCGGTAATAGCTCCACTCCATCTGGTTTCTGCTCTCGGTGAAGGCGATCTTTATAACGTAGATGCACCAGTCGGGCATACCGTAGTGGTTTATGATCTCCTGGTATTCGTAGGTGCGTCCGTTGACGGTCTTCGTCTGGATCGGAGCCTCGTTGTCATATTCGTGGTAGGCGACGACGTCGGCGTCGTAGCGGTCGACCTCGACCATGCAGTTGACGCCCATATCGGTGAAGAGATTGCCCTGATGATTCGCGGGCAGCTTCAACGTGATTCCGTCGTCTTCGTAGGCGAGCGGGTCGGTGAACTCCTCTTTTTCGCCCCAATCGAAGCTGACGACCGAGCCGGCGGACGAGCTTTCCTTCTCGCTGCTGCCGGCGCCGGAGCCGCTTCCGCCGGAGGCGGTCTCACTTCCGGAGCCGCAGCCGAAGGTCAGCAGCACGGAAGCTATAAGGAGCAGACAAAGTATCAGTCTCTTTTTCATATCGATTCCTCCGTTATGCAGTATCCGCGTCAGGTGCGCGGATCGTCGTCGCAGCAGTAGTCGGCCTTAGGCGGCTGCGGCGCTTCGGGCGCGGGC
>JAEEGL012055074.1_pt1 | contig 15867 bp, 16 predicted proteins | sample 9134231 | NCBI WGS metagenome assembly JAEEGL01 (sample SAMN16246548, study PRJNA631951) | gut metagenome | biome: gut microbiome; feature: rumen; material: fiber-attached | host: Bos | place: Iran: Karaj | collected 2018-10
TCTCGCTAACTGGCACAGCCATCCGGCTTCTCCTTCACGTCCTTCACAGGAAGACCTGCGCCTGGCCAATGACCCCAATATACGATACGCCATTCTGTCGCTCGATGAGGGGGTACATCTTAATTCCTTCAAAATACAGAATGGCGAAGTCGTGAACAAGGAGACACACCTTTAATCAAGGCATTTGTTATGAACACAAATACTATAGAAATACTTGAACGTAATGTTCGTCAGCTGTCACGCCAAACGGAACAGGAAGTGAGCATGATGCCACAGACGGAGGCATCACTCCCCTCTGTAGAACAGGTTAAGAAAATCATCAGCTTGGTAAAGAGCATCATCTTTCCTGACTACTTCAACAAGCGTCAGTGCCATGAGACCATCCGTTCTTACAACATTGGCGTCCACATGGAAGATCTGTTTCAGACGTTGACACGACAGATATCCTATGGCCTGCAGTTTGGGGAGAAAGGTGAGTCCGTCACGTCGAGGCAACAGGTACAGGATAAGGCCAGAGACCTGGCATTGCAGCTTATCGATGCGCTGCCTGAAATCAAACGGTTGCTCTATACCGACGTGCAGGCCATGTTCGACAACGACCCTGCTGCCATCAACTATGGTGAGATTATCTTCAGCTATCCCGTGACCAGCACAATGACGCACTATCGCGTTGCCCACAAACTGCATGAATTGAAGGTGCCTGTAATTCCGCGTATCATCACAGAACTGGCACACTCAGAGACTGGTATCGACATTCATCCCGGGGCGCAAATAGGTGAGTACTTCGCCATTGATCACGGCACGGGTGTAGTTATAGGCGAAACATGTATAATAGGCAATCATGTGACGCTGTATCAGGGTGTGACGCTGGGTTCCAAGAGCTTCAAGAAAGACGCTGACGGAAATATGCTCAACATCCCTCGTCATCCCATCATCGAGGATAATGTCACCATCTATTCCAACGCCAGCATCCTGGGCCGCATCACCATCGGCCACGACTCTGTGATAGGCGGTAATATCTGGATAACCAACAGCGTGGCACCATGTTCGCGCATACAACAGCGAAAGGCTGTGGAAATGCATTTCGAAGCAGGACTGGGAATATAAACCGCTGCTCACCCAAAAAAAAAATTATCAATATATAAAGAATCAATAAACACACAAAAGATGAACGAAAGACAGACACTGAATCGTCAGCTGGCCCAGATGCTTAAGGGCGGAGTTATTATGGACGTTACAACCCCTGAACAGGCACGCATAGCCGAAGAGGCAGGAGCATGCGCCGTGATGGCACTTGAGAGAATTCCTGCCGATATACGTGCTGCAGGTGGTGTATCGAGAATGAGCGACCCTAAAATGATTCGCGGTATTCAGGAGGCCGTGAGCATACCCGTGATGGCAAAGTGCCGCATCGGCCACATTGCCGAGGCACAGATACTGCAGGCCATAGAGATTGACTATATCGACGAGAGTGAGGTGCTCAGTCCTGCCGATAACATTTACCATATCGACAAGACAAAGTTTGACGTACCTTTTGTCTGCGGAGCCAAGAACCTGGGCGAGGCCCTGCGCCGCATAGCCGAGGGTGCTACGATGATTCGCACCAAGGGCGAACCCGGTACGGGCGATGTTGTTCAGGCCGTGAGCCACATGCGACTTATGCAGAGCGAGATACGCCGTCTCGTGAGCATGAGCGAGGACGAACTGTTCGAGGCTGCCAAGCAGTTGCAGGCACCATACGAACTGGTGAGGTTCGTGCACGAGAACGGCAAGCTGCCCGTAGTGAACTTTGCTGCCGGCGGTGTGGCTACACCTGCCGATGCCGCCCTCATGATGCAGTTGGGTGCCGAGGGCGTATTCGTGGGCAGTGGCATCTTCAAGAGCGGCAACCCCCAGAAACGTGCTGCAGCCATAGTGCAGGCAGTGACCAACTATCAGGATGCCAAACTTCTGGCAGAACTCAGCGAAGACCTCGGCGAGGCAATGGTAGGGATTAATGAACAGGAAATAGAACTATTAATGGCAGAACGTGGGAAGTAAGAGGGGAGAAGTAAGATGTAAGAAGTAAGATGTAAGATGGAAGAGATAAGGATATGAAGATAGCAGTTTTGGCCCTGCAAGGGGCATTCATAGAACACGAACACAAGCTTCAGCAGCTTGGCGTAGAATCATTCGAGATACGCCAGTACCGAGACTGGCAGCAGGAGAAGGATGCTCTCATACTGCCTGGCGGTGAGAGTACGGTCCAGATGCGTTTGCTTAAGGAACTTGGACTTTACGAGCCCATACGTCAGGCTATCCTTAACGGGCTGCCAGTCTTCGGTACCTGCGCTGGTATGATACTTCTTTCAGAAGATCATCTTGGCACGATGGACATCCGGGTGCGCCGCAATGCCTACGGTCGCCAGCTCGGCAGTTTCCATACGCGGGGTAAGGTTGTGTGGGTTGGTGATGATATGCCCATGACGTTCATCCGTGCGCCATATATTGAAGAGGTGCTGAGTCACGACTGCCATGTCCTGTCAGAAGTTGACGGCCACGTTGTAGCAGCCATCCAGGGAAACCAGCTCGCCACCTCTTTCCATCCTGAACTCGACGACGACACCAGACTCCACGAGTATTTCTGCAGTCTCATAGGAAACAACCAATTCGAAGCCGGACTGGGGATATGAGTGAAGAGTGCCCCCCCCAATTATATCTCTGGTATCACTCGCCCGTCAGGCCATCGTAGCTTTTTGCTGCGGCTTGGAGGGCTTCCTCGGTAGTATAGCGTTCGTAATAGGTGCAGCGGGTGACAATATGTTGGGACGATACATGACCATCCTGAATGTGGATTAGGGCAAAGCCCTGCATGGGGTCAGCAAAAATATCACCGATGATGGCAACGCTGCCTTCCTTGCTGGTATGAGGTGTTCGAAGCTTTGAGGGAACATTAACAAGACTGATGTTCCCAAGGTTGGGTATCTCAATATTCTGGTTTGGAGCGACGGGAATAACGGAAATATCTACTTGTGAGTGTTCATCACCATATTGCCAGTGTATATTCTCCTGTCGTAAGACGTAGAGCAGATGTTCGCCATTCCTCATATCCTCCGACGTGAGGTTCGTAAGCAATGCCGGCTGACCATCCACCTCGCCAAACTGATAGATGATAGGGGGCAACGGCCCGCTGCTCACTGCTATGTTGGGCAGGAGTAGCGAGGTGTTGTTCTTTAGCTGGTCTTTGGTTAGATAGACCGTTGGCGAAAGCCTATTAACCGACATAAAACGGCGGTATGCATCCACTCCACCCTCAAAATATGTGTGGCCGGTGCTCTTTAGCCTGCGCCACAGAATGTTGTTGTGGGCAATCTGCTCTCGCAATACCAGTTGCTTGCGCGAAAGCCGATACGGCTGTTCAATATGTGTCTCACGTATGAATGTCTTTCCGCCTCGTTGATATATGGTTGCTTTGCCCAAATGACCTCTCATGTCCTTCAAGGGTCCTTCTTTTATTTCTGCCATAATCTATGACGTCTTGTAATATGTCGTATATTGTATATTTGTCCCGTTATTATTGTACCATTGTAAGTAGGTATTGAACTGTAGCATAACTCTGATGCAACTCCCATGTAGCTCCGAGCTAACTCCGAGGTAACTCCCATTGAGTTTCGGTAGAGTTTCGGTGTATGAAATACCGAATTTTGATATAGAGAGTACGTCGCGCCTACATGAGACCTATATAGTAAGATATTGGAATATGTTAGTGCAAAGGTACTAATTTTTTCTGAAAGATGCAATATTTTATTCCTCTTTTTTCGTAAATTTGTAAACTGCAAGTGTTGGCAGAACAACCAATAGCAGAAGTACAGTTTCTGCCAATGTGTATGACCCGAAGAAATTGACCAAAGTCTGGAATTTCAGAACTCCATATACAAGCAAGACCAAAAGGGCAAACCAGCAGAGCAGAAATATGGCCGAATACTTGATTTTCCGTTTTTTCAGTTTCATTTCAGAAACTCCTTCATCAATCTTGCAATCTCCGTATGATGGCTTCCGTGAACTTGTCAACAATCTTTGCCAGATGGTCAAAGGAATATTCGAAGTCCTCGCGGCTTGGACTCTCTGTCTGCCCGAAAGAGGGAAAGTCAGGTGCCACAAGATGGAAATCGTCCATCAGTTCTGGCATCAGTTCGCGGAACATGTGGCTGCTTGATGGAAAACCATGCAGCAGCAGGATTGTAGGCTTCGATGTATCGCCAGCCTCACGATAAAACACTTTACAATTCTCAACTTGAATTTTCTTGTACTGTATCATACTCACGATATTGCTTTTAGTCCGATGATTGACGCAATGAGGGTTGTGAGGAAGAACAGCCGCCAGAAGGTGGCTGGCTCCTTGAAGATGAAGATACCGATAACGACGGCACCGACGGCTCCGATGCCTGTCCATACGGGATAGGCCGTACCAAGCGGCAGCGTCTGGGTGGCCTTTGCCAGTAGTATGGCACTAAGGACATAGAATGCGGCAAAGCATGCTATCCATGTCCACCATTCATTTCCTGAAACCCCTTTTGCCCTGCCAAGGCAGTAGGTGAACGCTGCCTCACAAAGTCCTGCAATAATTAAGATAATCCAGTTCACTTTTTCATAATTGTTTTGGTTTGATTTACTTATCTGTAAACGCCCAATATCAATGATTCATTTTCACCCAATCCTCCAAATCTTTTTTGGTTGCCCGGTTCAGGAGTTTGCCTTCTTTCCAGTTCACGTCAGGATAGGTGGCCTTCAGGTCTTCGCAGGCTTTCTTGATGCTGCTGCCGCCGGAGGTGGCGAAGGGAATGACGGTCTTGCCCTTGAAGTCGTATGACTCCATGAAGGTGTTGATAATCGTGGGGCAGGTGTACCACCAGATGGGGAAGCCGACGTAGATGACATCATAGTCCTGCATGTTCGCGAGTTTGTCTGTGATGGCAGGACGCGATTTCTTGTCCTTCATCTCCACGCTGCTACGGCTCTGTTTGTTGCGCCAGTCGAGGTCGGCATCTGTGTAGGCTACAGCGGGCTTGATTTCGTGGAGCGTTCCACCTGTCACCTCAGCCAACTGTTGGGCCACACCTCTCGTCACGCCCGATGCCGAGAAATAGGCTACTAAAACTTTCATTTCCTTACTCTCCTTTTTCTGCGAGCAGGCACTCAGGCTCATCGTCAAGAGCGCCGCAAATATAATTACTATCTTTTTCATAATTGTTTTGGTTTGATTCATAAATCTTGCTGCGAAGATACCTCTTCTACAGTTTCTCGCCGCAGTGTGAGCAGTAGCGGTCATTGTCGCGTATGTTCTCACCACAGCGCGGGCAACGTCCGTCTTTCGGCTTCTCTTGCGTCTCGTCGATGATGGTGGCTGTGACTATGCCGGTAGGTACGGCAATGATGGTATAGCCCAGCAGCATGACGAAAGCTGACAGCAGGCGTCCTATGGGCGTCACTGGCGTGATGTCACCATAGCCTACGGTGGTCATCGTGACGATGGCCCAATAGACAGAGGTGGCCAAATCAGTGAATTTGGTTTCGGGATGTCCGCTCTCAACCATGTACATCAGCGTTCCCAGACAGGTGACGAGTATCAGCACAAAAAGGAAATAGACTGCTATCTTGTTGAGACTCTTCCTGAGCGAGTACATCAGGACGTACCCCTCGTTGATTAAAGAGAACAGTTTGAAAATACGAAAGATGCGGATGAAGCGGAATGTACGCAGCATGAGCATATACCGCGCATTGGGCAGGAAGTAGGAGAGGTATGGCGGCAATGTCGCCAGCAGGTCGATGATGCCGAAGAAACTCAGCACATAGTCCTTGGGACGTGGTGAGCAGTAGATACGGGCAATGTATTCAACGGTAAAGAAAATGGTGACTACATATTCCAATATTTCGAGCGCGAACTTAAAGGTGTGGGCCAGTGACGGGATGGTCTCAATAAAGGATATGAGAATGCTGAGCGAAATCATCACCATCAGGATGATATCGAAGGCACGTCCGCTGGGGGTATCTGACTCGAACAGAATGTTGTACAGCTTTTCTTTTTCAAGCCACTCAGGTTTTTTCATAATATAACGATTTAGGGATAAACGGACTTATTGTATTTCTTAAACGGACACTATGCGGCTGCCGTCGGGTTGGGGGGTGATGGTGATTTTTATTGTCTCGTCGGGTAGGGCGGACTCTGCCATCTCTGGCCACTCGATGAAACACAGGTTGCCGGAATAGAAATAGTCATCGGCACCGATGTCGTAGAGCTCCTCGGTCTTCTTGATGCGATAGAGGTCGAAGTGGTAGATTAATTGAAAATTGAAAATTCTTTCAGTCGCTTCGCTTTGTGAAAGCGCCCCTTTGGGTCGAGCGGAAAGTTGAGAGTTGGGAACTTCGTATTCATTGACGATGGCGAAGGTGGGGGAGGTGATGACGTCTTCGCAGCCGAGTTCCTCGCAGATGGCCTTGATAAACGTTGTCTTGCCTGCTCCCATGGGGGCATAGAAGGCAAAGCATTTCACTGCCTCGTCATTGATGAGAATATCATGAAAGGCTGCAATAAACTCACGTGCTGCCTCACGAATGTGCTCTATATCTTTTATTATAATTTCCATTTTTTTCCTACATCTTACATCCTACATCTTACATCTTCCCTCTTACTTCTTCCTTCCTTTCATGCTGATGATTGGTATTATCATTTCTTCCATTGAGATGCCGCCGTGCTGGAAGGTGTCCTTGTAGTACTGTACGTAGTAGTTGTAGTTGTTGGGATATGCAAAGAAGTCATTTCCCGTAACGAAGTGGTACGTGGTGGAGATGTTCGGCGCAGGCAGGTGGGCCTTCCTTGGGTCGGAAATAACAAAAGTGTCCTTGGAACTGCAGTTGAGGTTCTTGCCGAATTTGTATCGCAGGTTGGTGTTGGTATTTCTGTCGCCAATGATTTTTACCGCCTTGCTGCAGCGTATGGAGCCATGGTCGGTAGTTATGATGATGCGATAGTCGGTCTGTGCCAATGCCTCAAGGAGCTCGCGCATCACTCCATGACGGAACCACGACAGGGTAATGCTTCGGTAAGCGGCCTCGTTGTTGGCCAATTCGCGTACCATCATTGACTCTGTGCGGGCGTGGGAGAGAATGTCTATGAAGTTGATTACGATGACGTTAAGGTCGTAGTTCTTCAGACTGTTGAACTGACTCATCAGCTTCTCGGTACCTGTGCTGTCGATAATCTTATGGTAGGAGAATGTCTCCTTGCGCCTGTATCGCTGCAACTGGGTCTGTATCAGCGGTGACTCATTGATGTTCTTGCCTTCTTCCTCGTCTTCATCCACCCACAGGTCAGGGAACATCTGGGCTATCTGCGTAGGCATGAGGCCTGAGAAGATGGCGTTGCGGGCATATTGCGTGGCGGTAGGCAGGATGGAACAGTAGAGGCGCTCGTCGATGTCGAACATATCGCCGATTTCTTCTGCCAAGGTGCGCCATTGGTCGTAGCGGAAGTTGTCGATAACAATGAAGAATACCTTCTCGCCATTGTTGAGGGCCGGAAAAACGACATCGGGCATGATGCGATTTGACATCAGAGGCTTGTCGGCGGTGTCGGTCATCCAATTCAGGTAGTTCTTCTTGACGAACTTTGCAAAGTCGGTGTTGGCCTCTTCTTTCTGCATGGCAAGCATCTCGGTCATGTTACTGCCTGTGCGGGCAATTTCCAACTCCCACCTTACGAGGCGTTTATATACCTCCTGCCAGTCGTCGAAGGTGCGGCAGTTCTGTATCTGCATGGAAATATCCTGGAATGACTGCTGATAGTCCTGTGCAACAATCTCAGTTACGATGTCGCGCTGGTGGACGTGCTTCTTAAGCGTCAGCAGTATCTGCATGGGGTTGACGGGCTTTATCAGGTAGTCGGCGATGGATTTGCCGATAGCCTGGTCCATGATGTCCTCCTCTTCACTCTTGGTCACCATCACGACAGGCGTCTGCGGCTGTATCTCCTTGATGCGCTGCAGAGTCTCAAGGCCCGTTATGCCGGGCATCATCTCATCAAGCAGAATCAGGTCGAACGTATGATTCTGACACTGCTCTATGGCGTCCAGACCGTTGTTGGCAATGGAGACGTCATAGCCTTTTTTCTCAAGAAAGAGTATGTGGGCGTGAAGGTGTTCTATCTCATCATCAACCCAAAGAAGTTGTGCTGCCATTAATATTCATTTTTTTCCACCAACACGCCGACGTCGGCAATGCCTGGAAGGATGTTGTCTTGCATATTGTGTCTGATGAAGATGTCAACGGTGTCTCCTTCTTGTATTTCCATGGTACAGAAGGGAATACGGTGCGTAAGGTATGTGATGCCTTCGCCGTTGTTCTTGCCGCTTTCGTCAACGATGTCGTATGCAAGTGCTTTGGTGATGTCTTTATTCTTGTTGCGGAGAGACTGCGTCATTAAGATTGAGATATTCCGATAGGGGTAGTTGGCATTAGTACGGAATTCCAGTGTTGTCTCGCAGTTGCCGCTGGTCGTGACGGAGTCAATTTCGAAGTGCAGGGAGTCTATTATGTTCCATTCTTCACCGTCGATGGCTGCAAATTCATGCAGGAGGGTCCTTTGGCTACGACACGAAATCAGAAGTGTGAGTGCTATTATTATATATAAGGTGTATTTGTTCGCAATCTTAAATGAATTCATTGTTTGCCCTCCTGTGGCTTTTCTTCATGATGCGACTTTTTCTTCTTTTTCTTCTTCTTGGCACTGTCAAATCGGGTGATGTCGTTGTCGTGGAGCATATCCTTCGGCTTTTTCTGCTCTTTGGCCTTGCCGTCTTCCTGCAGTGAGAGTGGCTTCTCGCCCTGCTTGTTCATGGCAATGATGGCGTTGGCACGACTTGCTGTTATGGTTTCAAGATTTGCGGGTGTCTTCTTGTCGGTGGAATAAGTTACCAGGCCGGCAAGGATGTCCTGCTTGAAGAAATAGTAGTCGTTGTCAAGAGTCTGAAGGACGGTTTCGCGTGACGGCATCTTCTTGCTTGCTTCCATGTAGGTGTCAATCTCGTAGTTCATGCAGCACTTCAGCTTTGCACACATGCCAGCCAACTTCTGCGGATTGGGCGAGATGTCCTGTACGCGTGCCGCCGTAGTACCGACGCTGGAGAAATGGGTCATCCAAGTAGCACAGCACAGTTCTCTGCCACAAGGTCCTGTACCACCGATGCGACCAGCCTCCTGACGTGCACCAATCTGCTTCATCTCAATGCGAACGTGGAATTTTGCAGCCAGATCTTTTATGAGTTGGCGGAAGTCAACACGCTCGTCGGCAATGTAGTAGAAGATAGCCTTGTTGCCGTCGCCCTGATACTCCACATCACCGATTTTCATTTCCAGTCCCAGACCCTTTGCTATCTGGCGGCTTTCAATCATGGTGTCCTGCTCACGTTTCTTTGCCTCTTGGTAGGTCTGCATGTCGGAATCCTTAGCCAGACGATACACTTTGCGTATCTCGTCGGGAGATTTCAGGTTCGCTTTCTTAACCTGCAGGCTAACCAGCCTACCTGTAAGGGTTACGACACCGATGTCATGTCCCGGGTTAGCTTCTACCGCCACCCAGTCACCTTTCTTGAGGTCGAGCCCGTTGACGTTGTGGTAATACCCCTTTCGCGTGTTTTTGAACTGTACCTCTACAAGGTCTGTTGATTCGGTGTTGCCTGGAACATCGGCTAACCAATCGTATGTATTAAGTTGGTGGTCTGAACGTCCGACTCCTTTTGCACAGAGTCCTCTGCCGCAGGGTAGGGTACCCCAGCTCCAACCGTTTTCAATTTTCTTGTCCATAGCTTTATGTCGTATGTAGTAAGACTGCAACCTTCATTGTGACGTCGAAAAACACCATCTTTGCATTGGCATTCTGGCCGATGTCGCGTATGGCAGTCTGATATAGCTCCTGAAATCCCAGTATATTGCCTTCATTGACAAAACGGGCAAACTTTGTGCAGAATTGCTCTTCGTCGGGTGTCATATAGCTCAGTTCCGGCTTTCGGAAATTATACATGAACGCCTCGCGTGCCATGCGAAGGAAATATGTCAGCATGCGCTTCTGCTCTTCACGTCCCAAGGCTGCGGCATTCTCCGACCATCGTTTCAGGTCTTTGACATCTTTCATGTACGCCTTGCGCATCAGCGTGACGAAATAGTCGAAGAATAACTGGTTTTCGTTGCCAGCTTTAAGTTCTTCCAATGCATTGAGCCAACTTCCCCCGCTAATTCGTGCTACTCGGTGGGCGTCGTCCTGCTCAAGTCCCCTCTGCTGTATCAGCGCGTTCTGTATGTCATCTGTAGCTATCGGCTTCACGTCAAACCGTTGTACCCTGGAGCGGATGGTCTCCAGCAGATTCTCCGGCTCACGGCATACAAGGATGAAAAGTGTCTGGGTAGGCGGCTCTTCAATGAGTTTCAGCATTTTGTTGGCGCATTCGATGTTCATGCGCTCGGGTAGCCATATAATGCTTATTTTCCATCCTCCCTGATTCGACTTCATCATCAGCCGCTTGATGAGTTCGTTGGCCTCTCCTACGGTTATGACGGCCTGCTGACGCTCTGCACGCATAGCTTCCATCCACTGTGCAAGGGAGAAATACGGCCCGTCGCTGAGCAATTCGTTCCATTGTTCTATGAAATCATCGCTGATGGGCTTGTATTCACTATTCCATTTCGCCAGTTTGATGGTCGGAAAGGTGAAGTGCAGATCGGGATGCGAGATACCTTTTACCTGATATGTTCCCTTGTTGAGAATGTATGTTGCAAGACCTATGGCCAAAGCCATCTTGCCGCAACCGTCGGGGCCGCATAACATCATGGCATGTGGCAGACGGTTCTCATCTGCCAACCCGCAGAGACGCTCAATCATCTCATGCTGCCCTATGACGTTATTGAAGTCCACTGAAGTATCTCGTGCTCAAAGCCTGAGACTAGAACTCGGCATTATTCGGGGTGCGTGGGAATGGTATCACGTCACGTATGTTCTGCATGCCGGTAACGAAGAGGATAAGTCTTTCAAAGCCTAATCCGAAGCCAGCATGAGGACATGTACCATACTTACGGGTGTCGAGATACCACCACAGATGGGTCATATCCATCTGGCGGCGCTCTATTTCAGACATCAGTTTGTCGTAGCTCTCTTCACGAACGGAACCACCCATAATCTCACCAATCTGTGGGAACAGTACGTCTGTGCCCTGCATGGTAGAGCCAGGGGCTGCACAGCCTTTGTAGCCTACAGAACCGCCGTCGGCAGTTGCTTCGTTCTGTTTCATGTAGAACGACTTGATGGCTGTTGGGTAGTCGGTCATGATGACAGGCTTCTTGAAATGCTCCTCTACGAGATAGCGCTCGTGCTCAGAAGCGAGGTCGTCGCCCCATTCGCAGGGGAATTCAAACTTCTTGCCGTTTGCCTTTGCTTCCTGCAGAATCTTGATACCCTCTGTATAAGGCAGACGGACAAACTTGTCCTTCAGAATACCCTCAAGACGCTCTATCAGCCCCTTGTCAATCATCTTGTTAAGGAAGTCAAGGTCATCTTTGCAGTTATCCAAAGCCCATTTTACGCAGAATTTGATGAAGTCCTCTTCTAAGTCCATCAGCTCTTCCTGATCCATGAAGGCAATCTCAGGCTCTATCATCCAGAACTCTGCAAGATGGCGAGGGGTATTTGAATTCTCGGCGCGGAATGTAGGACCGAAGGTGTAGATAGCACCCAGGGCAGTTGCTCCGAGCTCGCCCTCCAGCTGTCCTGAAACAGTAAGGGAGGTCTGCTGGCCAAAGAAGTCGTCGCTGTAAATTATCTTGCCCTCTTCATCCTTTTTGAGGTCGTAGAGGTTCTTGGTGGTAACCTGGAACATGTTTCCTGCTCCCTCGCAGTCGCTTGCGGTAATCAGCGGGGTGTGGAAGTAGAAATATCCATGCTCGTGGAAATAAGTATGTATAGCCATAGCCATATTGTGGCGTATGCGCATCACGGCACCAAAAGTATTGGTACGCAGACGCATGTGGGCATACTGGCGCATATACTCAAAGGACTGGCCTTTCTTCTGCATGGGGTAGTCAGCACCGCATTCGCCATAAACAAGCAGGCTCTTGCAATGAACCTCAGAAGCCTGTCCCTGTGCGGGGCTTTCAACAAGTATGCCCTCTACGCAAATGCAGGCACCTGTGGTTACCTGCTTCAAGACTTCAGCATCTACGACACCGGCGTCCACCACAATCTGTATGTTCTTAATGGTGGAACCGTCATTGACGGCAATGAAGTCAACGGCCTTGCTGGAACGGTGAGTGCGTACCCAGCCTTTAATACATATTTCTTTATTATAATCTGTGCTTTTAAGAGCATCAGCTATTTTCGTACGAATCATCTTTTTACCTAAATTTATCGTAACTTGTTCTTAATCAGTTATTCAAAAGCTCCCATTCGAAGCATGTCAACTTCCTTCTCTGTCAGGAATCTCCAGTCACCACGGCGAAGATTCTTCTTTGTCAGTCCGCAGAACTGCACGCGGTCAAGCTTTATTACGTGATATCCGAGGAATTCGAATATGCGGCGTACAATACGGTTCTTGCCAGAATGGATTTCGATGCCGACCTGCTTTTTGTCAGTAGCATGTGAATATTCTACTGCATCCACTTTGATAGGTCCGTCTTCGAGTTCTATGCCATCTGCAATCTTCTGCATATCATGAAGGGTAACATTCTTGTCAAGAACCACATGATATACCTTCTTCTTCAGGAAGCGTGGGTGAGTCAGTTTTGCTGCGAGGTCACCGTCATTGGTCAGCATCAGCACACCGGTAGTGTTGCGGTCAAGACGGCCTACAGGATATATACGCTCAGGGCAAGCACCCTTTACGAGATCCATGACAGTCTTACGCTGCTGTGGGTCATCGGAAGTGGTGACATAATCCTTTGGCTTGTTCAATAATACATATACCTTTTTCTCTAATGTGACTGGCTGGTCGTGGAACATCACAACATCGCTGCGCATTATTTTTGTTCCAAGTTCTGTAACCACATTGCCATTGACTGTCACAACACCTGCGTGTATGAAGTCATCAGCTTCGCGGCGACTGCAAACACCTGCATTAGCCAGGAACTTATTAAGACGGATTGGAGCATTGGGGTCTATATGGCTTTCGTTATACTCTATGCGTTTCTTCATAGAATACTTTGCCTGTGGATCATAACCCTGCCTATTTTGCGGCTTGCCCTGAGGTCTGCCATAAGATGGCTTGCCATACTGCGGACGCTGAGGCTGGCCATATTGTGGACGCTGTTGGCCGTATTGAGGGCGCTGTGGCCTACCATACTGAGGTCTTTCACCATATTGCGGTCTTTCTCCATACTGTGGACGCTGTGGACGTCCATAAGGTCTTTCTTCATGAGTTCTTTCGCCATACTGCGGACGCTGCGGACGTCCATACTGTGGCCTCTCGCCATAAGGACGCTGGGGACGCTCCCCGTAAGCTGTTGGACGTGCTGTTGTGATACGTACTCTCTGACGTGGCTGTTTAGGTCCGTTCGCATCCTGAATGTTGTCTTTTCTTTCCATAATTAAATAATTTTAAGTTGGTTTTCTCTTTAAAACGTTAAATTGTTTCTCGTAAAAATGTAATTCTTAATCTTTTTAATCTTCAATCTTTAAACTTTAATCTTTAAACTTTAAACTTTCAACTTTAAACTTTACTCCTACACTCCCGTGTAGTTTCCTGGTGTAATTGCCATCAGTTCTGCCTTCACGGCGTCGCTGACCTCCAGTGTTTGTATGAATTCGTGAATAGTATTCTGATCCATGTGTTTGTTTGTTCGTGTGAGGGCTTTCAGTGCCTCGTATGGGTGAGGATATGCTTCGCGACGCAGAATTGTCTGTATTGCTTCAGCTACTACAGCCCATGTGTTGTCAAGGTCTGCCTGTAGGGCTTCGGGATTCAGAATGAGCTTGCGGAGACCTTTCAAAGTACTTTGAATGGCTATTACGCTGTGTCCCAAAGGTACACCGATGTTGCGAAGAACCGTAGAGTCAGTCAAATCACGTTGCAGTCGGCTTACAGGTAATTTCTGTGCCAAGAACTGCAATATTGCATTTGCAATTCCGAGATTACCTTCTGAATTTTCATAGTCGATAGGGTTTACCTTGTGTGGCATAGCGCTAGAACCAACCTCGCCAGCCTTAATCTTCTGCTTGAAATACTCCATAGAAATATACATCCAGAAGTCCCTGTCAAGGTCTATTATAATGGTGTTAATGCGACGTATAGCATCAAATACTCCACCAAGATGGTCATAGTTGGAAATCTGTGTGGTATATTGTTCACGCTCTAAGCCAAGCTTTTCTGCAACGAATTTGTTGCCGAATGCCTTCCAGTCATATTCTGGATAGGCTACATGGTGTGCATTATAGTTGCCGGTAGCGCCTCCGAACTTGGCTGTGAACTTACATGCCTTCAGAGCATTAAGCTGTTCAGTAAGTCTATAGACAAATACCATTATTTCCTTGCCCAGACGGGTAGGAGAGGCCGGCTGACCATGTGTCTTCGCAAGCATGGGAACGTCCTTCCACTCTTCTGCATATGAGCTTAATTGTGCAATTAGCTCTTCTACCTGCGGAATGAAGACTTCGTTCAGGGCATCTTTAACAGAAAGGGGCACAGATGTGTTGTTAATGTCCTGCGATGTAAGTCCGAAGTGAATGAATTCTCTGCTCTGCTCGAAATAGCCCTCGCCGAGGCCGCCTTTTTCCATTTCATCAAGTTTCTCCTTAATGAAATACTCTACAGCCTTTACATCGTGGTTGGTTACTTTTTCTATATCCTTCACGCGCTGGGCATCATCTTCAGAAAACTCCTGATAGATGCTACGCAATTGAGGGAAGAGTGTGCTGTCGAAGTTTTTTAACTGCGGCAGTGGCAGTTCACATAGAGCAATGAAGTATTCAATCTCTACCTGAACCCTGTATTTTATTAATGCATACTCTGAGAAGTAATTAGCCAATTCGGCAGTTTTCCCGCGATAACGTCCATCAATTGGTGAGATGGCTGTCAGTAAATTTAAATCTTTTATCTTCATACGGGCGGCAAAATTAGCAAAAATTATTTATAAATGAGGTAAAATGTCCTTTTCTTTTGAATCTTTGGTGTAAAAAAATGTTAAAATCATTAATTGTCTTTGCGTATGTGCATATTTATATTTAATTTTGCGGCTTGAAATGGTATGTTTCAATTTGACTCAAATTATAATTTAAAAACATTTACAAACAAAAACAAGAAATTATGAAAAAGATTACTTCATTTCTTTCGTTGGCACTGATTCTTTCAGTGACACTCTTGTTATCTTCTTGCAATGAATGCGAAGGAGGAGCTGGTGGTGGCAGCGTTCCAGCGGATGTACAGCAACAACTTGACAATCTGACTGCACAGTTGGCTCAAGAAGCACAAAAAGTTAATGCTTTGGCTTCTGGTACACTTGGCGCTGTTGAATATGATCCTATTACAGGTCAGTGGTATTACTTAACTCCAGGCAGTTCTACAAAGACTCCGCTCACTCCGACACAGGCCTTCAAGGTTACTATTGGTTCAAATGGTAACTGGTTTATCAATGGCAGTGATACAGGTACACCTGCAACTGGTCCTGCCGGTCCTGCCGGTCCTGCCGGTCCTGCTGGTTCTGACGGTGCTGCTGGTCCTGCCGGCCCTGCTGGTCCTGCTGGCCCTGCTGGTTCTGACGGAACAACTCCAACTATTGGTGCAAACGGCAACTGGTGGATTGGCACAACCGATACAGGAATAGCTGCACAAGGTCCTGCTGGTGCTGATGGAACAA
>JAEEGL013259822.1_pt1 | contig 15867 bp, 14 predicted proteins | sample 9134231 | NCBI WGS metagenome assembly JAEEGL01 (sample SAMN16246548, study PRJNA631951) | gut metagenome | biome: gut microbiome; feature: rumen; material: fiber-attached | host: Bos | place: Iran: Karaj | collected 2018-10
AGGGTGTAGTCCTTGAAGTCGAAGAGGCGCAGGTCGGCGTAGGCAAGGCCTGTGTACATCTGGAAGACGAACAGGTCACGCGCCTTTGCAAGATAGCCATTGTCTATTTCAAGTGTCTGGATGGCTTTCATCTCTTCTTCAGTAAGGTATTCCGTCTTGGGTGGCTGCCCCTTGCTGACGAAACCCTTCCTCAGCCGTTTGTATGGGTCGTCGGTCATCAGGCCGAAGACGATGGCGTCGGCGATGAACAGTTTCATGGTCTTGTGGTAGTTATAGACGGTGGCCTGACAGATGCCCCGTCCCTTCAAGTACTCGTCGTACTCGGTGATGTTCTTCGGGGTGAGGTCACGGAACGAAAGTATCTTCCCGTATTCCGAGAGGTTGTTCAGCAGGACATGATAGCGCGTGCGTGTGGCAGGACTGACCGAGCGTTTCTCCGCTCTCTCCTGGATGAACTCGTAGAAATCGGTGGGGTTCTCCTCCTTCTTGTTCACCACATACTTCAGTTCGTCGAAATTGAAGGGCTTGCCGTTATCGACGGTCTCTGTGATGTATTTCTCGATTCTACGAAGGCAGACGGTGATCCGCTCGTTGAGCAAGTCGCAGTCGGGGCGGTTGATGATTCTTCCGTTGCGCCATTCTGACGAATTGACCTTGACTCCTGTTGGATAGTGCCTCTGAGTACTTTTCAAGGTGACTCTGATCTCGACGGGCTGGGGATGTCCAGCCTTCTCTCTGTGCTTGCGGTCGAACACCACAGCAAGAACTGGGATTACATTTTTTGCCATAATACTGATTTTTTTAGCAAAAAAGGGGAAAAGTGGGATTACTTTTGGGATTGTGGAATTACAGTGGGATTAAAATGTAGTCCCAAACCGCACTTCCGGATGCCAAAACGCACTTTTGCGGCCTTTTTTTATCAGTCGCATCCTATTGGAAATCATGTACTTAGCAAAAGAAAGGGAGTCGGACGACTCCCTTCTGGGCGGTGCGACAAGCACCGAGACCTCTTTCTCCATGCCATCCAAAATGGTGGGAGTGGTCAGAGGCATCATAGGCAAAGTGCAGAATGAGGTGGTCGGCATGGAGTTCAATGACCGGCAGGTGAGGATGACCGCAGGTGACTATGTTCTTGTGGGCAGACTGACGGAGGGAAGATACCCCAACTACAATGCCGTGATACCCCAAGACCATCCTTTGCAAGTCATGATAGACCGGCAGGCATTGAGCAGCGCATTGCGCAGGATGATGGTGTTCGCCAGTGATTCGTCCGGACTGATTGCGCTCAAGATAGAGGACAACATGATGACCTTGAACGCAGAGGATTTAGAGTTCAACTCAAAGGCTGAGGAGAAAATCGGCTGTCGGTATGAAGCCGAAGCAATCAGAATCGGTTTCAAGGGTTCGGAACTGCTGAACGTCCTCTCCAACATCAATTCGGACGAGGTGGTGCTAAAATTGATTGACGCTACACGACCAGGCATCTTCGTCCCGTCGGAAGATGTGGAGAACGAGGAACTGTTGGCTCTGCTCATGCCCATGTTGCTGATGGACGAATAAGCTTTCTAAAGAGGGTGGATGACGAAAGTAGTCCACTCTCATTGAAGAGACTAAAACATATTACAAACAACCAAAATCAATTAAGACTATGGCAAATATTGCAGATACAATAAACGAATGCCCTTTCTCAGATGCTGGTGACAGAGTTTGGAATTACTACGCTCGTTAGTCCAGAGCATCGTGTTTGCAAGTTTATTTTATATCAAACACTTGCGTGTTAAATGGTAAAAAGTGCTAATGCGAATTCTGGAATGGATTAAAAAGATGATTTAACGTATTAAACTTTTGTAAAGTGAGCAGTGAAGTTAATAAGAAATTTTCATAATTATCCATGAGGCATCTGATAAAAGTAACAAATATAGTTATTTGAATAATCAAGCCGATTGATCTTCTTTTGTATGTTCTTCTATACCCGAATCAGATTCCTGAGAATTTTTAGATGTTTCATTGGTTTTTCCTACTGTTGCCATCATATAATTATGCATTACTGTAGAATTTTCCTTTATCATCTCAAATGATGTTTTCATCATTGTATCAAACAAGGATTTTAACACTTCTGTCTGTGATGCAATGTCTTTTGCTCGTTCTTGAACAATCTTACTTTCATCTCGTCCCAAAACATAGAATAAGACAGAAATAACGATAGCGACAATGGCTAAAACCAAAGAGACAATAGCCGCTATAAAGGACCACAAATCCATTGTAGATATCAAATCTTCTACAGTCATAACTAACAAATTTTGAGTTCGTTAATTCTAGTTTTTAACCATTCATACTCTTCCTTGCTAAAACCATAACCAGCCCAATCATTGCTATTGATTCGGATAACGAATATCTTATCGTCAGCATCTATAAACTTCTTTAGTCTCTCTCTAATTTGAACCGAACTGTCTGATGAAACCACAAACCACACGGAACCTGTCTGATGCCACCAACTCAGGAACTTCTTTATCTCATCAATCAAAGAGGAATAATCCTTCTCATTGATTAAATCATATGTTATACAATACAACTTATTCATAATTATACAATAAGCACGAACATAATATATAGGTTGTTTTCAATAAATAGGGGCTTCAATTATTTGCTTAAGACGAATTTGTCTGCCACCAAGTTCGAGGGAATAATAATTGTTATCGAAGTGAAAATCCTTATAGTATTTTGTTGTTTCTTTTTGAGATATTCGACTGTCTTTAATTCCTAGTTTTCTAATAATAATGTTCTTCTCAATTTCTATGTCAATCAATTTGGCACGCTCAAGAACAAAATTGACAAATGGTAGAGACAACTCGAGTTGTTTTTCTGGTGAACCAGAATGTTTTTTCATTTCAATTAGTAAGATTAGGAAATCGGTATTGGTTTCTGCAAAAATAATAAAGTCACAAATCTTGTTTAGACCTTTCACCTCTGCAAAATAAGGGAATAATATAACCTCATTGGGGTCAACTCTAAAAACAACATATTCAATACTGCCAGGTTCACCGACAATACTGCGTTTCATCGTGAATGGGTTACCCTTAGAATCAATATCATTTTCGACTAACTCATTTGCATTAAAAGCCAAATACTTATTCTTGAAAATACTCTGTAGCTTATGAATTTGTGGATTATCTATCATATTTAACCATATAGTATAATTCCTCAGATGCCTCATTGAGACCTCTAATAGCATTGTCTATTGTATCTACTTCGAATCCTGTCTCGTCTACTTCTAAGGGATTCACAGAAACCTTGGTTTTGGTTCTGAAATCAAACAAGTAGGCAGCAACTTCCTCATGATTGATGGACTTAACTCCACTATACCCTATATCATTTGCAGCTAAACGCTTCTCGTCATTTATTGAATGGAGCATTATCAAGTTATTGATTTCTCTAATAATATAGTCGCTATGAGTACTGATTAATAATCTAAACCCCCTCTCCATCATTTTTGCAAATATTCTAACCAAAAGAATCTGGCAGTTGGGATGTAGATTAAGCTCAGGTTCATCAATTATAACCAAATCATTATCTTTTGCTCTGTGTCTTAAATAAAAAGTAAGACTCGATAATGTTTTTACAATTGAAGCAGACAAATGAATTGGAATCTTTTTTGATTTTGAACGATTAGAAACAAATTGGACCTCTCCTTCTTTTGATAAAATAACCTGACCATTTAATAAATCAGATTCTATCTCGTCTGCCAAAGATGCGTATTTACTACGGTTGTTTTGTATATTTACCAAATCGTCAGCAATTGCCAAACCGTCTCTTACTGCAATTGGATAACGAGTTAGTCGTTTGTTCATAATTTCAACTGGGTCAAGTTTACTTCCAGCACCAAGTTCTTGAATCTGGTCTATCACAATATTTCTACTTAGAGACAACTCCTTATTGAACGTATATATAGAATTACGTTCTACTGGAAATATCTCAGAGAAAGAGATTGGATAAAGAGAAAGAGATCTATATATGTAAGACATTAGTTGATATGAAACTATTGGCTGAATTTCTTCAGTTGCTACTTCTGTCTCAGAAATATTTGCGATAAGAACATGATCCGCATTTGATGGTTTACTAATCTTTATACATACCTTGTTCTTTTGAACCGTAAACTCAAACGCCTCTTTTAATAAACGATCAACATATTCTTCTTTTGTTGTTATATATTCTATTGAGAATTTTGAAAAAAAAGAATTTACTTTTTCATCCGAAATCCCATAGATTGTACTCAAGTTTTGAGAAAGAAGCGTTAACTGCTTTTCGCGGAACTGGTACAAAGAGTTTATATTAAATTTGAAGTAGACTTCTTGTCTAGAAATGATTTCTTGTATTTGCTCGTTTGAAAATTTCTCAGTTGTAATGGAGGAAATATTAGTGAGAGCATATATCAAATATGAAATATATGTTTTACCAGTGTTGTTAGGGCCACAAAAAACGATTAATCTTTTGCTAAGATCAATACTTGCTTCTTTTATAACACCTAAATTTTTAACTTTTATCTTCATTTGAAATGTTGATTTCTTTATTTATCTTTTTGCAAAGTTAATAAATTAACTTCAAATATGGGAATAATTAGGTCGTGAACATGTACTTTTTATTTTTTTTTGCGAAAATGGTTGCTGAACCTGACTAGTTGATATAATTTCAAGTCGTTTTCACTTTTCTAATCTAACTAAGCGGTTAGGCTGAGTCTCAATGTAATTGAGTATTATATGAATGAACTTGCAAAGGGACTATGGACGAAGAGATTAATGCAAAGGTACTCATTTTTTATCGAAAGTAAGGTTTTATATTTTTCGTTTCGCGCGTAATTTAGTAAATTTTCTCTAAAAACTCATATATGTACACCAAAACTTGCGATAATTGAAGTTTTTTTATTACCTTTGCAACGTATATTAGGTAACAAACCATCTTTGCAAGACATAAGTATGGTAGCTACACAATCGGTACCGTACCTGCCACGATCAAACAATAGAAGTTGCTCCGTATGTGAAGCAGATTTCCTATTTCTATTATGTGGTTTATGTTTAATAAGTGTATTGTATGCCGAATGCCTGCGCCTTTGAGGGTAGGATTATATACTACTTAATTGAGTAATGATTGTATGGGACTGATAAACGTTAGTAATTAAATGAGAGATTAGTTTTTTCATGATAAGTGAGGAACAATTGCAGGCAATACGCCAAAAGTTGCAGACACTCAAAGAGAGTGGTGAACTAAACGGTGAAGGTGCAGATAGAAGCGAGAATCTGCATAGGCTATTTATGTATCCTGCAATGATGGTTCCGGCTGCACAACATGCTGTAATAAAAGCTGTTGCTGATTACTTACCAGAAGGGGCATGGGTAATCGATCCTTTTATGGGGTCTGGTACATCCCTTATGTCGTGCATGGAGTTCGGATTTAATGTCTATGGCCAGGATATCAATCCGTTTGCAGTGATGATGTCTAGAGCAAAAGTAGAAAAGTATGATATTGCTCAGTTGAAAGCTGTTTGTAAAGGAGTCTTGAATAAGATTTTAAAAGATGATGATACAACCGTAGAAGTTACATTCAGAAGTATTGATAAGTGGTTTAATCCTAATATTCAGATAGATCTATCCAGGATAAGAAGAGCAATACAGACCGTGGAATCACAACTTATTCGTTATTTCCTATGGGTGATTATGTCTGAGGTAATTCGTACAGGAAGCAATGACCGCACTTCTACGTTCAAACTACATCGTCGTAGCGAAGAGGATATTCAAAAACGCGATGTTAATGTTATCAGAGAGTTTACGACTTTAGTAAACCGTGGAATAGATGATATTGAGCTTTACTGGAACAAATTAGCAAAAGAGAGTGAACTTAATGAAGTGTATCGCAAAGCAGAAGCAGATATTCGCTGGGGCAACACCAAAGAATCAATAGAGATAGATACATGTTTTGATTTGCTCGTTTCTTCGCCGCCATACGGTGACAACCATACTACTGTGACCTATGGACAGACATCCTACTTGCCTCTTCAATGGATAGACCCCATAGATTTAAGTTGCCCGTATGATTATGTTAAGACAACCCAAGAAATTGATAGACGAAGCCTGGGTGGCAAGACTATAAAGATAAAATTATTGTCCACCATTGCACCGGTTTATGCGAAGACACCTACGTTGAAAGCCTTCTTTGAAGGAGTTCCAACAGAAGAACAAGTGAAATACTATAAAACGCTGTCTTTTATAGCAGACTTTGATGAAAGTTTGGATAAGATAGTCTCAAGTATGAAAGATGATGCCTTCTATATCTGGACTATAGGCAACAGATTCGTAGGTAACAGAGAGGTCCCCAATGACCAGATTCTCATTGAATTGATGGAAGCACGGGGAATAAGTCTTTTTGAAAGGGCTGAACGTCAGATATTGAACAAGAAACAGCCCAAGAAAAATAATTTTTCGAAAACAATGGAAAAGGAGTACATACTCATTTTCCACAAGACAGCAATAACATGAGGAAAGCAAAATTTGAGATTTACCCACACGTTATTCGACAATTGGGCTCGGAATTGGTTTCTGATTCCATTACTGCAATTATGGAGTTAATCAAGAATTCCTATGATGCAGACGCGGATTATGTAAAAGTTACAATTAATACTGATGAAACCTTAAATAATCAAACCCTTTTCTATCCGGGCCAATCTGGTTTTATCTTGATTGAAGATAATGGAGTGGGTATGAATGAGAAAACCATCTTGGATTCATGGCTTGTTATCTCATTTTCAAAAAAGAGGGCAGTCAATGGCGTAAAACCTAAGACGGAAAAAAATAGGACCCCTCTTGGTGACAAAGGTCTTGGGCGCCTTAGTACACAGCGACTAGCGGAAGTGTGTGAGATTTATTCTAAAACAAAGGAGGATGATTATATACATGCCGGCTTTGAGTGGAAATCTTTTGATAAGGTTTCAAAACTCTCAGACGTTGATGTTTTGATGGACAATGAGCCTTTCGGTCTAAGTCGTGGCACAAAACTAGTGCTCACAGGGCTTGTAGATAAAATGTCATGGTCTGGAGATAATCTTGAAAGGTTTAAAGCCCAGATTAGCCAGCTAATTTCTCCTTATCAAGAGAACAAACCGTTTAGGGTTTATCTATCTGTAAACGGAGAATCAATAGATGTTGAGGGTGACTATAAGAGACTTGATGAAGTTTGTGTAAGTGACATCACTTTCAACTACGGTTCTATGAAAGCAAACATTGAACTGGATGTCAGGCTTTTGAAGCTAAGAGGAAATTCCCAGAATACGGAACGCTATAATACGTATATAGTCCCCGATAATGGTGAGGCCTTTTTGAATTTTTTGTTGAATAAGAAAAAAAAATCTTTATTTAGAAGGGGTGAAAACGGTATGTTTTTGCACTTTTCTGATACCATTGATGCCGCTCTTATTGATAACAAGGGTATATTTGAGAGAGGTTTTTCAGATCCAGGCCCTTTCACAGGAAGGATAAGAGAATTTGCACTTAATAGTGAAAATGAAGCATGGTCAAATATCTATAAGAGTTTTGATATTTATAAATCCTTTGTTCAGAATCAAATAGGCATTAAACTTTATCGGAATGGTTTCGCCGTTAAACCATACGGAATAGATGGTCAGGATTGGCTTGGACTAGCTAAAGGACAGACCAGTGGTGCGTCATTTTATGGTTTACGTCCAGGTAATGTGATAGGTTATGTTGCTATTGATGAGGATTTGAACAAGAATCTGAAAGATAAGACAGACCGTGAAGGTTTGATTGATAATGACTATTATCGTTCGTTCTATAGAGTAAACCTTGAAGTTATACATCGCGTAAATGAGGCTATGCAGATTATTCGAAGAACGTACAACGAATATATAGATAAATGTCAGCAAGAAGGAGCTGTAAAAACATATAATCAAGCAGTTAAAAGAATAGAAGATACTGCTCGTAAGGGTAGTTCTTTAATGACAGATTTCAAGAATGCCAATATTGAAATAGCTACTCTTAGAAAGAAAGTTGATGCTGTTAATAAAGATAATGGAGGCTTATTTGGAGCAGATTTGCAAGCCAAGGAAGAGACCCTTCAGCAGACGTCAGCAGTATTGACCCGTTATAGCGATTTGTTACAACAGGCACTTGAAGTCTTGGAGTCTGCACCTGAGTTGAAAGAGGCTATCGAAATCATCATTCCGATGGTCGAGCAGATGCGCGGCAAATTAGAAGAAGTTCTCTCTCTTGCGTCCTTGGGGTTGGTTTCTGAGATGGTATCCCACGATATGGGACAGATAACCACTAGACTTCTTGATGAAAGTAAAAAACTATCAAAGAGAATTTCCAGCAATAATCCAGTTGAGAAACAGGACGTGCTCTTATTGATTGAGCATATTAAAACTACCGTAACATCAATAAGGTCACAACTTAAACATCTTGACACATCTTTCAAGTATAACAAAGAGAAAAAAGAAGCTCTCTCTCTTAGTGAACTTCTGATAGTAGATGAAAAGAAGTTCTATCAAGAAAAATTAGATATGATGGGTTTTGACTTGTTGGTCGATGTTCAAGCTGAATTTAGAGTTTTAGTCAATAAGGGAAAAATGATTCAGGTGTTTGACAACTTGATAAATAACTCTATCTATTGGCTTAAGAAATGTTATGATTCAGAAGGAAAATCAGGTCTATTTATGAAGGCAACCATTAAATCTCCTTACGTCTATTTTGAAGATAACGGATGGGGAGTGGTTAAAAATGTAGAAGACTCAATTTTTGAGCCGTTTGTTACCAGAAAGCCAGTTGGAGAAGGACGGGGGTTAGGTTTATATATCATAAAGAACCTCTTGAATGCAGACAATTGCGATATAGTGTTGGATGGTAAGAGGAATAGTTTAGGGAATCGGTATCGGTTTATTTTAAATTTGTATAGTATCATTCAGTAACTAATGGAAGCATTAAGAGAGCGTACAGCGGCGATGTTGCAAGGTGGCCACATAACCAGTTTTATATATGTGGATGATAAATTTGGAAACACCTTGGTTGATAAGGCTGAGTGCAAAATATATGTTGGTCAGCATATTGCTGAAGTAGGTATTATCAACAATCCTGAGATTTGGGAAGACCAATTTGAGGATTGGTGGAAAGGAACCCCAGAAGATGAGCGACAAAAAAACTGTCAGAGTTGGGGCTTAAAAGCAGAGAATGCAGATACATTAAAGGAAAAATTTGAAAAGATTCTTCCAGATACTATTGAATCTCATTTCTTTACGCCTGAGCAGTTCAGTCAGGAAAAAGATGCAATGCTTGAGAACCTTGACGAAAATCACCAACTTATGATATTAGTGGATCATAAATTGGAGGATTATGGGAGGAATGGCGAAGAGATTTTAGAGCAGATAGCGCATCGTGGTTATGTGAATTGTGCCGTTTTTTCTGGAACATTTCACATGGATAATGAGTTAGAACAATGGAATAGCACACAAGACAAGGCCAATATTTTTACACTCTCTAAAGAACGAGTGGAATTAGGAGATGACAATGATTTATTGGAAGGTCTGAGAAGTGTGTTGTGGCTTAAGCAAATTTCAAAATTGAAAGAACAGACCAAAAGTTTGTGTAGTGAGGCTGTCGTTTTTATGAACAGTCAATTGGATGACATAGACCCTGCAACATTCCATAAGGTTGTCTTGGATCGCTCAGAAAAAGAAGGTTGCTGGGAGTTTGGAACTCTGATGAGGATTGTATATGCTTATTTTGGGTTAGGTATCAAGAATAGGATGACTAATGGTGGTTATGCGGATTTTCAGAAACTCTCATCTTCTTTACGCCAGATAAAAAATAATGCGTCTGCCTATAAGGCTGATGTTGCGATTCTAAAGAGGATAATTGAAGAGGAAACCTATGAAAGTTCAGACTATATCAACAAGACATATAGTCAGATATGTAATGGAGACATATTCAAAATAGGACAGTCTACAAAGGAGTTTATGCTACTTTGCCAACCTTGCAATCTTGAGATAAGACCAAATGGTAAACGTAAAAAAGAAAATTTTGACCAGTTTTATCTTGTTCCAGTAAGAATTTTAGGTGATGGAGAGCAACAGAAAACCTTTGAAGTTGAGCTTAGGAGTACATATAATGCCCCTAAAAAAGTAGTGCAATTAGCTAATTATCATCGTGTGTCATTAGCACTTCTTGATCTAGTTTCTTTTAATGAAATAGGTAAGTCTATCATAGATTTAAAACAGACCGTTGATAATCATCCCAAGAAGAATATTATCCAAAAGAATATGATGATTCGCTATGGGATAATATGGAAGAAAGTTAAAGAGTATAAAGAAAAATACGATAAAATAAAGGCTTCGAATTTTGAGAAGCAAGATATAGTTCTTTTGGGAAAAGAGTTCTGCCGGCCTTATGAAATGGGTGATGATGTGGTTGCAAGGCATCCTAAAAGAGTTGATGGAAAGCCAGATGTGTTTGACTTCAAAATTGAACGTGTTGGAAGATACAAAGACCCTTTTGCAAAAGATTTGCTAAGTGTTTTTATGGATTATCTTTCAAGGCCAGGCTATCCTATGGATCTTAATGTCGAGTAAGTTTTTTGTTTTATGAGTGTTAATGATTACATAACTATTCGCCCATATACGAAGTCCATCGAAGAATGGATGGAGGACATGGTGATACCAGATGGGGAACGGGGGCAGATTGCCGGGGCTGATGTCGTGGTGCTTCCTTTTGGATATAGGGATTGTGAGCAGGCGTTTGCGATCTCTGTATATGATTTTTTGGTGTATGCCCGTGAGCGGGGTTTGTTCAACATTGAGGTATGTTGCTCTGAAGATGGTTTCTCTGAGTTGGAACTTTGCTCCGCTAAGAAGCGGCTAGGTAAATTCTTCTTGGCATCTACCATAACAGGGACCATCTTTTGGGGTGTGGTGTCTGATTATATCTACGACCAAGTAAAGCCTATTCTGCCGCAGTTCATACCTATAGAAAATGTTGAAACGCCACATTATCTTGAAGCCCCGGAGGTATCATTCTCTATTGTGATACCCGATTCGTTGGGCAACAAGCAGGAGATTACATATGATGGACCTGTTGAAGGTATAGACAAGGTGGGTGAAATTATCAAGACTTTGACCAATGGCAATGGATCCGAATAAAATATTGTCGAAACTAAGGAGTGATGGTTGCAACTATGGCGCTGCATTAGATGCCATCAAGGCGGAGAAGCAAATAGCGCAAGTATCTGGAGATGGGAAATGCGCAAACCAACTCTGGGTAGTTGAAACTCTTATCGAGATACATCAGCAGTTTAAAGAAACATTCAAATTGTTGAAAGCTAGGCAGTATTACGAAGCCTGGTGTAAGGCAGAGCAGGTAGAGATTAACAGCCAGTTTCTTGCCCATAATTCCCAGGAGGGTTTTGAGCACATAAAGGACATCATTGCGATAGTACGCCAACTGCAATCACTTTACCCCTATAAATTTTTTGCCAGTTATGTGATGCATGTGAAAAAAGAAAAGTGCAGTATTTGCGGTCGGGAACGTACTATACGAACTTTCTGTGGGCACAGTGTAGGCAAGGTATATAACGGAGAGTTGTGCTGCAATATAGTTACTGATGCAGAACTTAAGGGTATTGACATAGTTGAGAATCCTGTTCACAAATATTCAGTTTTGTTTCCGTCAGATGCAGAAGGGCGTCATGACTACTATGACTACACGTTGGTTGAAGGACTGATGAAATACTGGAGCAAGCCCTTCCAGCTTTGGAAATATGTGGTTCGTAATGACTTTAAGCAAAAAGCAGAGTTCCCAGGCTTGACCAACGAATCCCACTGTCCTTGCGGATCCGGCAAATCCTATGGTGAGTGTTGTGCTTTGAATGCTGAGGGAATAAAACATAGGATTTACACTTTTATGATGGAACCGACAGATTGAAAAGAGAAAATCTATTGTTTACTATTTCCAAATTATATTATGAGTGAAGTAAGCGAAGCGATACTAACGAAATATTTAGCCATTGATTACCGCATTATCAAGCTAAATGATAACTTGTTAATCCATGCAGTAAATATTAAGAATTGATGACATTAATGATACATTAACCGAACAAAAATTTCAATTTCTACAAGGATGGACTGGATTTGGAGGTCATACGCCGCTACCGTCGGTTGCTCGAACGGTGCCCGCAGGTGGTGCAGATGCTCTCGCTGAAGGACATCGCCTCGTTTTTCAAAATCTCACCCATCTATTTGAGCAAGATACGCAAGGAGTTAACGGTGCGTTCCCATGCCCATGACAAATCCGAGGAGCAGCGCCTTCATGACGCGCTCATGAAGATTGCCGGGGAGGGTCCTCAGCGACGGATCTGTGGCCGGCACCGATGAACAATTATAAGCAACATCCGGAGGTGGAACAATATATCTCTTCTTCCGTGAAATCAAGAAGTCCAATATGGATTAAACGAATGTCAGATACCGTAAGTATATCGCCTCCAAAAATGAGAAGCAATCACGCGGTATGGACAATTATCATATAATTTGCATGTTGCAAGTTCATTAGCCTTCTTACTATCCTTAATACTAAGCATTTCGAATATTCGCTTATGTGCCCACATCATTAATGCATTGTCAAACTCATTTTGGAAATACTCAGAAGCTTTATATCCTAGCATTGCCGATCCTAATAGATGGTCATCGCGTTTAAACATTGGTACAGGGAATAGCGAATGAATTATGCTTTGGAAAAGAATGATTATGCGGAGGATGCTTTTTCGGCGTTTCTGAAAACGTTGCCATATCCTTATAAATATATAGTGGAGAAGGGGAAGAAACCAAAGTTACCTGATACGTCAGAAGCATGGAGGCTGGTTAGAATACTAGAAACCAAAGTATATATATCCTCGTATTCGAAGACTAAGAAGGGAATCAGGGTTAATACGAAGTTGAAGTGATGCTATATGGGACTATATATAACGAATTTCAAATAGTATGGCAATTATGTGACAGATATGAAGTTTGTTTTTGTATGTTGGTACATTAGTGTCCCGTTAAAATCGAGATTAATTATCGTTATTTATAAAATATTAAAGTATTGTACCGAAATTTTGAGTAAACGGACTTGAAATGACGCATCTGATTATCATAACATAGTGTTCAAAAAGCATCACTCATTTTCAAATCGTTAGGGATAATGTGAATGTATTTCTTAAACATTTGTTGTTTTAACGGGACAGTACTGACGATGAAACAACATGAAACAGCTTTTTCTTGATATCGAAGCAATCATGTGCTATTTTTGCACACAACTTCACTAAACTTAAAACTACAACAATTATGAAAAAGAAAACGATGTTGAAATCTTTGCTACTTTTGGTACTCTTAATGACAGGGTTTCAAAAGGGGTATTGTCAAAATCCGAGCGGTGGAGACTCTATAATAATTATAAAAGGCATAATAGATGATCCTATCGGTGAAGGTGAAGGCCATAAATCCCCCGAAGTGGGATTGCCTACAGTTTGGTTCAATTCGAGTTCATCCATCTTGACTTTCGAAGGAACAAGTGATTTGGACTACACACCAATCTATATCTATGATGATGAAGATGAGGTAGTCTATATCGATAGTCTCTTATTCGATATTGACGGTTTCTGCGAATTCAATCTTTCTGCTTTGCCCATTGGCGATTACGTCTTGGTCTTTGAACTGAACGGAAGGGAATACGAAGGAGATTTCAGTAAATAAATGAGTTATCGTAAATACCATCGGCACTCTCATAATCGTCGGGGAAATCTAACTCTGATCTCACAGAAAAGGGTCGGATTCTCCGATGAATCCGTCCCTTTTCTTTCCTTCTATTCGTATTATTATACTAAAACTGGCTCTTTTGCCACAAAAGAGTTAGATAATACAATGAGTGTTTTATATTTTTAATGTAATTTTGTAAATAATAAAGGAAATATGAAAAAGATAGTTACAATCCTTTTTCTGCTTTCGTCATTGGTCTCATGCTCTGACACAATCCAGGAGAACGTTGATGTCAACATGTTTGAATCACAGTCACGGACAACAGGACAAGATAATCACGTTGCCTTGTCCGATGTCCTAACCTTGAGTAATGCCCAGATGCATGGCACAAGGGCAAGCACTGGTGCTTCTGATATTGAATGTATCACCAACAACTCCAACGACACGCTCCTGTATGTCGTCAACAAACAGGGCGGAGGTTGGACCATCTTCTCCTCAGACACCCGTGTACCCGCCATTGTCGCCCAAAGTGATGAAGGCTCATACTCCGACCTGATGCAAAACGAACACGCCGCCATTTGGATTCAGTCAATGGCAGAGGATATCGGACTCATCAAGACGCTCGAAGACGACGCCTTGAATTTCTCCAGAGCTGAGATAGAAAGCAACAAGGCTTTCTGGAAGTCCGTTTCCGCACCTGATGATTTTGTGAAAGAATATTTCAAACAAGAAACTACAAGAGGAAGAGATCATCCCGGGCTCATTGACCCTCCAGGTCCCATCCCTGTTGGTCATTATGAATTGGTGCAAAGTGAAGTAACAGGATATGTCTATGATTCAATACCAAGATTGACAACTACAGATTGGCACCAAGGCAGTCATTTCAATGACTTTTGTCCATATAAAACAGACAGCATTCATCGCGCCCCAGCTGGTTGTGTCGCAATTGCGGGAGCACAAATGTTATACTTCCTTCACTACCATTTCGGAACACCAGAAGAGGCTCCATCAGTAGCTTATTGTTATGGATATGTAACCGATCACCCCAATTACAATTGGGAACAATACGGTTATAATTCCACTATATGGTCTTTAATGCCCCCCAATTTCTATTATAATAATGCACAAGCTGTTAATGCCGCTCCATTGATAGCGGATGTTGGCAGACGTTTAAACATGAAATATGAAGATGATGGCTCTGGTGCACCTGATATAAATTTAGTGAATAACGTGTTTCCTGCTTATAACATCTCATGTAATTATTCTCCATATAATACAACTTATATAAAATCTTCACTCAGCAATGGAATGCCTGTCATATTGGAGGCATATTATAATGACGGTACAGAAAATGTAGGTCATAATTTTATTACTGATAGGTACAAGAGTGTTCAACAGATTATTAAGAACACATATTTCTGGGTATGGGATTATATACCACCGTTGACACCACTCCCTGTTATTGATGATAAAATAGAATACACTTATTCTTCACCATTAATCACAATGATTGGTATGAATTGGGGGTGGGGGTATAACTCAACAAGTGAATGGTACTCTCTTACTGGTGATTGGATAAAGGGAACTCACAACTGGAATATAGACAGACGCATGATTTATGGTTTCCAAGTCGCTAATAATAACTAAAAACTTTATCATAAAGATGAAACATTTCGGATTAACTTTTTTACTTCTTTTCATTGCTCTATGCTTGGCATCGTGCCAGAAAGATGAAGATTCCACTGTGCCACTTACCCCTATACAGCCTCCAGTGTTAGTTGACGGAGGGAGTATCTCGAGTATAAACCTTTATTGTCTGGAGAAAGACAGGGAAGCACCTCTGGAGATATGGTATAATTACTTTCCAAAGATAAAAACCGTCAAGGATTATTCAAACATACAGTTATGTGTGATGGTAGATACAGATATTCCACTGAGAGAATCCTATGACTCAGTGGAGATGTCGGCTATCAATAAAATGGAAGCAAACTATCACAGAGAGAGAATAAGCACAGTCCTCAATATCAGCAAGGACGATGCTAATTATATTGACAAGGGATTCATTCTCGACGGCTATATGACCGCAT